>CEUR01080442.1_pt1 | contig 13594 bp, 12 predicted proteins | sample 356411 | NCBI WGS metagenome assembly CEUR01 (sample SAMEA2622715, study PRJEB7988) | marine metagenome | biome: marine biome (ENVO:00000447); feature: surface water layer (ENVO:00002042); material: "saline water (ENVO:00002010), including plankton (ENVO:xxxxxxxx)" | depth 5 m
AAAAACAATATAAACAAATTGTCATCCCAAGTTAGTCATCCCACGTTTTTCTCCATTGTTCCAAAAAACAATATAAACAAATAGTCACCCTAACTAAACTCATCTGTTAAAACTGAAAGGTCGTTCTGGCGATTCGAAAAACCTCGTCTTTCGTAAAAAGATACAAGCTCGTCCGTACATGTTAGTGATATCTTGCGAATACAGTTCGCCGGGTCCTGACAGTATTGCATCGCTCTGTTCAACAACATACCCGCAATACCACGGTTACGCCAACCTGGCATAACGAAAAGGTCCTCGATACGCGCGTACCTCGCCCCACCGTGTATAAACTTCTGCTCCACATGAACTGTCACCGTCCCAACAACCTTGCCCCCCTCCGTACAAATCCATACCACCCCAGACCCTATCACCTCACATCGAATTGCCTCAAAGTCCATCGCTATATTCCTCGATGAAGGACGAAATTGGTTAATCAGTTCGACATAACCCTCGTGGTCCGATGCATCAAGTAACCGAATTGCTAAGTGAGACTCGACCATCTCTTCTCTTTATAGTTGTAGACATACAAATATGACTATACTTGACCTATTCCGTCTCGATTGGACGCCCCAATATCGTCATCTCGTCCCGATAACAACCCGTATACTCTGCCGGAAAACCGTTCGTCCACTTGTCCGGTGCGTATATCAATTTCTCTTTACTCGAAGATAAAAATGAACCCCACCAGTAAAATGTTGAATTGGATATGATGTAGTTGTTAAATAGTGTTGATATCATCAACTTGTAAGTGTCACCATCCTCTATGTCCAAGTAACAAAAATGTAAGTTCGGATGCATCTTCGAAAACTTCTCCTTGCACCAAGCCATGTCGTCCGTTAGTATGTAATATGCCTCAATCTCTCTCTCCCCCTCCATTCTGGATATCGCGTTACTGTAATAAGTCATTCCACATGGATTGTGATGATGCGCATGGGTAACAAAATCACCCCGCCTCACACCAATCATTGCGTATTTCTCCCGTTTCTCTCGAATGAATAGCTCAGAATACCTCTCAACAATATGCGGCACATTCTCCCTTAAATAATGCTCGAAACCACCATTGGGTGTAAATAAGTCTCTCACCTCATCCGCATATTCCTTGAAGTACTCTATAGACTGATAATACCCAAAGAAACATATCTGATTCTGATTCCCCTTTCTCTCATCCACCTCACGTTGCACATCGTAGTACAATAGACTTCTCTCTCGAATCACGTTGTCCTCAGTAATCTGCAATGCTGAAGAATCATCCGTAAACGGAACCTTCTGGTAAAAACTACCATAGTATGTTGAAGGATGAGAACCCTGCCTGCATCCCGAAAATTGGTTCTTTAGAAATAATAATTTACGATTCGTTCTCTTGGCAGTCGCATATGCAAGTGAAATGAGATATAGCTGGTTGCCAATTCCACCCTGTAGTATCGACGTCACCGACGTGCTGCATGGAGAAAGAGAACATATGATGTCGTGCACTATCCTCCTTACCGGATACGTGATTGACCACTCTGGATAGTCCGTCTTCAACTTCGTCAAATCGCTGATGTACCAAATGTGGTCTCCCGACCTGGCCTCGTCCACGTACTTCTGTTTCGACCAGCTCTTGCCAGTGATTTCGCTGACTAACTCAATGGTCTCAATAATACTCAGTGAGTTTTCTCTTCCCCCACCCACGTTGTACACTGATGCCGGTATAGGTGCTCGATGATACTGCCAGAATGCATTCACTAGGTCGTATGCGTGGATATTATCACGCACCTGCTTCCCCTTATAGCCAAACACGCTGTATGGTTCATCGTGCACAATGCATTTGACCAAGTATGAGAGAAAGCCGTGAAGCTCGGCACCCTGGTGATTTGGACCCGTGATGCAACCGGCGCGGAAACACACCGTGTTCATCCCGAAATATCGACCGTACTCCTGAACCATCATGTCCGCAGACAATTTACTCACACCGAACAGAGAATGCTTGCACCGGTCGACCGACATCGACTCGTCAATAGAACTAACCCCATCTGCAATCTCATACCTGGTCTCTCTCTCCACGATGTCGAGCGTGTTGGGTGTGTCGCCGTATACCTTGTTTGTGGACATGAAGATAAATGACGCACCAGACGCGTGCTGCCGCGTTAATTCGAGAAGTGTAAGTGTCGCCCCCGCATTGATATCAAAGTCGGTATGCGGCTCTTTCGCGGCCCAATCGTGCGATGGCTGACCCGCACAATGAATGATGCACTTAATGTTCCCGCCATGTTTTTTGTAGATGGCCTCGAGGAGGGTCTTGTTGCGTATGTCGAAGTTGTAGTGCTTAAAGTTGTCAGGATAAAGAGACGCAAGCTGCTGTGCGATGGTTTCGGTCGAAGCTTTGTTTCCAAAGAAGTACTTGCGCATATCATTGTCGATGCCGATGACGTAGTACCCGACAGATGTGAAGAAGCGCACCGACTCAGAACCCACCAAACCACTCGACCCGGTGACAATGCAAATAGGTCTAGACATAAATATATATTTTTCTTTCTCTTATACTATCGAATATAAGAGAAAATAATAGACTTTATCTAATTAGACATATAGAATTATTGTCAATAATAAACTTAAAAAATGGTACTTTATTGTATTCTTACATATTATGAGTCTTTCGTATTAACCAGTCATACCACAAAACATTCATATATTTCTGGCAGTGAAATTTGATATTATTATCTCTTAAGAAACGATACATCACATACTCAATCGATATGTTATTTGCAACTAGATAGTAGGGTGATATAGAATTAATATATTGCAACATGTATCTAGTCTCCAATACGAAAAGACCCGTGTTCACATTATCCAATAAATCATTTTCAGTATTAAATTTTTGACTTGTAAACATATTTTGATGAAATTCCATAAATTTATCGATAAACTGATTATTTAGTAAAAACTGCCTAGGTTCAAAGTGTATGAACCACTTGTACTTATTTAGTATCTTATGCTTGTTCTGACAATACTGCCATTGCTCTAATTCTCCTGCACCTTTGTTAAAACACCCATAATTATTATTTAAACATGTAATCACTTGGCATTTTGGATGAAGTACATCTAATATTTTCTCATTCAGAGACATATCTTCAGCTATGGTATTGTCACTAATGTACACATCCATTTGACCACTCTCAATATATCTCGAGTTATATTTGAAAAATTCTTTTAGACCATCCACAACTTGTGTCAAACGTATATCATTTGGTGTCAGCTGTCCAGTCTTGTATAAAAATGACTCAGTGCTGATGTTGGTGCATACTCGAAGTTCACATACAATATCAGCCATTACTTATATTTTATAAAAATTAAATGATAACAATATATTTAGTTATTATACTATTTTATATCATTATACCTTATTTCAATTATTAACTTGACAATCTTGGTATATCATCAAGTAATATAATATAGAGATGACTTTATATTAATGCTTACAAAGTCTTATACTATTATGTTTGAACATATTGAAAATGATATGTATATAAATACTTTTATAAAAAATAATACGTATTTACAGAATAATGTACAGAATAATACGTTGTTGGTATATGCCTACGCAAGAGACCAACATCAATTCATCGAAGAAATGTTTTCTGGATAAAAAATACCGATACATTTAGATAAACTATGTATGTATACTATTTATAACGATAAGATATCAAATGCATAAGACTATACTTATTACTGGAGGCTGCGGCTTTATTGGTCACCATTTTGTAGAGCATGTGTATCTCAACACAGATTGGAACATTGTAATCATCGACAAGCTGTCCTACGCTAGCGCTGGCTTTGAACGATTGCGAGACACCAGTACGTTGAATTCACCGCGTGTGAAAGTGTTCACATTTGACTTATCAAAAAAAATAACGGATGGACTCAAGAAGGAGATAGGCGACGTCAACTACATCGTGCACATGGCGGCCGAGACGCACGTGGACAACAGCATCTCGAATCCCAAGTCGTTCGTCAAGAACAACATCATGAGCACGTACCATCTGCTCGAGTACGCCCGCGAGGCAGACGTCGCCGCCTCACTAGAACTGTTCTTCTACTTCAGCACGGACGAGGTCTTCGGTCCGGCGCTCGGCGACACGCTGTACAAGGAGTGGGACCGGCACAAGCCGACCAACCCGTACTCGGCGTCCAAATCGGCGGCCGAGCAGTTGTGCGTCGCGTACGAGAACACGTTCAAGGTTCCGCTGATGATCGTAAATGTCATGAACGCGTTTGGAGAGAGACAACACGTAGAGAAGTTCATCCCGCTCTGCATCAAGAAAATCCTAAACGGAGAGCGCGTGTACATCCACTCGTATCCAAACAAGAAGGCTAGCGGCACGCGCTTCTACATTCACGCGCGCAACATTGCTGCTGCAGTCATGTTTCTGATTCAGAATGGCACAACTGGCGAGAAATACAATATATCAGGTGAAAAAGAAGTGAGCAACCTAGAGATGGCACAGAAGATTGCAGATATTATGAGAAAGGAACTGGATTACGAGATGGTCGACTTCCACAGCGACCGACCCGGTCACGACCTTCGGTACGGGCTTGACGGCAGCAAACTATTCGACATGGGCTTTCAACTTCCAGTTAACTTTGAGGAGTCATTGCGAAAGATGGTCGAGTGGACGCTCGAGAACCCCAAGTGGCTCGAGTCGTAGGTGGATTCGATTTCGTTATATTTGTTAATACATGATGTTTTATTCATTATATATTAAGATCTATATTAAGATGAAAATTTATTTTTTTTGGCCATTTAATGTTCCAATATCATTAAACTCAACCGAACCGTGTGAAATATTTAGTGTATTACAAAAACACCCAAAAGTAGAACTAGTAAACGATTTCGACGAGTGTGATTATGTAATATACATGAATATTTATCGAAATATACTTAATTTACCATATATCGAACGTAGCAGTTTAAATATCGAAGCAGTACAAAAGATGTATAATTTTAAAGACCATCATAAAGAGGTTATTATTGACTACAACGATTGGACAGATTTACGAAATGTTCCTGCAAATATACTACAAAACGTTTACAAGTATTTCAAAAGAAGTGTAGTTTATAAACCCGGTTGTCAAAATGCACCGTGGTTTATAAATGATGGTAATGTGATTAATTCGGAATTAGGTTCCGAGAATGCAAAAATAACGTATCCACGTGAAATATTGCCAATAAATTACGGAATTCGAACAGATTATATTGAATATGATAAAGATTACAAGCAATCAGGATATATATATGACGTTTGTTGTATGTTTGAAGGGTATGCGTGGGAGGGTGGTTTAAGGTCTGTGGTTCCACACATAGTGCGGCAGTATGAAGGCATCAAAAAATACGTAGGGATGATTAAAATGGAAAATAATCTAGATCGATATGCAAATATAAATACGTTATACTACGGAGTGATGAAACATAGTAAAATAATTGTAACTGCAAATCCAACCAATCATGAAGGTGATTTTCGTCTATGGGAAGCATTACTAACTGGAAATTTAGTATTATGTGATAAAATGCTTACAACAGAAATGCATAAACATCCATTAGTTAATGGAAAACATCTAGTGTTTTATGATGATGTAAATAATTTAATATCACTATTACAATATTATTTATTTCATACAGACGAATCAAAACAAATTGGTAAATCTGGTCGCGAACACGTATTAAAATATCATAAGTTTTCTGATAGAGTAGATGAAATTTTAGAACACCTTATATAAAAGTGCATACCTAGACATCTAAACAATTATTAAATAAATAATATCATGATTGAATTGTTTTACACTTTAATTTAAGTTTTAAAATACCAAGTGAAATTCCTCTTATATTTTTCTTTATCTTCAATATATTCTAATACGCGATGTTCATTTTCCATACGCCCATTTATATTTCTATGAGCATATTCATTGCAAGTAATACTATTGAATAATTGCAAATTATGTTTTTTCTTGAAATTCATATACTGCCTTTTGAACAGGAGGATAAAAAAATCGTCACATTTATTTTTTTCATTGATAATCAAATACTTTTGTTGCCAATTGAAAATGTTTTTAAATCCATAAAGTATCTTCTTTTTAATAATCCGAAAAAGGTGAAGCCATTTAAATGAAGACGAGTAGGAAAACCTACTTCTCCATAGTTTATACCATGTTCACAATGAGTATATTTTTGATCCAATGGAGCTAGTGTAAAACATCCCATTTTTTTGTCTATTAATTTTAAATTATCCATTGTAGTAATATATGGGTCTTCGCACCATATGTATTTGTCATCTGAAATAAGTGTACTATCATTTGAATGTGGTATTATGTGTGAATTTGTTACCCACGGCACAATTCGATTTGGTTTATTTGGTATTAATCGTTTTACTCCACCATTAATATTCAAAGGTAATGCATATCCATCTTCACAATCCCAATAACTACCAACATATATACAACCTTTATCTAAATATACTTGAACTTCATCCAATATATTTTCATTTTTGAATATACAGTCATCTTCCCAAACGCCTATATATTTTGTAGTAATTTTATTCTGTATTAAATATTTGTATGTTTGATACATAGTCTGAACTGTACCTCCTGTGTTAATGCGATAATATATTTGAATATCTATGTTATTATTTTTTAATTTTTTCAATTTTTCGTATATCTCAATCGTGTTTACATCAGGTGCATTATCTTTAATGATACAATATACAATCAATATTTTTTCATATTTATTTTTTGAAAGCTTTTGTGTATTCAATACTTCAAAAATAGCATATAGATTATCTAAACGATTATTTCCTTCGTAATAACTTACTACATGTGTATAAAAATAATCTGAATTAGATTTACTTCGATGTAATCTTTTATCTACTATATGTGATGTTGATTTTAAAGTAATATTACAATATTTTCCAATATTATTAATCACTTCATCATTCTTATAAACAATATCTTCATGATCAATTTTCATAAATTCATTTTGATATTTGCTCATTGTTTTATCATACAATATTTCACAATTTAAAATTCCGATTGATTGAGCCGTATTCAATGAATGGCAACATTCATCTTTATTCCTAGTTAAAAATAAAATGTGATAATCAAATATGTCTTCACATACATCCTTTATGAAATTAACAAAAAAAGTTAAACGTGGATCTTTGATTAATATGTATTTAGAATCATCAAATTCTGTTTTAATTAGTTTTCTATATTGTTGAATGTGTTCTATTAAATATGTCATTTTTTTATCAGAAATATTACACCATGTACTTGAGTTATAATGTAATAATGAATCATGAAAATGAGTAAAAGCATCATTTTCAAAATAACCATTTGGATTTTGTACATTTTTATCTTTATTTAAACTCTTTCCTATAGAAAATCCATTTTTTACTAAACAGTTCGAAAGTAAAGATGTTCCTGAACGATGCATTCCAATAATGAAAACAATGATAGACATTGATATACTCTATTGTATATGCGTATTTATTATATATTATTTATTTATCAAATATAGTAAATACACATTTTGTAAATAAATTTATATAACAATATTATGCAACAACTGAAAAATTTAAACGTGAAATGTTTCAAAAATGTAATACGCACCGTAACATTTGTTGGAGGTGGTAACGGTACACATGTCGGTGCAGCTATATGTGGTTTAAAAAACATAAATGTACGTATCTTAACCAGAAAAGCACATGAATGGAACGACAAACTAAAGATTACATTTCCGGATGATCATATTAAAATAACTAAACCTATGGAGATGATTTCTTCATCCCCATCGGAAGTTATACCGGGTTCAGATTTAGTGATAGTATCTTCACCAGTGCATTGTTATTCTGAAATATTTGATAATATTATTCCTCATTTAGATGATAATGCATCTATTGGTGTATTATTTGGACAAGGTCACGTTGGTCTTATGGCAAAACAAATTATGGAAAAGTACAATATGCGAACACAAAGTATTTTTTCATTGAAGTTTATTCCTTGGCAAGCAAAAACGATTGAATATGGAAAACACGCCCATTTGGTGGGTTCAAAAAAGATACTAGAACTCTCAACATATCCAGGTTATGCATTTAATACAATTTCAAAACATATGAATACGTTGTTTGATATGAATTGTATACAAGTTCCATTTATTTCACAAGCACTTACGACTTCAAATCAAATATTACACCCAGCACGATATTTTAATGAATTTTCAAAATCAACTCAAGCATTACCTATTTCTAGTAACATTTATGGCGATGGGTCATTATATACTAGAATGGATGGACCATCGGCTGCTATTATTGCTGCATTAGATTCTGAAATTATACGAATAAAAGAACTGTTAGAAAAAGAATTTCCAGCTATTGATTTTTCCAGTGTTAAACCTTGCAAACAGCGGATTATAGAACAATACGAAAATCAAATAGATGATGCTAGAACCTTGAAAACGGTTTTTAATACAGCAAAAATGTATAGAAAAAGTAAATTTGCTCTTATCCACAAAGATGGGGGTGTTTTCCCAAATACTGAACATCGCCATTTTCAAGATGACATACCTTTTGGTCTATGCGTTGTGAAAGATATTGCTGATAGAATGGGAATAAAAGTACCTGTTATCGATCATATGATTATGTGGCATCAAAATCTAATGAATAAAGAATATACAACTGGTGATGAGTACCAAATCTTGAATGGAAAAAATCTGAGAGAAACTGGAATCTTATCATCTTATGGATTTGAAAATGGCAAGAGAGGGTTAGTAGATTTTCTAATGCTGGATTTTCATAAAAAAAAAAATATTGTAAATCAAAATGAAGTACTATCACTACTAAATGACATAAAAGCAAGTGGACGCTCACCAGTTTTCTGTTTTGATGTTGATAGGACGCTTTGGAGTTTTACAGCGGAAGAATGCGACAATTTTAACCAATCTGATGTCATGATAAGAACGTATCCTGATGTACAATACATTTTGAAGTTTTTAAAAGAACATAATATAGCAATTACATTAGCTAGTCGAACGTGGAATCCACAAAGGATGATAAAATATTTATCCATGACCGGTATTGAAATGGATTCAGTTGAAAAACCTCAAATGTATCCTACTGGCCTTGGACGTTATACCAACACACATCACACAAGACAGAAAATAAAACACTTTCAAGAGCTGGGAAAATACTTTGAACTTGATAATATTATATTTTTCGATGATGATGACATAAACATACAAACAGCAACTGAAATGGATATAACTTCAGTTTCTACTTCAAATGGATTACATTGGGAACACATAATTAAAGCATTAAAAATATTTAAATCTAAATAAATGATTATTCCTTACACGCTGGATTATTTGTTATACGGACTGCCGCCGATATAAAAATTCCGAGTTTATTCAAACCTGAAAAATAAGAAAATAATTTCTTATTTTGTGGAATGGAATCATCATTATCATAATGTGAAAAAATATCAAATATTTCTTTTCGATTTAACATTTTCCCATTCATGCCTATCCATTCAAAAGAAACGTTATGTTTATGCACAAATTCGTGAAATGCGAGCCAATCGTGTTGTTCAAAGTTGGGGTAATTCACCAATTTGTCAAATACTATGATACACCCATTGTATATTTTCGAAGTTAACGAGTTCAAAATATATTTTGCAGAGCAATCGCGGTTAATGTGAATGAACGACACAGTGTTTTTCTCTTGGGATTCCATAAATGGCTTTAATGTTTTCTCAAACGTACCTTTCACAAATTTAACATTTTTATTACGGTCCAACTGTGCATCCGTTTCTGGTATATCATCTATTTTAAACGTCTTGATGCTACTACAATCATCACCCAACTCCGTATCCAAGTTTGTAAACACATCAAATCCGAAAACATCCTTAGTCGTATAGTTCGAAATCAAATCGAGGCTTTGTCCATTGAATTTACCAAATTCTAGTACTAACCCATTGTCATTGAGAATATTATTGTTCAGTATATAACGAAGTGGATCTTGGCCAATATTAGGTATTTTGAACATCTGGCTTCGTGTATTACATCTCACTATAAGTTCCGTAGTTGATATACCACTTGTGTAAGGCAACTTTACAAGTTTCTCACGTGAGAATTTGAAGTACTTTTGATTGTACTGTTTGTCTTCTTCATCACTTGTAGTTGCATATAAAAATACATCTATATTATTCTTCATTATGAATTCTTCGTCAATAATGAGCGGCATATCAGTAATCACACGATCTACATATTTACAAGCATCGACAACCACTTTACGTTCATCTTGATTCATTATGGTGATTCGTTTATATTGTTCTACTGTTACGTCGTTGTGTATCCCTACAATTAAAAAGTCACATTTAGACTTACATTTCTTTAAGAATTCAATATGACCAACATGAAATAAATCAAAAACAGCCGCAATACAACCAACAATTGGCATTTAAATATTTATACATAATAAATTTTATTTAAATCATATTTTAAACATTTTACTCATTTGAATATTCAAATAAAAAAAATATTGATTATTCCTTCTTTACACAGAATGCTATTGTATAATTCTTTATTAATATGGATTTCTTCATCTTTCGTAAATACTATAAATGGATCATTTGACTGACCTCTAGAAACACCACCTGAAATTGGTATTTTCCAAGTATCAAAGTAAAAAAAATTCAAAAAATTTTCAATATGGTTAGGTATGGGATACTCCACATTTCTTAATTTAATGGTAGGCATATTTTCGAAAAAATTTTCACTAAAATTGAATACACTATATCTTGGTTCTAATGTTGAATATAATCCTGAATAGATATTATTCATGAAGCAGAAATCTATAGGAAAGCCATTTCTTATAAAAGAAAGAACATATCTACCTTCATATCTGCATATTCGAAAATTGTCCTTTATCAAATCATTTATTAATTCATTAGGGATCGGATTAAATACCCATATATCATCATCATAATCATCTAAAATTAATTCATTATCACGTACAGCACCTAACAAAGTTCCTCCAGTTAAACACCATTTAATATTGTACTTATCTAAAACATTTTTTATTGATACGAGATTTTGGTGTCGAATATTTAGATAATTATACTTTTGTTCCACTGAATTATTTTTCATAAAAAAAGGATATTCACTTGTACCTGTGTTACAATTGAATATACTTACGTAGTTCTCATCAAAATTAATTATCATAATTCTATATAAATACATAATATTACCTTTTATATATTCATACGAATGTATGATTAAGAACATTAAATATACTTTGAATAATGTCTTCATCTGATGTATGTGATAATACAAAGTCACTTTTTGTTGGAGTTTCAAATGGGTCAGACACACCAGTGAACTCTTTCAATTTACCTTCATCTGCAAGTTTATAAAGTCCTTTTGTGTCTCTAGCTCTACAAACGTCTAATGATGTGTCCATCCAGACTTCATAGTATTTGCCATATGTTTCAATGAGGCTACGATTTGCTAGTCGGTCATTATCATATGGTGCAATATTTGCACATATCACAATGCCGCCATGTTTAACAATCTCACTCGCAACGTAACCAATTCGTCTCACATTAGTTGAGCGGTCTTCTTTACTAAAACCCAATCCCTTACTTAGATTCGTTCGGACAATATCTCCATCTAGAATAGTTATCTTTTTGGTAATATATTTCTCCGTAATTTTAGCCTTAAGTTTGTTGGCAATTGTTGTTTTTCCGCTTCCAGACAATCCAATAATGTATACACATATACCTTTATTACTCTTATCTTTTATCAGTATATCGGATACTTCCGAAAATGTAAACCATTCTGGTATAGTTTCTCCCTTTTGTAGTCGTTCACGTAACTCTGATCCAGACAAATGATATACGACATCTGTACTAGATACACGTTCAATAGGCTGATATATCTGTTTTGTTGAATTATATACAATATTTTTACTTATAATCGGCTTTATACCGATTACATCAGCATACTTCACAAACATTTTTACAGCATCATCGGGATTATAAAAATTGTCTCCAGTTTTCGTTCGATTGCTTGGACCAGCATGGTCTCTTCCAACAATGAAATGTGTACAACCATTATTTTTTCTAATTAGAGCGTGCAAGCATGCTTCTTTAGGACCAGCCATTCGCATTGTTAGAGGTAAAAGAGATAAAACGACTTTTTGATTGCCATATCTATTTAATATTGATTTGTAACAGTTTACACGTATTGAGTATTCAATATCATCCGGTTGGGTTGGACCAACTACCGGATTCAATAATAATACAGCAGAAGGGTCATTTGTTTGTTCTAATGCATATTTAGTAAGTTCGAAATGCGAACGATGCATTGGATTTCTAGTTTGAAATCCAACCAATGTTTTCCAACCATGCTTTAATATTTGAGAATGTATATCTGATGGCAACATACGATACTTCTCAAAATCATAAAAACGAGGTTTATTCATCTCAACTAATCTTCCACTAATATAACGCAAGTTTTTGTGCTGCATTTTGTAGTTAACATATGGATGATTATTGTCAATTGTACCATATGCATTTTCGCATTCCCATAATATATCCGGTATATATACCTCATCTACATGTAGCTTTGCAATTATATAGTTCGTATTATCACACAAATCAATAACATCATTCACATTTGCATGAGACACCGCTAATGTTACCGGCAATGGAAAAAATAAATTAGTACTTGTATACATAGAACTACATACAGATTCCCAATCTTTTTTACACATGAATGTTGTTAATGGATAAAAATGTCCCTGCAAAATACATATTAAATCATATAACGTTTCGTCATCTAATATCATGTTTTTTAGATTATTTTATAGAAAATTAATATATTATATTATACAATTATACGAAATCTTTTATCAAGTGTACAATGTAATTACGTTGTTCGTTTGTAACCCACCAGCCAACGGGAATGCACACTAACTGCTGTTCAGCGATATTCAAATTAGGAAGATTCTCACAAAACTTGGATGTGCACGTATTGATATCATTCCGATTGTGGACCTGACTCACAAACACTCCATTCTTCTTCATAAAATCGATAAATGCTGATTTTTTGCCGTCGAGTACCATCAACGTATACAGCCAATATGCCGATTGCGACAACGAGGGCTTTTTAATGATACGAACACCTGGAATATCTTTCAAGTATTCGTCATAGAATTTTGCATTATCTCGTGCAATTGTAATCAGACGGTCCATATGTGGTAGATTATATAAGCCGATAGTTGCGTTGATGTCGTTCATGTGAAACTTGTATCCGTATTCAAGAATATCATTTTCTAGTCGTAAATCAGACTTTTTATAATTTCGTTTCTCTCGGTCTATTCCGTACCATCTCAGTAATTTGCAGCGTTCGTATAAAGTTTCATTTGGAAGTGTTATAATTCCTCCATCTCCGGTAGTAAGATGTTTTATGGCTTGAGTGCTGAATACACAGATATTGCCTCGTTCAAGCGAGCCTATTCTTGTACCATTC
>CEUR01080521.1_pt1 | contig 13572 bp, 5 predicted proteins | sample 356411 | NCBI WGS metagenome assembly CEUR01 (sample SAMEA2622715, study PRJEB7988) | marine metagenome | biome: marine biome (ENVO:00000447); feature: surface water layer (ENVO:00002042); material: "saline water (ENVO:00002010), including plankton (ENVO:xxxxxxxx)" | depth 5 m
GATGTTTATTAAAAATGGATATGTGTAATGAAATGGAATATAATTATTTAACAACAGATCAAAATATTGAATATAGTGGTATAGTTTCTAATGAAGATGAATTCTTATCGAATTATAATGATAAAGTACAAGTATTAGTTACAGAACAAGAAAATAGATTATCTGAAAGATATTCAAATTATGAGAATTGTTCTTACTACGGTGAATGTGCGGATGATACATATTGTGAATATTCAATAGAATGTTCTTCTAAGCAATGTAATACGGAAGAAAATAAATGTGTAAGAATATGTGAACCAACTGAATATTATAGTGAAGATAATACATGTTTATCTTGTGAAAGAATAGAAAATATGAATTTAAATTTCAATGTATATTGTAGTAGTCAATCAGATTCTAGAATATATCATCCTATAGATAGAGAACAAGGTTTTTTAAGTAATAAGTGTAGTCCAGGATATATATATTTTGAAAATTTAGAAAAGGATAATTGTTTGAGTTTAGAACAGGCTTTGTTATTAAGGGAAGAATTAGCCAATTATCACTATTTATATCAATATGTAGCTCCAACAAAAGAATTATTACAAATGAGAAATGAAATGGAATATACATTTTGTAATAATATTGATTTACCACTTAGAGTAAATCCAGAACAAAGCATAGATTATATTAATTATTGGAAAAGGAACACGAAAGACAATTACGATAATATTATAGTAGATGAAAGTAATATATTAGATTATATTTTAGGAAAAATGTTCAATCCAGAAATAACTAATGATAATTATACAGATAATATATTTAATAAAGTAAATCCTAGATTAGATAGAAATGGAGCAACTGAAGATTGGGATAAAGTGACTGAAATTCCTAAAATACAGAAAGAATATGAATATAATATTAATATGTTAAAAAAATTAGAAGATGATTATAGTTTAATTTATTCTTATTGTGTTAATTGTGAAACTCCAGAAGATATTTATAATCCATTTGAAGATTTAGATGGAACATCTGAACCAAGTGGAACATCTGAACCAAGTGGAACATCTGAACCAGTTGTGGTACCGGATAGTTTTCCTTATGAAGAACATGTTAGTATTCCAGATTTTCATCTAAAAATATTTGGTTCAGAAATCTTGGAAGGATTGGCACAGGATAAAGCACAAGAAATATTGAATAAAATAAGAAGTGAAAAAGAAGATGTTATGAAGCAACAAGCAGATTTTGAACAGGCAGTATCTCAATTAAAGGTTAAACAACAAGTTAGAGAATTTTTTGATGAAACTATATATGATATGAGATTGGACATAGCTTTAATGCCATTAGATTTTGGGTTATGTTTAGATGAAGCTTCAATGTATGAAAGAATGATTGCTCCAAGTAGCGAAGAAATAAGATTAGCTAAAGAATATCAAACAAGCAGATTATCAAGTCAAAATATAGATGATTGGGATTTAAAAAGATGGAAACAATTTTATGATGAAGAAAGAATCATTAAGTTGGCTGAGGGTGATGATGATATATTTGATAAAATGATTAAAGGGTTGAAAGCAATAGTTAAAATAATATTTTATGGACCTATATTTATATTAGATATGGGTGGTAGAATACTTAAAAGATTAATTGAATTAGGAGTAGATATTGCGATGGATACTGATGTTAGTGGTGTAAATAAAAAATTATCAAATCTCAATGCTGTACAAGATATACTAACATTTGATAAATTCAAAAATACAAATAATATGAAAATACAGCAAATGAATATTAAATTAGGAATTACAGATTTAGATTCTAAAAAGAAGAAAGGAGTTAAAAGATTGAAAAATTTATTTAAATACGGTTACAATGGATTATCATTAATAACAAAAAAATTCATATTTGGCTCAAGTTCATTAATAGCTAGTTCTATATTTAGTACACTAAAATATGGTATTGGAGCATCAATAATAATATCAGAACAAGTGGTTGATTCATTAAATAAAATTGATATAGATTTGAGAAAAATAGGAGTAGATATCCTTAATCTTGTAAAGAATCCATTGAAAATAGCTAAATCATTTGGTTCTAGAGCTGCTAAAGGTTTAGTTAAATTAGCTAGTTGTGCTAAAAGTCCGACTAGATGTATGCGTTTATTCTTAAGTGGTTCAGCAGTTCAAATGTCTATTGAATTATTAGCGGGACTTATACATGCTTGTGTTGTATTTTTGGCTTTTCCAAATCCTATAGATTTAATAGAATGTAGTTATAATATAGTAGCTAGCGCTTTAGGTGATTTAAATCCATTGAGAGCATATGAGATAGGTAAATATCACATAAGTGATTCAAGTATTCGTAAAGCTCAAATGTGTTCTCCACCTACAGAAGACGAAGCTTTTTTTTGTCAAAGTTCAACTTTCAGAGCATTGTTTTCTTTAATGGATGGTGGTCCTTGTGATTATCCTTGTCCTTGTAAATTTTGTGAAGTGAAAAATGATGAAGGTTGTATTCCAGGAAGACCAGAAACTTGTGATTTCCATGATGTTGCTAGTGTATATAAAACTTACTTTAATGAAGAAGATTCAATTATAGGAAGTGACAGATTTAGAAGAGCGAAATCAATTTTAAATGAAGTACAAACAAAAAAAGGTCAAAACATAGTAACATCAGAAACAGGAGACAGATGTTTATCATTAGTTAATAATCAATATATTAGAAATTTAGATATGATGGTAAATACTGAAGAAATAGAACAAAAAATAGATTCAGAAAATCCTGGTTTAACAGGAGAAGCTAGAAATAAAAAAATAGAAGAAGAAACAAAAATAGAAGAAGAAATAGTTTGTAATAATTTAACTATTGAAACTCCATTAATACAACAATTCAATATAAGATATGAATTGTTTTCAGATGAAAAAAGGGATAATGATAATTTTGATAGAAGAATTTATATTAATGTAACCTATAAAAATTATATATTAAAATTTGATATAGATAATTATTTAGAGACTGGTAGAAGAGGGGTTATAATCGGATTAATAGATGGAGGTGATAAATATCAATATGAGCGGTGGTATTTTGATTCAGAGAATAAACTAAGATTATATAATGTAGAACCAATTGAAAATTATTTATATAAAGAGACAATATATAATATAAATTATCTAAATGACGAACAAAAAAATGATTTTATAAATAATTTAGATAATTTTTTAAATCAAAATAATCTTATATTAAGATTATCAGATTCAAATGATATAATAGGTAAAAGACAAGATATTGAATTAGAGTTATATAGAATAATATCAAATATAAATTCGGATGAATTAGAAGAAGAAAAAGAAGATATTGTAAATATTATTTTTACTAAAATTAAAGAAAGTTTTGATAATGGTGGTGTTATAAATCTAAACGAATATTATTTGACGGTTAACAATTTTAATAAGGAAAATGGTGATAATGAAGTATGGTGTGATAGGATGTCTGATAGAAATTTTGAAACTTTTAAAAGAGCAAAAAGGGGTACTTGGAATCTTATTTGTTCTGGTATGGATGCTAATAATTCAATACATCAAGAAGAAAACTTATTATTAAGTTTAGAAAAAAAATTAACAGGTGAAAATATTTATAAACAACAATGGGAATATAACTTAAATAAACTAAAATTAAAAAAATATCCTACATATATAATTGGTGGTGAGTTAGTTGGTTCTGATTATGAACCAACTGGTTTAGAATATATGAAAAGTTTAGTTGATTATGGCAGAAGTACATTAGATGATAGCTATCAAATGGAAAAACCAGAACCTTCAAATACCGAAAAATTTAGTGCTGGTGAATATTACTATAAATTTTTTACAGAAAATGAAAATGGATTTGAAGAAGATTATTGTCCTATAGATGAATTACCAGAATTAGATGAAATAGAAGATGGTGAAACAAGAACACGAACAAATAAGTTTTACCATATGTATAAAGGCGACAATCCTAAATGTAATAATATAGCAAAAGTTAATTTAAGTGAAGATGATTGTCCGGAAGAGTGTGAATTTATTACTAAAGAAATAGATATGAAATGTTATGCAAAACCAACATTAGAATTAGAAGATAATTATAAAGTTTATTTGAATTTAGATGCAGGCCAGGCTTCAGCATATTATGTCAGACCTTCTCTTTTAGCTGATACTATATATGATGGTTTTATGAGTTTAACAGAGATGATAAGTGATTTAGCACCTGCTTGTGGTGGTCCATTTGGAATAGGTCAAAATTCTTGTGGTGTTTGTCAGGACTATTTAGATAGTGGAGACAATTGGAGTAGAGAAAGTTCTTTTGGTGATGTATTATCAGACACAGTTGAAGGAATTAGTAATGTTGGTGAATTCATAACTGGTTCTCATTTATGTATGGAAGATACTGATTGTGGTCCATTAGACAGTGATGGAGAACCAACAATTAAATGTAATCATGAACATAGTGGTAAATGTAAAGATCCCGGACACGGTCACAATCAAGGTATAATAGAACATAGAGCAAATATGTGTCCTTTAGGTCAATTTAAATATATAGATGAAAAAAAACATAATACTTATCATACCCAATATAGAGGAACAAGAGTAGCTATTGAAAAAACAAATGAAGAAAAAGAAAATGATGAGTTACCTGGAGGTATATGTTCTAAAGAAAAAGCAGAACAATTAGATAAACATTATGAAAAAGCACAATGTTTAAAAGATAGATGTTTATCTGATGGTATTGAAAAAAAAATAAATACAAATACTAGTATAATTAAATTAGTAGAATTATATAAAGAAAATAATTGGAGTTATCAAACAGAAAAAATTAAATCAAGATATTTTGATAAAGAAGAAGATTATGTAAGATTATGTGCCGGTGAATGTGGTAAAACAGACAATTGTGAAAGTTTTTTTGTTTATAATAATAATAGAGAAAATAACAAAGGTAAATGTTTGTTGTATAATTTAAATGAAAACGAAGTAACTGAAAATAATACAACAAACAATACACAAGGAAAACTATATTTTTATAATAGAAATTTATGTAATAATTATACTGAACTAGAGCAATTCCACTATATTGATGAAAACGGACAGCATAATTATGAAAAAGGGTTTTTAAAAATTGATAGTCATGCTGTTAATTGTGGTAGAATAGGTACAGATTATAATGTAGATAGTGATAATCCAAAAGTAATAAGTGATAATTGTAGAGAATATTGTTTAAATAATCCAGATTGTAAAGCATATAGCATTGTAAATAATTTTGATCATAATATTAATCAATATTACAATTTACCTTATGAAGTTGAATTAATAAGTCAAACAGAACCAACTACTTCAACTTGTGGCCAAGATACAAATAGACCAAATGAAGTTAATAGCTGTTCTTCAGTAGAAGAAATGACTCAATGTAATATAAGTTATAGTAATAATAAATTTTGTAATTGGACGGGAACCCCGCCAGGAGGAGGATGTATGGAAGTAACTAGTAGTGATTGTGTAATACAAAATGAAGAAACTACTCCAGTAACTACAACAAGTCCAGTAACTACAACAAGTCCAGTAACAAATATTATTCCAACCTGTGGTGAAAATACAAATAGACCAAATGAAGTTGATAATTGTTATTCAGTATTTGAAAGGAGTCAATGTAATAGAAGCTATAGTGATAATAATTTTTGTAATTGGACCGGAGAACCACCTTCAGGTGGAGGTTGTCAAACAACAAATACTGAATGCGAAATAATAGAAAGATTTACTGTTGGTAGTCAAGAATCAAGAGTAACAGAAATAGAACAAACTTGTAATGAAGAATACAATAATTTAGGAAATACAAAAATAAAAGATCGATGTGTTTTTTATATACATCCTGAAAATGTAAACTCAGAATCAGATATAATTGAAGCTAATGATGATGTTACCTCTTTTTATAAACAGACTATAGATTTAAATAATCCACCTACAGATTTTTATAGTAATATACAATATGAAGTACCAGGTTGTGCTCATTTAACATTTGATAAAGTTAATACAGAAATAGAAGAATCTGAAAAAGCAACTTACTGTAGATTTGTTAGAAATAGAGTTATGCAAGGACCAATAAAAAATGAAATGAATAATGATTATAATGAATTAACACCTCAAGAATTAGATAGATATAAATTAGATTTAAAAATAGGTTTATGGGATTGTGAAGAAAAATGTTGTGGTGGTGGTTGTTTACCCGATTTTTTACAATCATCTATAGGTGACATTTTTAATGATGATGAAAATACACCAAATAATCCAGATTGGACCGATAATAAAGGTCAAAATTGTGAATGGTATACTGAAGTATTTGAAGCGAGTGATGGTGATATTCATTGTGATACTGAAGATTTATTTGGAACATGGAAATCAAATAATGCTGACATTCCAAGAAATGATTTGAAATTAAATTGTCCTGAAAGTTGTTTAAGAGGAAAAGAATTGGCTCGTGATAAATATGGTGAAAATAGTGTTCCAGAAGAAAGTGATTTAAGTGGTTATTATCATAATGCTTTATGTTGGACGGATGGTGATAGAAGTGGTGGAGAAACTGCTAGACCAAGTAGAGGTACTTGTTGTCCTTATGAATTACCTGATAATGTAGAACATTGGAATGATAATTTTAGTAGTTTATCATTAAGAAACGCAGTATTAGGAACAAATGAGTATGAACCTCCTTATGGAGAAAAAGAATTTGTAAGTATGTCAGAATCATTTGGTATAGATTGTTCTAACGATCATAGTAATCGTTATAATAATGAGAATGAACAAGAAAGGAAAATATTAAAATACTGTGATAATTATGTTGGTTGGGTCGATTCCGGTTGTTTAGATAGTTGGTTTGCTTCCTTATCTAACCCAGAAGGAGTATTTAGAGATTTTGAAGATAGTATAGTTGATCTAGGTAATTATATTTTTGGTGAAAATGTAAGTATTATGATGGGTATTGATTATAATGCAGATAATTTAGATATGCCTCAAACTAGAGAAAGATTAGGAATAACAGACCAACAATATACTGATATTTATGAAAATTTACCTTATCGTTACTATTTAGAACCAAGTTTTACATATGACACGCAAACTTATATAAAAGACCATAATACAATTGAAGATATGAAAGGATGGGCTTATGGTAACGGTAGAGAATTATGTTCTAATTGGCCTGAATTACCAGCGCATATGTGTTATACTAATATACCATATGAAAAAATGTGTGCTTATAGATTTGATACACTTAAAAAATGGCATGAATGTCTAGGAAAATTACATGAAGGTGAAAAATATAAAGCTATTAATCCTGAATTTATTTCAATTGCTAAAGAAAATAATGATATTAAAGTTTTATTTGATAGAACAACAAATTATTTACTTGAAAGACCTAATTTATCTTTATCAGACAAAACTAATATAGAACATAGATTTAAAGATTTAGTTACAAATATGTATCATTCAGATGAAATGGATTTTGATATTCCTGAAGTAGAAGAAGGATTTAATTTTATAATAAACAATCCAAGTACAACAGTAAGTAATTTAGTAATTAATGAATCATTAATTACTAAAGGAAGTGATGATTATGAGTATATTAGAAATGATTTTTATAATAGTGGTAATCTGTTTTTAGGAGAAGAAGACATATTAATTACTTATGAAACTGCTGAACAATGTGAAAGTTTAGTAGAATTTTTTGATAATGATAAAACACTAAGGGAATTAGGAATAATTGGAGTAAGTAATGTTAATAGTTATAATCAAGGTATAACTGATATAACAAAAAAGAAATCTTTCTATGAAATTGGTATGGCAGATAGTTCAGAGCATAGCGGAATTGGTGGAATGGAAGGATGTAGAAGAACAGCATTAGAAAATGCTGAACCCCCTCCTATTCCAAATCCACCATGGGGAGCTTATGTAAGACTTTACATAACTAAATCAGATGGTCTCGCCATAAAATTAGAAGATGTGGATTGGTCAGATATATATTCGCACGAAAAAATGTCTTTGACTAGGATGAATCATACAACTGGTATTGAAATGAAAAAACAAATAGCGGCTGAATTTCGTAATAAATGTAATACTTGGATGGGAGGAACCGAAATTTGTGGTTTACCGCATGATCCAATGGATATGTGTCTTATGAAAGGAGAAGATGTAGATAAAGCAGCTAAATGTGTAGAAGAAAGAAGTTATACTGGTATATCAGAAGAAAATTTAAATGATATTAGAACTAGTTGTAATAATGAATATATAAATCCACTTAAAAATACATCTAGTTTATACGATCAAGGTGTAAAAGATGGAGATATGTTATATGTTGTTGATTCTTATAATGCATCTGATTCGCACTTAGGTGGACATCCAGGCTGTAGAAGTCAAGTATTTAGATGTGGTGGTCCAAATTGGGATCCTGCAAAATCAATATATAATATTACTTGTCCGGCTAATAGTAGATTAAATAGACAATGGGATAATTTAGGAAACGCATTTCAACTAAGTGGTGATCTAGATGCTAGTTTCATAATAGCTGACAGTATAATAGATTCAGCTACATCTACTTCAAATTGGGTTTATGGTGAAAATAATACTGGAATTCCAAAACAAACAAGCAGATTTATAAGACCTGATAACCCTAATAGAACTCAAAGGGAACAATATTGGAATAGAAATCTTGATATAACACATCCAGATTATATAACTTACTGTTGTGAACCCGAACCTTGTGGTAATAATGAGTTTTGGAATGGGTCCGAATGTGTAAATAAATATAATAATGGTACTAGTTGTAGTGGAAATTATCAATGTATTAGTGGAGATTGTGATTATGAAAATTGGGAACATTGTAATAATGATTGTTGTCCGGATAATGACCCTTGGTGGTGTGGTTGGCCAATAACATGTTGTGGTTCAAATGGAGTTAATGGGCGAAAGATATGTATCTAAATTAAATTAAATAAATAATTATAATATTATATAATTATATATATATGTTTGAATATTTATTTTCAAAAGTAGAAAAAAATAGTATCTATATTTTAACAATATATCTAATCATAACAACCTTATTTAGTAATGACCCTTTTGTACTATTATTAAATATATCAACCATTTTCTTATTTATATCTAAATGGGTAACTAATATAAATATATGTACGGCTGGATATTTAGAATGTAGATTACGAAATGTTGATAGAACAAATAGTTATATATATAGAATATTAGATGGTATTGTTAGTGTGAATAAAACTAAATTTATATATTTTTATTATACAGTATATATGATTTTACTTGTTATTAATATTATTAAATTTTATAAATCCGGATTCAATTTACTAGATTATAAAGATTATTTAAAATATATAAAAAAATATAATAAATTACAGTGAATAATCATATAATAATTTACTTATAAAATTTATATCTAAATGCTCTTTAAAATTTAAATTATTATTCATACAATAAGTTCTAATTATATTTTCATATATTTCTTCTAAAACCATTACATCACCAAAAGCTCTATGAGCTGCTTTTTGCTCTATTGAATAATATTTTGCCAAACTATTCTGACTATGTGAAAATCTATCTGGTAATAATAATCTAGATAATAACAATGTATCAAAATAATAAAATCTATTATATATATTTTTTACTTCTTCTGATAATGTATTTATATTATTATAATTTTTAAATAAAGTTTGTAATAATATAAAATCAAACATAGTTCCATTATGAGCCAATAAATATATAGGACCCTCACCAGTAATATTCGATTTAATAAACTCTAACATTTCTTCAAAAGCATTATATATATATATTCCTTCACTTTCTAATAATTGATCTGTTATTTTTGTTATTTCAACTATTTTATGATGTAATTTTTTTGTTTTTAATGGTTTTGTTAATTTTGTATAAATTGTACTTTTACCATATGGTTTTATAGCTATTTCTATTATTTCATCATGATATGGATTTAATCCAGTTGTTTCAAAATCTAATATAAAGGTATTTTTCATAATTTATATAATATATGAAGCTATTTTTAAGTTAAAAATGGATGATATAGAAGATATAAAAAATATTAACATAGATTTTTTAAAAGAGCTTTTAAAACACAAATTTAAATCAAATAAACATTACAATGAAATATTTAAAAATACAAGAAAAAAATTTAAAAGTTGTCCGAGTAAACCAACATTAAGAAAATTATACAAAGAATTATTATTAGAAAATAAAATCACAGAAAATACCTCTTTTTATAAATATTCTATCAAAAAAAAAGGTAAATCTATTTCAGGTGTTTCTGTTATTACTATTGTTACAAGTCCAAAACCTAAATATAAAAATTATAAAAATGAAATTTTAGAACAAGATTTTACTTGTGGGAAAAATTGTGCTTATTGTCCTAATGAACCAGAAATTATTATTAATTTAAAAATTAAAGAAATTAATAACAATGTTCTTTATGTTACTACCAATGATGATATTAGTTTAATAAGAGTAATTTCATACATACAAAAAGAAAATAAAAAATATGATGTAATTGATTCATTTAATTTTACTAAAAACTCTTTTAAAATTAAAATAGAAAATAGTAATGGTTTAAATATAGATGATAATATTATTGGTTATAAATCAGCTCAACCAAGAAGTTATTTATCAACAGAACCAGCTATTATTAGAGCAAATCGTAATAAATTTGATGCTGTTTTACAAATATATGATAGAGAACAATCATTAAGTAATTGTGGTCATATTGTTGATAAAATAGAAATTATAGTTTTAGGTGGAACTTGGGACCATTATCCATTAGAATATCAAAACGAATTTATTAGAGATATATATTATGGTGTTAATACAATAAATAAACATAGAGATAAATTCAGTTTAGAAAAAGAAATAAAAATGAATGAAACTTCAGAAAGAAAACTAATTGGTTTAACTTTAGAAACAAGACCAGATTGTATTAATTTAAAAACTATAAAAAAATATAGAAAATTTAATATTACAAGATTACAAATTGGTGTTCAACACATTGATAATGATGTTTTAAAATATATTGAAAGGGGATGTTATAATGAAGATACAATTAAAGCTACATATTTATGGAAGCAAAATGGAGGTAAAATAGATTGGCATTTAATGCCTGATTTACCTGGTAGTTCATATGAAAAAGATTTAGAAATGTTTAAAAAAATATTTGGTATTAATAGTGTTGCAGAAATTACTAAAAATTATTTTATTTATGATATAAAACATCCAGAATTACAACCAGACCAATTTAAAATATATCCTTGTCAAACAACACAATGGACAAAAATAAAAGAATGGTATGATAATGGAATATATAAACCATACTCTGAAGATGAAAAAAAACTTACAAAAATTATTACATTTATAGAAAAAAATATATTTCCATGGCAAAGATTAAATAGAATTATTAGAGATATTCCGAATCAAAATATTATTGGAGGAAACAAAATACCAAATTTAAGACAAAAAATAAATAATCCTTCTAATTGTATAAGATATAGAGAAGTTAAAGATAATATTGAAAATATTGATAAAGCAGAATTAATTATTAGAGAATATAATGGAGTAAAAGCAACTGAATATTTTATTAGTTATGAAAGTCCAGATAAAAAATTATTATATGGTTTTTTAAGACTTAGAATTAATTATACCAATGATGATCTTATTTTAAAAGAATTATATGATTGTTCTCATATTAGAGAATTACATGTATATGGACCAATTAATTATCATAAAGATAAAAATAAAAATTCTATTCAACATATCGGTATTGGCAAAAAACTAATAAAAAAAGCTGAAGATATAACATTAAATAATAATATAAATAAAATAGCTATTATTTCGGGTGTTGGTGTTAGAGAATATTATCAAAAACAAGGTTACTATTTATCTAAAAATTATATGTTTAAAGATTTATCTATAAAAAAAGAGAAATATTGTTTATTTTATATTCGTGGTAGAATTTATGATATAATTATTATATTTTTGATTATTTATATATTATTCTACAATTAATTTATTATTATTATCTTCCCAATTAAATGATTTTATTACTTTTATTATTATTTTTATCGTATCGTTCATAGGTATACCAAGATTAATTAAATCTTGTTTTAATTTACCAATAAATATCATTACTGATATTCTGAATTGATTTTGTCCTCTAATATTATAGATATTTAATAATCTATCTATAATATGATAATATTGTGTTCTCGGATAATGTGTCATATAAAATGGTATTAAATCTGCTAAATTATCATATATAATAGTTTTAATATCATTATTATAGTTAAAATAATTACTATTATTCACGACGACTCCTATCAACTCATTGTAAAAATTATGATTTTCAGGTGATAAATTAGTGTAAATTTCATCAAACTTTTTTTGCATATATACTTTATTTTCTGTAGCAAAGTCATCTATAAAATTTAAATAGTTTTTAATATGTAAATTTAAAACTGTTTTACCTATATATTTTTTAACATAATCATCTAATAATGATTTTTTATCTGCTAATGTATAATTTTTAAAATCATCCATACTAGAATTTATTATCATTTTATCTATTATTATTACATATACATCTTTAGGAAGATTAGTCAAACTAATTTGTTCCATTATTATAATAAAACAAAAAATATTATTTTCAAATTATTATATTATTTATTATAATCTAAAGTATTACAATCTAATGTCCAATTAAATGATTTTATAATTCTTCTCACAATCTTTTCACAATCAAATGGATTAACATTTATCTTTACTAAATCTTTTCTTAATTCTATCAGAAATAATTTTATAGATACACTAAGAAACCCCTGGAACTTTCTATCTGAATTTTCAATCGCCATTAATCTTCTTATAATTTTACCATACTTTAATCTCTTAACAGAACCAAGTTTTTCAAAATCCCAATATTTTTTTGATTCCAATAATTCATCTAAAATTTCTATTAATTTATTATAACTCTCTATTATCTGTTTTATAACTACTAAACTAAAACTACTAAACATATTATAAATAACATATACAGTTTGTGTACTATAAAATAATTTTTTAGGAGCTTTTACATATCCCGAACAACTACATGATAATTCTGTATTTGTTGGAACACAAACTAATTCACTTAATTCGTATTGACAACGCATCATTTTTGAATAATCATGAAAAACATCATTCGTTTTTGTTCTAGATAAATATGCTTTAATTCTAACAGATTTTAAAAGAACTGGAAATGCTTCAATAAAATTTCTAAAATCATTAACAATCTCTAAAGCTCTTCCATTTGAAATATTATCTTCTTTATTTTTAATAATTGATATTGCAAACATTTCTAATAAATCCCAATTATCATAAATCTCTTGAAATGTTCCTATTGAAAAATCTTCCATTATATTGTTTTCTACACTAAGCATTTGTTGTAAGTCTTTCCTAAAAGGATTAACGACTTTTAGTTAAAAAAAACAATAAAAATATTTTCAAATTATTTAAAAAAAGAGCTCTTAAAAAAAAA
>CEUR01337316.1_pt1 | contig 13503 bp, 10 predicted proteins | sample 356411 | NCBI WGS metagenome assembly CEUR01 (sample SAMEA2622715, study PRJEB7988) | marine metagenome | biome: marine biome (ENVO:00000447); feature: surface water layer (ENVO:00002042); material: "saline water (ENVO:00002010), including plankton (ENVO:xxxxxxxx)" | depth 5 m
AATGCTCTTCAGGTTAAATTTGCTTATTCATTTACATGTCACAAGTCACAAGGCGGTCAATGGGAATCAATATTTATTGAATATCCATATTTACCAAATGGTATGGATGAAGGTTTTTTAAGATGGCTGTATACAGCTGTAACAAGAGCTAAAAATAAATTACATCTTATTGGTTTTAATCAATGATATTAATCATTAAATAGTAATTTAGTGGTATGAAAATTATTGCTGTTATTCCTGCAAGGTTGAATTCTACCCGACTTCCAAATAAACTATTAAGAGATATTTGTGGAAAAACATTAATAAGAAGAACATATGAGGCAACAAAGAATTCTAGTCTCTTTGATGATGTTTTAGTCGTTACAAACAGCGAAGAAATTTTAAAAGAATTAAAAAATAACCAAATCAAATTTTTATTTGATAAAAATCAATATGAAACTGGAACTGACCGAATAGCAGGTATTGCATCTGATATTAATGCTGATATAATTATTAATGTTCAAGGTGATGAGCCCTTTATAAATGCAAAAACTATAAAATTAATTATAAATGTATTTAAAAACGATTTTGACAAGTCTGTAGGAATAGTTTCAGTAATGACACCTATTTCGGATGATTTAGAATTAATCAATCCAAATAATGTGAAAGTAATCACTGATAAAGCTAATAATGCTATTTACTTTTCTCGATATCCCATCCCTTTTAAAAGAAACATTAATACTTCAGTTCCGCATAAACATATTGGCGTTTACGCTTTTAGAAAGGAATCTTTGCTAGAATTTTCTAAATTGAGTATTGGAGATTTGGAGAAATCTGAAAAAATAGAAGCGTTAAGACTGATTGAGAATAATATCAAAATTAAAATGATTATTTCTGATGAAATGTTTGTAGGCATTGACACAGAAGATGATCTTAAAAAAGCAATAAAAATTTTCAGTGAAAAAGACAGTATATAGGCTTATTTTAAAACTAATTGGATGGAAAATCACAGGTAATAAAACTTTATCTAAAAACACCATAAAAAAAGCAGTTATAATCACTGTTCCACATACTCATTGGTTAGACTTTTATTTAGGGATTTTAATTAGAGGTTCAATAGGTTTTAAATCTAATTATCTTGCAAAGAAAGAACTATTTATTTTTCCTTTAAACATAATCTTGAGATGGACTGGGGGAGTCCCTGTTGACCGTAAATCCAGTAATAATTTGGTTAAACAAATAGTAAATATATTTAATTCAAAAGATGAATTTCGATTATCTATTGCTCCCGAGGGTACTAGAAAAAAAGTAGAAAAACTAAAATCTGGGTTTTATTATATAGCACTAGAATCAAAAGTGCCTATTTTCTTAATGACTCTTGATTTTAAAAATAAAAAAACTTTAATCTCAGAACCATTTTACCCTTCGGGTAATAAAGAATCAGACTTTAATTATATAGAAAGCTATTTTCATGGAGTTATTGGAAAGGTTAAGGAATATAGTTTTTATAAAAAAAACTAACCATTCATGTTGTGAAAAACATTTTGAACATCATCATCATTTTCAATTTTTTCTAATAGTTTTTCAATTTCTGACCTTTCTTCCTCATTCACATTTTTAAGATTATTTGGTATCCTGTCAAACCCAGATGAAATTATTTGTATTTCCTTTGATTCTAATGCTTTTTGAATTTCACCAAAACTATCGAAAGGTCCATAAATTAATATTCCATCTTCATCCTCAAAAACTTCTTCTACACCAAAGTCAATAAGGTCTAATTCAAGATTTTCAATATCAATATTTTGTTTTTCAATTCTAAAATTACAGGTGTGATCAAACATAAAAATCACCGAGCCAGAAGTTCCCAAATTACCATTACATTTATTAAAATAACTTCTAATGTTGGCAACAGTTCTAGTATTATTATCGGTAGCTGTTTCCACTAGGATTGCAACCCCGTAAGGTGCATAACCTTCAAATAATATTTCTTTGTAATTTCCCAGAGACTTGTCAGAGGCTCTTTTGATAGCTCTATCAATATTATCTTTTGGCATATTGACAGATTTTGCATTTTGTATTACAGCTCTTAGTTTTGAATTTGAATCAGGATCAGGACCACCCTCTTTAACAGCAATTACAATATCTTTACCAATCCTTGTAAAGGCTTTACTCATAGCCGACCATCTTTTCATTTTTCTGGCCTTTCTAAATTCAAATGCTCTTCCCATATTTTTATTTAAAAGGTGGTTTTACAACCAAAGCTTTTTTAATATTTTTTCTTATTTGAATAAATATTTCCATTCCAGGTTTTGAATATTCAACTTTAACATAACCCAAACCAATACCAATGTTGAGTGAAGGAGACATTGTTCCAGACGTTACAGCTCCAATGATTTCATTATCTTGATTTAATATATCGTAGTTTTTTCTTGGAATTGCTTTTTCTTCCATTGTAAAACCAATTAATTTCTTTTTAACCCCCTCAATCTTTTGCTTTTTAAATATTTCACTAGATGTGAATTTTTTATTAGTTTTTGTAATCCAAGAAAGACCAGCTTCAATTGGTGAGGTGGTTTCATCAATGTCATTGCCGTATAAACAGAATCCCATTTCAAGACGAAGGGTGTCTCTTGCAGCTAACCCCGTTGGTTTTATATCATATTTTTTTCCAGATTCAAAAATTTTATCCCACAGGTCTTTAGCAATATCATTCTTACAATATATTTCGAACCCACCACATCCAGTATAACCAGTATTTGAAATAATGATTCCGTCAACATATTCAAAATTGTAATAATTTATTTCTCCGATATTAATATCAAAAATTGGATCTAAAACTTTTAAAGCATTAGGGCCTTGAACTGCGATTAATGAGAAAGAATCTGAAACATCAATTATCTGTGCATTGAACTTATTATTTTTATTTAAAAAGTCTAAGTCTTTATCAATATTTGAAGCGTTTACAACCATCATGTATCTGTTATCTTCAAATTTGTATATAATAAGATCGTCAACAATCCCTCCCTTTTCATTTGGAATACAATTATACTGGGCTTGCCCCTTTTTAATTTTACTAATGTCGTTACTCAGTACAGATTGTAGAAAAATTTCGGCTTCATCTCCATGCACATAAAATTCACCCATATGAGAAACATCAAACACACCAACATTATCTTTAACATTTTTGTGCTCAATATTTACACCCTCATATTGTACAGGCATCATGAAACCTGCAAAATCAATTAATTTAGCATTTAATTCGAGGTGTGAATCATAAAGAGCGGTTTTCTTCATCTTAAAATTTTTTGTGAAATCAAATTTAATTAATTTTAAATCAAATTTTATTTAAATGAATTCATTCATTATAAAAGATATTAATATTTCATTTAATGATATCTTCAAAATTATAAATGAGGATTTAAATCTTTCAATTCACTCTTCAGTAATCGATAAAATAAATATTTCGAGGAGTTATTTAGAAAAAAAGATTATAGATTCTGATGAAAGTTACTATGGAATTAATACCGGTTTCGGTGACCTTCAAAATTTTAAGATTGGTGAAAATGACTTGGTTAAATTGCAAACTAACCTCTTAAAATCTCATGCTTGTGGTGTTGGAGATAAAGTTGATTCAGAAATAGTCAAATTAATGATTCTATTAAAAATAATTTCACTTTCTAAAGGATTTAGTGGAATTAAACTTGAAACAATTAATAGACTTCTTTTCTTTTTTAATAATAATATAAACCCTGTCATTTATAAATACGGCTCATTAGGAGCTTCTGGAGATCTTTCACCATTATCCCATTTATCACTCCCTTTAATCGGATTAGGCGAGGTGGAATATAATGGTGAAGTATATGAATCTACTGAAATACTAAATAAATTTAATCTTAAAGCACTTAAACTTGGATCTAAAGAGGGGTTAGCTTTAATTAATGGCACTCAATATATGTTGGCATCGCTGATTAATTCTGTTATTCATTCATTCAATATTTCTGAATATGCCAATCTTATCTCAAGTATTTCGATTGATGCTTTCAAATGTAATCTATCACCATTTAATTCTTTAATTTCTGATGTAAGACCATATAGGGGTCAAATAAATGTTTCAAAATCAATTATTAATAATTTAAAGGGTGGTGAAACAGAAAGAATTAAAAAAGATAATATACAAGACCCTTACTCGTTTAGATGTATACCACAAGTTCATGGGGCCACGCAAGAAACAATAAATTATATTTTACAAATAATAAATACAGAGATTAACTCAGTTACTGACAACCCGATCATATTTGTAAAAGAAGATAAAATTATATCTGGAGGAAATTTTCATGGCCAACCTCTAGCTTACGCAATAGATTTTCTTAAGATTTCAATCTCAGAGCTTGGTAGTATTTCTGAAAGAAGGGTTTTTAATTTAATGTCAGGGAAAAGAGGACTACCACCTTTTTTGATAAATGATCCAGGGCTAAATTCAGGGTTAATGATTCTTCAATACACATCTGCTAGTTTAGTTAGTGCTAATAAGCAATTAGCGGCTCCCTCAAGTATTGATTCGATCACTTCCTCAAATGGACAAGAAGATCATGTAAGCATGGGTGCAAATGGAGCAAATCAATTGAGGGATATAATAAATAATCTATACGAAATTTTTGCTATTGAATTAATAACTGCTATTCAAGCAAAAGAGTTTAATAATCATAAAACATCAGATTTAATTGACGAATTTATTTCAACTATAAGAAAAATTCATCCGAAAATATCATCTGATAGGGTTTTTCATAACGACATAAATAAAGTTTCAAAATTTTTGAAGAAAAATAAAAGAGTAGCGTAGATTTATTTTTTTGATGTTTTAGATTCTCTTTTATTTTGAATCTTAATACTTAATTCTTCCTTTCCAGATGAATGATCAATATTTATAGTATCTCCTTCGTTAATCATCGAATTTAGTATTTCTGAAGCTATTAAGTCTTCTACATGTTTTTGGATCGTTCTTTTAAGGGGTCTAGCACCATATTTTTTATCATATCCTTTTTCAGCTAAGAAGTCCTTAGCTTTTTTACTTAATTTTATCTTATAGCCTAACTCCTCTATTCTTTGATATAATTTAGATAATTCAATATCAATTATTTTGTGAATGTTTTCTTTAGAAAGTGCATTGAAAATTATTACTTCATCAATTCTGTTTAAAAACTCTGGTGCAAACTTCTTTTGTAGAGCATTTATAATAGTTTTTCTTGTGAATGAATCCTCTTGAGATTTTTTTGCTGTGGTGCCAAAACCTACACCTGAACCAAAATCTTGAATTTTTTTAACCCCTATATTAGATGTCATTATAATAACACAATTTGTAAAATCAATCTTTCTTCCAAGACTATCTGTGAGAAAACCATCGTCTAAAACTTGTAATAGCATGTTGAATATATCTGGATGGGCCTTTTCAATTTCATCAAGTAAAACTACTGCGTATGGCTTTCTTCTAATTTTTTCTGTAAGTTGTCCTCCATCTTCATATCCAACATATCCGGGAGGTGCACCGATTAATCTGGAAACAGCAAATTTTTCCATGTATTCGCTCATATCAACTCTGATTAATGCTTCTTCACTGTCAAATAATTCTTTGGCTAGGGTTTTTGCTAATTGAGTTTTACCTACACCAGTTTGTCCAAGAAATATAAATGAACCAATAGGCTTTTTAGGGTCTTTTAAGCCAGCTCGATTTCGCTGAATAGATTTTACTACTTTATCAATTGCTTTATCTTGACCAATAATACTTTTTTTAACAATTGAAGTAAGTTTAGATAATTTATTACTTTCAGATTGTTTTAGTTTATTTAAGGGAATACCTGTCATCATTGATACAACGTCAGCGATGCTTTCCTCATTAACAATTTCTTTATTTTTTTTGCATTCATCTTCCCATTGTACTTGTGCAGAACTAAGTTTGTTTTCAATTATTTTTTCTTTATCCCTAAAGCTAGCAGCCTCTTCATATTTTTGATTCTTTACTGCGTTGTTTTTACTTAGTTTTATGTCTTCTAACTCAGCCTCTAACTCATCAATATGTGGTGGTACATCTAAATTAGTTAAGTGTACTCTTGAGCCAGCTTCATCTAAAGCATCAATTGCCTTATCAGGTAAATGCCTGTCGGTCATATACCTTGAGGTAAGTTTTACACATGCAAGGAGTGCTTCATCTGTGTAAATTACGTTGTGATGATCTTCGTATTTTTCTTTAATATTTTTTAATATTTCTAGAGTTTCTTCTTCGTTTGTTTGTTCAACAATGATTTTTTGGAATCTTCTCTCAAGTGCTCCGTCTTTTTCAATTGAATTTCTATATTCATCTAGAGTAGTTGCTCCTATACATTGTATGGTTCCTCTTGCCAGGGCAGGTTTAAACATATTTGAAGCATCAAGACTTCCAGTTGCTCCACCGGCACCAACTATGGTATGAATTTCATCTATAAAAAGAATAATATCGGAGTTTTTTTCTAACTCATTCATGACAGCCTTCATTCTCTCCTCAAATTGCCCTCTATATTTAGTTCCAGCGACTAAACTTGCCAGGTCTAATGAAATAATTCTTTTATTGTATAATACTCTGGAAACCTTCTTTTTTATTATCCTAATTGCAAGACCTTCAGCAATAGCTGATTTTCCAACACCAGGCTCTCCTATAAGCAATGGGTTGTTTTTCTTTCTCCTACTTAGTATTTGAGAAACTCTTTGAATTTCTACTTCTCTTCCGATGATAGGGTCAAGTTCATCATTTTCAGCCATAGATGTGAGATCTTTCCCAAAATTATCAAGAACGGGTGTTTTGGATTTTTTATTAGATTTAGATTTTGTTTTTGCAATTTGATGAGATTTAACTTCTTCAAAATCAGATCCATCACTACTTTCTGAAGATTCGTCAGAAAAATCATCTTTTCCAATTATAGATTTGTACTCGTCCTTAACAACATTATAATTGATTTCCATGTTATTGAAAATTTTAGCAGTTGGATCATTCTCGTTTCTGAGAATACACAAGAGTAAGTGAGCTGTATTAATAATTGAGCTTTGGAAAAGCTTTGCCTCTAAAAATGTAGTTTTTAAAGCACGTTCAGCCTGTCTAGTAAGATGTAGATTTTTTTTTGTGGATTCTTTTACTTCATTGTCAAAATTGATAGGATTAAGTGATTCAATTTTTCTTCTTAACTCGTTTAGATCAATTCCAAGAAAGTTTAATATATCTATTGCTTTGCCTTCACCATTTCTGATTAAACCTAAGACAAGGTGTTCAGTTCCAATAAAATCATGACCTAGTCTTAAGGCCTCTTCTTTACTGTAAGTTATAACATCTTTAACTCTTGGGGAAAAATTATCATCCATAAAAAATAATTTTTATAAAAATAATCATAAAGATTTTTTAAAACAACACTATAATGTATTAAAATTTATATACTTATAATTGTTAATAAATTATACTTTTCAGCTTAAGATTCTAGCATAAATAATGCGTCTAAATTTATATATTTGTAAACTACTATTTATATGATATAATTAAACTATTTTTTTATTATGAATGATGGCGAAAAATTAATACCAATTAACATAGAGGATGAAATGAAATCGGCATACATTGATTATTCAATGTCTGTTATTGTTTCTAGGGCTCTTCCTGATGTAAGAGATGGTTTGAAACCGGTACATAGAAGAGTTTTGTATGGAATGCACGATTTAGGTGTAAAAGCTTCATCTGCGCACAAAAAATCTGCAAGAATTGTGGGTGAAGTTATGGGTAAATATCACCCGCATGGTGATTCTGCTATTTATGATACTATGGTGAGAATGGCTCAAGATTGGAGCCTTAGATACATGCTTGTTGATGGTCAAGGTAATTTTGGTTCCGTTGATGGAGATAGTCCTGCAGCTATGAGATATACCGAGGCAAGAATGCAAAAAATCTCTGAAGAGATGCTCTCTGATATTGAAAAAGATACAGTTGATTATAAACTAAACTTTGACGATACATTAAAAGAGCCAACTGTTTTACCAACCAAGATTCCTGCCTTATTAGTTAATGGAGCCTCTGGTATTGCTGTTGGTATGGCTACAAATATCCCACCCCATAATTTAACTGAAGTCATAGATGGAACCCTTGAGTATATAAAGGACAATTCCATTGACATTGATGGTCTTATGCAATTTGTAAAAGCTCCAGATTTCCCCACAGGCGGTATTATTCATGGATACGAAGGTGTTAAGGAGGCATTTCATACCGGAAGAGGTAAGGTTGTGATGAGAGGTAAGGCTGAAATTGAGGAAGTTGATGGCAAAGAGTCAATAATTGTAACTGAGATTCCTTATCAGGTAAATAAAGCTGATATGATCAAAAAAATAGCTGATTTGGTTAACGACAAAAAGCTAGAAGGTATTTCAACTATTAGAGATGAATCAGATAGAAATGGTATGAGAATAGTATTTGTTTTAAAAAGAGATGCAATTCCAAATATTGTTCTTAACAAGTTATTTAAGTACAGTCCTCTTCAATCTTCATTTAGTGTTAATACAATTGCCCTTGTCAAGGGTAGACCTCAAATGCTCAATCTAAAAGATATGATTAAGCATTTTGTTGATCATAGACATGATGTTGTAGTTAGAAGAACAAAATTTGAATTAAAAAAAGCTGAAGATAGATGTCATATTCTTGAAGGTTTAATTATTGCCTCCGATAACATTGATGAGGTTATCGCATTAATTAAGGCTTCAAAGAATGCCGAAGATGCACGAGATAATTTGATTAAAAAATTCAAACTATCTGAAATTCAGGCTAAGGCTATTGTAGAGATGCGTTTGAGACAACTTACTGGTTTAGAGCAAGATAAGCTAAGAAGTGAATATGAAGAAATTAAAAAATTAATTGAAGATTTAAAAGATATTCTTTCAAATGAGGATAGAAGAATGAATATTATCTCAGAAGAACTTAATGAAATCAAGGAAAAATACGGAGATGAGAGAAGGTCAGTTATTGAATACTCTGGAGGAGATTTGTCAATTGAAGATATGATTCCAGATGAAAAAGTCGTTATAACAATTTCACACGCTGGTTACATCAAAAGAACATCTTTAGATGAGTATAAAGTTCAAAATAGAGGAGGAGTTGGTCAAAAAGCATCAACAACAAGAAACGAAGATTTTCTTGAGGACTTATTTGTCGGTACTAATCACCAATACATGCTATTCTTTACTCAAAAAGGAAAATGTTTTTGGATGAGAGTATACGAAATCCCTGAAGGAAGCAAAACATCGAAGGGTAGGGCAATTCAAAATCTGATTAATATTGAACAAGATGATAAAGTTAAGGCGTTTATCTGTACTAAAGACTTAAAAGACGAAGATTATATAAACAATCATTATGTAATTATGGCTACAAAAAAAGGTCAAGTGAAAAAAACATCTCTTGAACAATATTCAAGACCACGTGTAAATGGTATTAATGCTATTACAATTAAAGAAGAAGATGAATTACTTGAAGCTAAATTAACCGACGGTAATAGTCAGGTTATGTTAGCATTAAAATCTGGAAAGGCAATCAGATTTGAAGAAGCAAAAACGAGACCAATGGGCAGAAATGCATCAGGTGTTAGAGGTATAAGACTTCAACACGATAAAGATGAGGTGATAGGAATGGTTTCTGTAAATGATATGGAGAGTAATATTTTGGTTGTTAGTTCAAATGGATATGGAAAAAGATCTAAACTTGAAGATTATAGAATAACTAATAGAGGTGGTAAAGGTGTAAAAACTATTTCTATAACCGAAAAAACAGGTGATCTTGTTGCAATAAAAAATGTTGATGATTCTAACGGATTGATGATTATTAACAAGTCAGGAATCGCTATTAGAATGGCGGTTGAAGATTTAAGGGTCATGGGGCGTGCAACTCAAGGGGTTAAATTAATTAATATAAAAGATGGTGATTCTATTGCTGCTGTAGCAAAAGTAATACATGAAAAAGATGATGAAGAGCAGGAAATTGAATCTTCAGAATCTGAAAACACAAACTTAGAACAATGAAAAAAATAATTATATCGTTATTAGTCTTTAGTATTTTTCAATTGACTTTTTCCCAAAAAAAAGATTTAAAAACCGTTGATAAACTGGTGAAATCTGCAGACTATGAAAATGCTCTTACAACATTAGAATCAATTAATAGTTTAATAGAAACAAGTGACGACAAAACCAAGGCCAAATATTATTACTTAAAAGGTTTAGCAAAGTATCAAAATGGAACTGGCTCATTTGAAAATAAACTTTTAAGTGTCGATGATTTTAATAAAGTTAAAGAAATTGAAGAGTCAAGTTCTAAAATTTATTCCACAAAGGTTGATGATATTTTCGTCAATCTTTTTAATTCCTTTGTTGATGATTCAAGGACTTCACTTGAAAATAAAAACTTTAGAAATTCATACAAGAATTTAGAGGCGGCTTACACGGTATCCAAAAAAGACACACTTTATTTATACAATGCTGCATTAGTAGCAACTGAAGCTGAAGATTACACAACTGCATTAAAGTTTTACGAAAGATTGATTAGCCTGGGTTACACTGGAGTTTCTGTAAATTATTTAGCTACTGAAAAAGAATCTGGAAAAGAACAAGTTTTTCAGGATGAGAAATCTAGAGACTTCTCAGTTGATGTGATTGGAACTCATGAGTCACCCAGAGATGAAATGGCTAAATCTGTTGAAATTGATATGCTAAGATCAATAGCTGCTATTTATAGAAATCAAGAAAATTTAGAAAAATCAATTGAGTATTTAGAGCGTGCTAAATTGATTGATTCTAATGACATCAATCTGATTCTTCTTGAATCTAATGTGAGATGGGAAATGGGTCAAGTTGATCAATATCAAAGATTAATTTCTAAAGCGCTAGAAATCGAACCCAACAATGTTGATTTAATCTTCAATTTAGGGGTTGTAAACGCGGATAAAGGTAATTTTGATGATGCTATAACTTATTATAATAAAGCAATTGAAATTGATTCAGCCTATACTAAAGCATATTTAAATGCAGCAGCTCTTATTCTTGATAGGGAAGGTCCCATGATTGAAGAGATGAATTCCCTAGGAACTTCTACCGCTGACTACAACAGATATGATGAGTTAAAAATTGAAAGGGAAAATTTATACAAGAATGCAATTCCATATCTGGAAAAAGTTTTTGAGTTAGAAAGCGATAATCTAAATGCTGCAAGGACATTGAGAAATATTTTTTCTGCTCTTGACGAAACAGAATCTTACAATAAATATAAAGTTATTGTTGCTGAATTAGAAAACAGATAAATCAGATAATTTTCTTTATGTATCTAAGATAATGTGTGTGAGTATTTTTTTCATTATTGTAAATACCTGTTTGATCTAATCTGTCTATTCTTACTTTACCGCTTGCATGTATAATATGGTTGTCCATAAGAATTATTCCCACGTGAACGATCACATCCTCTTTATTGTGAAAAAAAGCTAAATCTCCTGGTTCAGATTCTTCTATAAAACTTAAAGTTTCCCCTTGAGTAGCTTGATCTTTCGCGTCTCTTAAAAGCTTGTATCCATTGATTTTATAGACCATTTGAGTAAAACCAGAACAATCAATTCCAAAGGGAGTTTTTCCTCCCCATAGATATGGGCTATGCAAATAGAGTAGTGCTGTATTTACAATTGAATCTCTATTCTGTTTACCAGAAATTGACTTTCCATCATACTTATGATTAAGGAGGTTAATATTAGAAATATTTGAACCAATTGAAATTGTAATCAATTCTTTATTTTCATTTTCTATAAACTCAACTAAGTCAGAGGAGTATGTTGGATTATCAATTATCATATTATCGCTTTTATCAAGTCTTTTATATTGTTTTGAATCTATCCATCCTTCATAATTGTCAAATTCACATTTTATCTTGCTCCATTTATCCTTTTCCTCAACAATTGTGAATAAATCACCATAAACTAATTGAGTAATCATTTCAGATTTATCTGAATCAGATATTCTAACAGGCACAATACTTAAGTTACATATACCTAAACACATATTAAACCCTTATTTGAATAGAAGAAGCTCCACCGCCTCCATTACAGATGGCAGCAATACCATTTTTCTTCCCACTTTGATGTAATGAATGAATTAATGTGGTTAATATTCTTGCACCTGAACACCCTAGAGGATGACCAAGAGAAACAGCTCCACCTGATGTATTAACTTTATCAGAATTAATTGACAACATATTAATATTTACAAGTGGTACCATTGAAAAAGCTTCATTAATTTCAAACAAATCAATATTGCTTAAGTCCTCTTTAGTTTTATTGAGTAAATTTTTAACAGATTTGGCTGGGGCAATTGTAAATAGGTCTGGCGATGTAGCTGAATCATTATAACCAATTATTTCTGCAATTGGTTTGATATTTAATCCTTTAGCTTTCTTCTCACTCATTAAAACTAACATGCAGGCTCCATCACTAATTGGGGAAGAGTTTGCTGCTGTTACAGAACCATCTTTTACAAATGCAGGTTTGAGATTTGGAATCTTTTCAAAATTTACTTTACTAATCTGCTCGTCTTGATCTATACATATGTTATTTCCTTTATTATCCTTATAATTTATAGGGATTATTTCATTTTTAAACAAACCATTTTTTGAAGAATTAATAGATCTATTATAAGAAGATATAGCATAATTATCTTGCGATTCCCTTGAAATACCATATTCTGTTGAACAATTATCAGCTAACACACCCATTGATTGTTGACTGTAAACATCTGTGAGACCATCGGTCATTAGTCCATCAATGGTTGCAGAATTCCCATATTTATTTGCTTTTCTCAAATTTAAGTAGTGGGGAGCATTACTCATACTTTCAACACCTCCAGCTACTACAACTTCATTAATACCAAGTTGAATCGACTGAGCAGCTAAATTAACGGCTTTTAAACCTGATGAACATACTTTATTCACAGATGAGCAAGGGATTTCAGGTCTTAATTTAGCCCCTAAAGCTATTTGTTTTGCAGGAGCTTGACCGCAACCAGACTGTAACACATGTCCAACAATTAGCTCATCAATTTCTTTTCTGTCAAAGTCAATCTTTGATAATGCGCCCTCCAGCGCATATATTCCTAAATCAACAGCTGAAAAATTTGATAATGAGCCCATAAAACATCCTAATGGTGTTCTTACAGCACTAACTATGACAACTTTGTTTTGCATATGTTTATTTTTTAAAGTTAATAAAATATAAATTGTATTATGCTCTCAAATATTTAGTAAATTTATTCAATATATATTATGGGTAAGCTATTTAACAGTATAAATAAAGGTTTTTCGAGAATATTTAGAGTTCTTTTATTTGTATTATCAGCATTTTTAATTATTTATTTCTTTCCAAAAAGCGGAAAATTCAAGTATAATTTTGAAAATGGTAGACCTTGGCAATCTGAAAATCTATATGCACCTTTTGATTTTGCAAT
>CEUR01081869.1_pt1 | contig 13493 bp, 9 predicted proteins | sample 356411 | NCBI WGS metagenome assembly CEUR01 (sample SAMEA2622715, study PRJEB7988) | marine metagenome | biome: marine biome (ENVO:00000447); feature: surface water layer (ENVO:00002042); material: "saline water (ENVO:00002010), including plankton (ENVO:xxxxxxxx)" | depth 5 m
GTTTCGGGGCCTGCTCAACTCGTTGATATTGATGTATTTTCCAAAACCGGTGAGGCCGATAGCGCTTTGGCATCACAAGTTGCCAAGCCGGCCGAACCAGAAGATTTTTCTGCCGCCACCTCTGACGATGATGATTTAATTGCCGCGCTTGCCAGTGGCGAAATGGCGGGTGATGATGTGGCCAATAGCGAGTTAACGGTTGACGCCAATGATGGCGGTCAAACTGTTGAAGAAACCCCCAATATCGAGCCCGTCGAGACAGAAGAGCCGGATACATCGAACCCAGCCTCGACAGTGGTCGAGCCACCAGTTGAAACGCCAGGCGATGCCGAAAAACAGGTAGAGGCTTCGTCCACTGTCACGCCCGCACCTCATAAAAACACTGAAGGCAATGGCGGAGGGGGCTTTACGCCTGGCACTTTCGGCTAATCTTATGCCGGAAGCCAATAAACAGCTCGATATTGTTTACCGCATGATGTCGGCCTTTGCTTCAAGTTCGGACATCGGACAAACTCTGTATGAAGGCCTTGATTATATTAGAGAAGAAATTGGTGCAGAAGCAGCGAGCTTCTTCATGCTACAGGAGTCAGGCGATGTTTTGCGCTGCGAAGCCTGCATTGGCCCAGCCGATATTACCGGCCTGGAAGTGCCAGCCAATCAAGGCATTGTCGGCGCCGTGACCCAAAGTGATGAAATGAGATATGTGCGTGACACAGCCGAGGACAGCGACTTTACCGGTGCAGTCGATGCCAAAACCGGATTTGTTACAAAATCTATGATATGCGTCCCGGTATCAGGCAATGGCAAAAGATTTGGAGCGCTGCAATTAATTAATCGCCTCGATGGCGCTTTGTTCAGCGACGATGACGCAGCGCTAGTTTCGGTTTATGGCAAAAGTGCCTCTTTAGCTATAGCCAATTCTCAAATGACGAAACGCATGGTCGAAGCCGACACTATCCAACGTGATTTAAAAATGGCATCGCGCGTGCAGGAAAGCCTGTTTCCCAATGCGGATTTCAAATTTATCCACGGTGTGAATATCCCGAAAAAAGGTGTTTCGGGCGATCTTTATGATTATGTGTTGCGTGATGGGCAAATTTACTTCTGCATGGCAGATGTTTCCGGCAAAGGTACGGATGCCGCACTAGTTATGGCTAAAACCCACAGCTTGTTCCGTTCACTTAGTCGAAATATGCCAGCCGTTAACGAATTAGCGGCGCGCATAAATAGCGAATTGGTAGAAACCGCCTTCAATGGCATGTTCGTTACCGCAATTATAGGCCAATACGAACCTGAAAGTGGCCGCATGCAGTGCTGCAACGCTGGTCATGAACCGGGCCTGCTAGTGGATGCTTCGGGCAGCTTTTCATATATCGAAGCCAGCCTTCAGCCATTAGGCATACTGGAGTTTGCTCCTCATGATATTGACGTTGAACACCACAACCTCAAAACCTCTCGGTTCTTTTGCTATTCCGATGGAATAACCGAAGCGCAACTCAACGGCACCATGCTAGGGGCAACCAAACTCGCCGCTATATTGGCCGAGCAAATGAGCTTCTCAATAACCGATCAAGTGAACCATACGGTAGAGGTGGTACGCCAAAAGGCTGATAACCTAACGGATGACTTAACACTTCTTGGCTTAGGCTGCGAGCCCGTCGAATTGGTCGGCGGCAATCCCCAAATAGATATTGTAGAGCCGGCCCAGGGCCAGGAAGATCTAATTTTCAATATTTCCGTAACCAATGAAGTGCCTGAGTTACGCCGTTTAAGACGCGAAATTGAGAATACATTGGCAAAAACTCAGGCACGCAATATTGCGATGAATGTCTGCCTCGCCGTTGATGAAGCGACACAAAACATAATTCGCCATGCGTTTCCAGAAAACATGAGCGGCCGCATTGAAATCGGTGGTTATTTTGCGGCGCAAAAATTACATATAAGCATTACCGACACGGCGCCCTTAATCGACCTTTCGCAAGTAAGACCGCGCGACCTCAACGAAATTCGCGATGGTGGCTTGGGCACGCACCTTATTATGGAAGTTTCTGACGAAGCGCGTTGGTGGCATGATAATGGGCGCAATCGGCTTGATTTGGTTTTCGCCTGTTAGGTGCGGGCTCTATTACGACGCAATTGACGAATAAGCTGTAGGCGCGATTTCATTTCGCCTTGCGCGGCAGCGCGTTCTTCCTGTGCAATCGGCGCGCCATAGCTCAGACGGCAAAAAATATCGGCAAAGCGGCGCACCGGCACCTCCAAAAACGGTTTTTTTTCAGCCCAGCGGCGGGCGAAATCCATACGCCCCTCATAAGCTGCGCGCTCGAGCCCGTCTTTGCGCGCCAAGGCGAGGAATTGCCGGTCGAGTCGCACCATAGCGTCGCGCCTGAGCCACCAGCGCCACAGCATAAGCGGCACAATAAAGGCCAGACTGGCGAACAACCAGAAACCGATAAAGGAAAGCAGCCGACCCAAAACCGAACCCGACAATAATTCCCGCCGCGCTTGCTCGTCATAAAGAACAATATCGCTGTTCAAGCGCACCACAAATGCATCAACCCGCTGCAAACCGCGCGCCACAGCCCCTCGCCAACCCGGCAAATTTTCAATATTTGATGCCAACAGCTGACGGCGTTGAAAATTGCGCGCGCCGCTCGGCACGAATTGCGTCGGGTCGAGCCGCAGCCATTGGCCCGGTTCAATTTCAGCCTCGACCCAAGCATGGGCATCGGATTGGCGAATGCGGTAATATTGCCCGAAACCGTTCCATTCGCCGCCCTGATAACCGATAATCACATTGGCCGGAATATTGGCGGCACGCAGTGCCGTTGCCATAGCCATGGCGTAGTGGCTGCAATAGCCGTTCTTTGTATTGAAAAAGAAATTGTCCAAACGTTGCGCCGGCGCACCGGTCAGCGTTTCGGGCTGCAAGCTATATTGATAATCACCCGATGCAAAATGCGACAATAAGAGATTGATAAATGCGCGCCGCGAACCGACCGCAGCATATTTTTCCTGCGCCCAAGCCGCCAAGCGCGGCTGGCCGGAAATTTGCAGCATATAAGGCACTTGGGCGCGATAGGGATTATCAAGGCTCGACCGCATCACCACTTGCTGGCTCAATACGCTGGCGCGGGTTTGTTTGACAAATTCTCCAAAACGATTGAGCCGCGCATTGTCATCAACGCGCGGTTCAAGAGCCACGCCCAATATGGGGTGCCAATCCGGCGCTTGGCGCGCATGGCGAACGCCATAACGCAATTTCTGTTCGACACGGCCAAGCCGTTTATCAAAAGGCAATGCACCGATTTGGCTGTCGCGGCGCGGGTCGCGCAGCCAGCTTGCCCCTTCCATAAGCCCCAATACATGCACCCGCCAATATAAGTCTTCTTGCGCTATCGGCCGTTCGACAAAAGCGCGAAACGCATCCTCGCCATTTAATATGACTTGTGAAAAGCGCCCCATATCGAGGCGGTCGCCGACCCCGCTGGAGGCTTGCGGGGCAACCAGTCCAGGAATGGCGGTGGGGTTGATGCGCGGCATGAGAATGAAAGCAGCAATGGCGAAAAACAGCGAGCCTGACAAGGCCACAACAATCGGTAGCAACCGAATACGCAAGCCCGAAAGCGGCATGTCATTAATCCGCAAGGTATAGACACCGGCATAGAAAATCACCGTCACCAAAAGCAGCAGAAACACAAACACATTAGTTGATAAAACCATCACGCAAAGCGCCGGAAAAATGACGCCGATGAGATTAAAGGCACCGGGCCGCCCGTCTTCGCCGACCTGTTCGCATACTGATAAGACCAAAATAACCAGCATGAAATAAGGGGCTTGCGGCGGCGGCGCCAATTGCGCCAAAACCACCAGCATAAGCGGGATAAGGGCCAGTAGAAAAACCGTGCGCCACCAGCGCCGCGGCAAGAGCGTGATCGGCCACATAAGCAGCCATAAGATAAAGGCGCGCATATCGATAAAATAGGCCATGATCAGCGCCACGGGCGAAGCAGCAAAAGCCAATAAGAGCGCGGTTAATCGCGCCCGCGCCGTGCCCGGCAGAAAGCTCAAGCCACTATGTTCGCGCCAGCGCATAATAAGCCTTCTCGCGAGCCAGTTTGTCATAGACTTGATAATCGGCGCCCTGCAAAGTCATGCGGGCCGGAGCGCCAATGCGCTCGGCCACCAGCAAACCGCCCGCCAAATAAGACAGGCCGTTTTCCAAATCGCCCTTGGGCTGGCGCAAAATCATTTCGCCTTGCGCGTCCAGCCCGTGATCGCGCACCATGGTTTCGCGGGTTGCGGCATAACGTTTCCAATCAATGCGCGCCGGCGGATCGCTATCTGCATAATCACGCAAATCGCCGAGCTCATCGGCGACGTTATTTTGCTGGCGTTTTTGCTCCGCCTTTTGCGCCATGGCCGGATTACCTCGTGGATAGGCGGCAATCGCCTGCTCACGCGGCATCGGCGCCACCACCACATCACCGGGCGGGCGCAACCAACTCCAAGCGCGTGCAATACCGAAGGGAAATAATGTTTCAATCTTAATGGGCGGCACCTCGTGCACACCGCGCGGCAATTGCCCAACCGGCACTAAGAGACTGGTCGCAGATTTTGATAAATCAAGCACCATATCGCCCATCGGGCCTGACAGCTTCAAATTGAAAGCGGGTTGGTCTTTGCGCAAGAAAAGACGGATATGGTGCATTTGGCCAGCAAAATAATAGGGCTCAATATGCACATCGATTTTGAGCCCTTGAATGTTGCGCACACTGGCGATGAACGACAGCATGAAAACCAGAAACAAAAAAATCACGCCGAGCAAGATGAAATTATTTTGCACCTTATATCCCATAGCGAAACTGGCGAGCACCAGAAAGCCGGCGTAAAAGCCGTAACGATTGGGCAAGATGAAAATATGGCTTTGCCGAATATGCCAAACCCCGCTCGTCCATTTGCGCCGCCGCAAGGCAAGATGCCGCGTCAAGCGCTCGGAAAAGGACAAAGCTTTTGTTTTTTGCCTATCCCGCGTGGCCATGGCAGGGCTCCCCCTAGGGCACATCCACTTGCTGCAAAATATCCTGCAGCAAAGCTATGTTGACCCCGCTGACCGGCCCCAAGCGGTGACGCAAAGCAGGGGTGAAAACAGCCTGCACGTCCTCAGGCTGACAATAATCGCGTCCCTCAATCATGGCATGCGCCTGTGCCAAGCCCTTGACCTGGATTAAGGCTCGGACTGATAAATTGGGCAGGCTGGCGGCACGCAATTGCGTCGCCAGCGCCTGTAAATAACCGATAATGGTATCGCTAAAGGTAATTTGCGCACATCGGCGGCGCAGCAAATCGAAATCTCTGGCAGCCAAGACAGGCTCACCTTGTTCGAAATTTTCTTCACCGGAAACAGCATCACGCAAAATATCGCTTTCGACCGCATCGGATGGCAGGCCGAGACTGAAGGAAACGGCGAAGCGGTCGAGCTGGCTTTCAGGCAGAGGCGACACGCCGATTTGTTCGGTCGGATTTTGCGTGGCAATGACGATAAACGGTTCGGGCAAAGCAAAGCTTGACCCTTCAACCGTCACTTGCCGCTCAGCCATGGCTTCAAGAAGCGCGGACTGGCTTTTTGACGGCGCGCGATTGAGCTCATCGGCGAGTAGAAGCTGGGTGAAAACTGGCCCTTGGCGAAAGTGGAAATCTCCCGATTTGGGGTCGAAAATATTTACCCCGACAATATCGGAAGGGGTGGTGTCATTGGTGCATTGCAAGCGCGACCAGTCGAGCTGCAAATGATGCCCCAGCGCGCGCGCCAGACTGGTTTTGCCCATGCCCGGCGCATCTTCAACCAATAAGTGACCGCCCGACAACATGGCCGCCAAAGCGAGACGGACTTGTTCTTCCTTATCGCGCACCGTCACCAAAACGGCATTAACCACATCGGCCAGACGGGCAATGTCAGGGGTCTCACCGACCAACTTTTCTTCAGCAGCACTCATAAGCAACCCATGACTTCAAAAACAGGACCTAATATAGCTTACTGCGGAAGGTTGTATAATCAAACTTGCTTTTTTATCCGCGATAACCCAGTTTCTGCCTATGAAAGAAAGCGATTTTGCCCCAACTGTTGCCCCAGTGCCAATTGTTCACTGCCGCCATTGTCGGTTTTGGGATGCACATATGATTACCCGACCGACCCGAACACCGGAAGGCCTATGTCGGCGAAAGGCACCTGCCCCAGCCATTGTAGCGGAAGAGGTCGATACAGGCACTAGTTGGCCAAAAACATTTGAAGATGATTGGTGCGGCGAAGGCGAACCTATTGACCCAGTCGGATAAACAGGTTTTTAACCGCCCGCTAAATCACCAGCCGAGAAGATGGGCAGATAAAGCGCAACCACCATCGCACCAATCAGACCGCCAACAAAAACAATCATAACTGGCTCAATAACTGTTGACAGACCCTCGACCAGCGCATCGAATTCTTCTTCGTAATAGTTGGCAATAGCATTTAGCATTTCTTCCATATTACCGGTCCGTTCGCCGACCGCGATTAGCTGGGACAGCTCAATCGGGAATACTTTCTCTTTGGCAAAAAGCGACGATAATTCAGCACCAGTCATGACATCGCGTTTGACGCGGTTAAAGGCATTCATGAAATGCATATTGGTAGTTACGGTAGAGGCCACGGTTAATGTATCCAGCACGCTTACACCGGCGGCAAAGAGATTGGCCATAAGAAGAGATGAACGCGCAACTACAGCCATCATGATAATGCCGCCGAACAACGGCAATTTGAGCAGGAGAAAATGCCATAAAAAGCGATAGGGACGCACATATTTGGCCATCAAACCATGAAAAGCTATGGTACCGAAAATCACAGCAAACACCGCAATCACATTTCTTATATCAGCAATCCAATTACTGGCATCGACAATCGCTTGTGTCGGACCGGGTAGCGCAATGCCCATGCCGGCATACATTTCCTGGAATGTCGGCACCACATTAGTCAGCATGAAAATGGAAATACCAATAGATACGGTAATCAGCGTCACCGGATAAAACATCGCTGATTTAATACCTGCCCTAATCTTTTGCTGTTTTTCAAGGATCTCAACCAGTTTCTCGATGAATTTATCAAGCTTGCCCGAAACTTCTCCGGCTTCAATCATATTTCGATAAACATTGTCAAAATGTCGGTCATGTTCTTTAAACGCTTCCGACAGCGGCTTACCGTCATTCAAGCTAGAAATCATTTGCTGCGTCACGCGCTTCATATTGGCGTTTTTTGTTTGCCCCGCAGCCATAATAAGACCATCTAAAATCGGCAATCCAGCTCGAATCATGGTCGACAATTTTTTGGTGAACATGAGAATTTCTTTAGCTGGTATTGAGCCAAAAGGCCCCCAGGTTATTTGCACGTCCAGAGCCCCAGGCTTTCTGTCTTTTATCTGCTTAATTTTTTTGATCTTAATGCGCTGCTGACGCAGAGCAGAGCGCGCGCGAGCCATACTATCGGCCTCAATCTGGCCTCTTACTTTTTTCTTACCCTGCAAACCGGCGTAAACATAGAACGTCATAACGCCACCCTAATTGACTACTAATACACGTGTAAACTCTTCAAGAGACAGAACCCCATTCCGAATGTAATCGCGTCCAACTTCCTGCATTGTCATAAAATTATCAGTTCGGGCTGCTTCGAGAATTTCCGGCGCCTGAGCCTGTTTCAGAATAGCTTCTTCAACTTCAGGTGTAACGCGCAGAACCTCATAAATACCCTGACGGCCCTTATATCCAGTCCCGTCACATGCTGAACAACCTTGGCCTTTTTGCGCCTGGAAGCCCTGAATTTCTTCGCTTGTGAACCCTATATACTCTAAAGCAGATGGAGTTGCTTTTTCGTCGGGCGCCAGACAGCTAGCGCAGTTCTTACGCGCCAACCGCTGCGCCACCACAAGGGACAAAGCAGCAGAAATCATGAAACTCGGCACTCCCATATTGAGAAGACGCGATATGGTCGCAATTGCGTCATTTGTGTGCAGGGTCGAAAGCAATAAATGGCCAGTCAAAGCGGCCTTAACAGCGATCTCAACGGTCTCCTGGTCGCGGATTTCACCTACCAAAATGACTTCAGGGTCTTGCCGCAAAAAGGCCCGCAATATGGAAGAGAAAGATAAACCAATTTTTTCATTGGCTTGGGTCTGTCCGAGCCCTTCAAGGTAATATTCGACTGGGTCTTCAGCCGTCATAATATTAGTGCCAGGATCATTTATATATTGCAGAGCGCCATAAAGTGTCGTCGTTTTGCCTGAACCAGTCGGGCCCGTGACCAGCACCATGCCCTGTGGCGCCGTAATGGCGTCAATAAGCTTCTGCAAATCGCCCTCTTTGAAGCCAATTTTGTCGATTGATAGGGACGGGTCTCCCTTCAACAGCCTTATACAGATCCGCTCACCATTTTTTCCTGGAAGCACATTGAAACGAGTATCAACATCGTTTCCTTCAGCATCTTTGAAAGTTATTGCCCCATCTTGGGGCAAACGCTTTTCGGAAATATCACAATCAGCCAATATCTTGAAACGCGTGACAACTGGAAGATAATTTTTAAACAGAAACTCTGAAAACTGCTCCTGGGCCTCAAGTACTCCATTTACGCGAAAGCGTATTCGAGCAGTTTCCCTGTAAGGCTCGACATGAATATCGCTTGCATCTGCCGCGATTGACTGGTGGAGAATATCATCAACAAACTTAATGACCACACTGGGGTCATCAATATCATAGCTTGAACGCTTGCGCGGCTGGGCTTGAGTTCGTGCCGGGGCTGCGGCTTTTTCTTTTTCCTGCCTTTTTCCTAGAGCGGCCTTTACCTCATCATGACCCATGCACGCATTGAACTCACTCGGCTTGATCAAGAAAAACTCGACATTTTGATTGCTCAAAGCCTTAATCTGATTGGCCAAAGTAGCCTTTGTCGGGTCTACTGTGGCAACCCGCAAAAACCTCCCTTCGCGGGCAAACGGCAAAATATGCTCACGCTCAATCATCTCATTAGGCAGCGACGCTAAAGCTTCCGGCGCGACATCTCCAGGGGCGAGATTCTTGCGCCTTAAGGCATAAGCACGCGACAAAATATTAACCACTAATTCTTCCTCAATCAGAGGGACTGGCGCTACACCAGGATCATGAATATCGTCCAGGCCTTCCATCAGCAGCCCAAGCGCACGCGCCGAGCGCGACTCAGCGCGCACCATAATTTCGGTCATTTTATCTTCTTCGACCTGTCCGCTTGCTTGCAGAATACGCAGCACACGATCCGCCACATCTTTGGTGTACTCAACCATAAACCCCCGCCCTTGATGAGGCCTGATTATTGCCGAAAAGCATCATTCCTCGTCAAGCTTTTTGGGCTTCTCGGCCAGCGCTTTGATAAAGCCCTGTGAGCCTTCGCGCCGTTTAGCTTCATTGCTCTGCAAGCGTTGGCCCAGAGCTGTATCTTCCGGCCCCGGCACATCGACCTCGACATTACTCGCCGCATTGGCCGCCGCGCCTGCTGCCTCAGCCGCTTTTTGCATCGCCGCCCGACGCGCCGCCTCAGCAGCACGGCGTTTTTCTTCAGGGTCAACCTCGGGCAAGTGGTTAAGCGGCAATGTCAGCAAGTAGCCGTTGGCATCGGTTAGCATGATGCGATCATTCGTAATTTTGGCGATGGTACCTTCGGCATTGCCCAGCTCTTGCCCCTCGGTAAGGAAATATTCCAATTTGGTAAGACGCGGCACATCGGTGCGCCCGCTATCGAGCTCATCATCGCCATCAAAATAAACGTATGGGCTTACAGAAATAATTGCTTGGCTGTCAAAATTACGCGCCCTCTCAGGGCCAGGCACTCGATACACGACAATGCACGGCATTTCATCCTTGCGAAATAAGGCACAATAAGCCTCGCCGTGACGTTCCGAGCGCAGCGGACCAATATCCATGTTATAGAACTTTCTGCCTTTTTGCGTATCATCGCGCTCGCGGCGCAGCGATATATCGCTATCCATAAACTCATAGTATTTGGCATAAAATTCATGGGCGCCACGAAGCGCTTTTTTTTCATCGGGATATTGACCAAGTCGTGCATAGGGCTGCCTCGCCATTGACAATTTGCTGTTATCGACTTTTTGAGGCTTCGGCACTGCCATGCGGGCGAGACGGTCATCTATGGCTTTTTCGCGAATGAGAAAACGCCGCCCCAAAACCAGCTCATCACCTTCACCCAATTCATTACGTACGCGCAGGCGCGGAACATCGGTATCATAAATCTTGGCCAATTTTTCTAGCGTATCGCTGCGCAAAATAATATGGGTAAGAGGTCCATTATCTCTCGGGCTGACATAAAACCGCATCGGATCAGGCAATTGATTTTCGCGCAGTGCGTTATTCATTGCCAAAATATCCGCTTTTTGCATGACCAGTTTACGGGCGATTGATGCCAGCGTCTCGTCCTTACGGCGCAAATAAACCCAACGCCGTTCTCGCCCCGACCAGAATAATTGGCCGCCCATCGGCTTTCGCACCTCTTCCAGTACGTGAATAGTGGGCTGACTTTGGGGGCTCGACAAGACAAGCCCATCGAGACGATATTGTCGTGCAGCAAAAGCGGTAAAGAAATCAGGGTCGGAAATCGGCGCGGGAATGACGATTTCTTCCTCGGCAAGCACCTCTTCCTCGGCCTCAATACCCATCGCCTGCTTCTCGGCACGGCGTTCAGCTTCGCGTTGCAATTCTAGCGCACGTCGCGCCAACTCTTCAGCTTCGCGTTGCAAGCGCAATTTTTCATCAAGCCTTTTCAAACCGCGCACAAAAGGGTCTTGCGGGTCGGCCGCGGCCATATCTTGATTGATAGACCGGGTTGCTGCGAAAGTGCCTTCAGGCGTCATATCTTGGGCAAGCGCCTCAAAAAGCACCAAAGGCAAAACCAAAACCAGTTTAATTAAGCCCCGCATTATTTGGTCCCCGCCTCTTTTTTGCTTGGGTCATCCAATTCGGCATCAAAATCTCGTCTAGTAGGCACCATCATGGTGGCCTTTATCTGCAATTCAGGGCTGCCGTCCTGCGGGGTCATAGTTTCTTTGACGACGGTCGCAATTTTTAATTGGTCGACAAAGATTTTTCGAATATCGACATAAATATCGTAGCGACCGACAAGGTCCAGTTCGACCAGACTGGCCTCCTGCACACGATTGCCGACAATCACCTTGCGATCGCTAATCGACGACACATTATAGCCTTGCAAATCAATATTATATTTCTGCAGCGCCGCAACATAGCTGTTGAAAAGGCTTTCCAGCTCCGTGTTAGGCATCAGTCTATCAATTCGGCCCTTGGCATCTTGCTCTAGCGCCGACAGCCGTATCGCCAGATTATCGGCAATTTTCTTATTTTCAGACATTTGCGCTTCAAACCCCCGAATTTGCGTCAGCTTGCGGCTATTGTCTGAAATTTGCGGCTGGATAATGGCAAGATTGACGGCCGGTGGCACTGCGGCGACCAGCACTAAAATTACTGCGCGAATGATGGTGAAGGGCAGAAGCGATGACCCTGATTGCACATCATATGCGGCGGAGGCATTGCGAACGCCTATTAATTTTTTTACCCCGCCAGCACTCGCACGAAAGCGCGAGATCAAGCCAGCAAAACGCCTAGCTTTAGGATCTGTTGCATCGTACTTGTCATCGAATGGGCTCTCCCCCAAGACGGCATCAATTTCAGCATCTGTCAACGTTTGCGACGCGACCAAAGCGCCATCTTCCGAAACGGCGGCTAAGCCGCCATCACCCGCCTCATCAGTGGGGGCAAAATCATCTAGTAAGGCACCCTCTTCAAATGTAACTTGCGCCGCCTGTTTTTCGGAGCGATATTTTTGAGCCACCGCCAAGGCAGCCCCTTCATCCACCAACATAGTATCGCTACCATCTTCAATATGGCCAAGCAGATCGACAAAAGCTTCGGCCCTGCTGTCGCTATGTGGAATTAATAATACTGGCGCTTCAGCCATATCGTCGTTTAATCCGATGCCCAAACCGTCAGACAGGCGCGCATTAAAGCCCGCAGCCGAGGTTTCGCCAAGCGACTGCGTGCCACCTGACAATTCGGCTAGCAGCTTGCGTGCTTGTGACGAAAGCGGCTTGTTGGGGGTTTCCTGTTGCATAGCTTCGCCCATCACTGCATTCTCGACAGGGCCAAGGTCATAGAGAAGCGCCAATAATCGCCTTCTTTCTCAGTTTCGATTTGTGGGTCGCGGCGCAATATTTTGGCGCTGCGCAAATTTCGTTTGAGATCATTAATGGCGGCGTTTTCGAGCGCAAGGCCCGACATAATGACACCTTGTTTTTCGTCAATTTCCAAACTCTGCAATTCGGCACCGGCGGGCAGCAAGGAGGGTAATTTTGACAAAAACACCCCATAACTCCGATTGGCGGCATTAGCGCGAATATTGGTTATCACCTCATTTACCTCGGTCATTTTCTTTTCATTGATTTGGCGGCGCAAAGCCTCGGCGCGGGCTGCCCCCTCTGCCGCGCTATATTGGGCCGAGGCTTCGCGCGTCTGTAAATAGGCTGGCACAGTATTCACACCAAGCACCGCACCAGAAAATAAAATTACCGCCATAATAGCCAAAGACAAAATACGGTTAACCGCAGCCAATTGGCGATTCAGCTTGATGCGGGGTGCATCTTCCAAAAAATTCATCGAAATCAGGCGACTATGCAGATCATCATGGGCACGGCCTTCAATATTTAGGCCCTGTGTCGCTAGCCCGATTGCCGAGGTGAAAATCGACGAATTGGTGAAAAAATCGACATATTTTTGATGCTCATTGGGCACGTCAATATTGTCCATTGCATCGTAAATAATTACGCGCGCCTTGCCGAGCCTGTTGTCAAGCAGGAAGTAAAAATTCTCAATCTCGCGATATTCCGACACCAAGAACACTTTATCGGGCGATGGTAAATCATAGGTTTCTGACAAAAATGCGATGGCTTGCTTGACCTGCTCGCTGACGCGAATGGCAACTTCTTCCCAAAAGTCGCCCTCAACCTCGTCAACCCGTTCCAATTCCATCAGCAAGGCTTCGTCAAAATCGGAAATATTGATTTTGTGCATATAGAGGCGGCCACGGAAATGAGCGACGATATTATTATTGCTCGGGCAAAGGTGAACAATGAAAAACGGCTTGAAACGTTCATCAGTGGTCATGCGTGCATAGATGCCGTTGACCATTGAAAAAAGCTCATTTTCAACAAAAACTGGGACCAAATTGGCTTCTAGCATCATAGCGCGATAGCGTTCCAATTCACCTATCGGTAGGCTGGCAACCATGACATCCGTCCGGTTTTCTCCCTCATTGGAGTAGAGGATTTGATGGCGCACCACTTTGCCTATGAGATTGTTGAGCTCGGGGTCAAATTCCTCCCAAAACTCAGGATCGCGAGACTCCTTCTCAAGCTCCT
>CEUR01072871.1_pt1 | contig 13287 bp, 18 predicted proteins | sample 356411 | NCBI WGS metagenome assembly CEUR01 (sample SAMEA2622715, study PRJEB7988) | marine metagenome | biome: marine biome (ENVO:00000447); feature: surface water layer (ENVO:00002042); material: "saline water (ENVO:00002010), including plankton (ENVO:xxxxxxxx)" | depth 5 m
AAAAAAAAATATTATTATATTAAATAAGTAATTAAATTATTTTACAATTACATTGAGGGTACTTTTTATATAATTTTTGAATACTTAATTCTTTCATTTTAGCTTCTATCATAATATCTATATGAACACCATATTTATCTGGTATTTCCAAAAGATATTCTGGTATAATTTCTATGTAATCACTATGTTTACCTATTCTTCCATCTCCTTGTTCTGAAACATGAAATTTAGGTTTAATATCTTTCCAACTTTCTAAAATTATAGGTATATAATATTCTGGATTTTCAAATTTTTCATCTGGATGTAATTTTTTATAACATTCAAAATGATGTGTATCAAAAACAATTGGAACGCCACACATTCTATTTACATCTAAACAATCTATTATTGAAAAACTCTTCTCACAATTTTCTAATACTAATCTATTTTTAATACGATCTTCTAATTTATCATAATTTTCCGCCCATCTTATTTTTGTTTTTTCTTTGTCTTTGTATATTCCTCCCGCATGTATAACCATAACTGAATCTTTACCCATATCCATAAATTCAAATATATCACAATGGTATTCTAAATCTTTTATAGTTTGTTTTACATATTTAGAATTAGGACTTGCTAACACATTATATTGACCTGGATGAAATGTTAATCTCTGATTATATTTTTTGGCTTTTTCTCCTATCTTTTTTAATAAATCTAATGAGAAATCATAATCATAATCTTGAACTTTTGGATTTGTTTTATGAGGAAATAATTCACTTGATAATCTAAAAACTTTAATACCATTCTCTTCATTCCAATCAATCATCTTTAATAAATCTTCTAAATTTTTTATAATTCTACTTTTTAATTCTTCTATTCCCCTTTCATCTATTATTCTAATAATAATTCTTCTTGAAGCATAAACAGGTGGTTTTTGTTTTTTTAATGTTGTATTCTGACAACATAAACCTAATTGAACTGGTTTATTTTCAGACATATTTATAATGTTTTTATAACAATTACTTAATCTTCAAATTTTTTTATAAGTAAATAATATATGAGTAATCCTTGTACGGATAAATTAACAGATATTGAATATTTAGAACATATGATACCACATCATCAAGTTGCTATTGATATGAGTCATTTATTAATTAAAGAAAATAATATAAAAAATCCAGATGTTTTAACATTATGTAGAAATATAATATTTACACAGGGATATGAAATATGGGAAATGGATTTCATAAAAAATACAACTATTAATACTGTATCAAGTGAAAAAAAACCTATGGTTGATAAATTAAATGATACAACAAAATTAGATTTGTTTAATCCAATATTATCAAAATCTAAAGATGGTAGTTGTAATCCATTATTTTTTAAACCAGACGATCATATGAAACATATGGAACATATGAAAATAAATGATAAAAGTTATTTAGAACATATGATACCACACCATCAAGTTGCTGTTGATATGAGTAAAAGATTATTATTACATACAAATAATACATATTTAATGGAATTTTGTAGAAAACTAATAATAAATCAACAAGGGGAAATATATCATATGAATAATTTATTAAATAATAATTTTAATTATATTAGTCCATTATTAACAAATGGTTTTTAATTTTTCATATTTGCTTTAATATAAGTTTCTAATTTTTTTATTCTTTCATTTTTTTTATTAATATCTTTTTGATATTTAATTATTTGTGCTGTCATTTTATTTATGACTTGTTGTTGTGATTCTATTATTTTTTCTAATTCTTTATCCTCCTTTTTTTTAATTTCTGTTTTTTTAAGATTATCCTTATGTATAAAAAAACGACTATTATATAAAACAAAATTATTATTATCTCTAATCTTTGTAGGAACAGCCCAAGTTTTACCTGATTGGCTTAAAAATATCTTTTCATTACCTTTTCTTACAAATAAACCTCCTATATAAAATGATTCTTCATTATCTTTTAAAGTAATATATTTAACATTTGTCCCTGGTTTTAAAGGAAATAATATATCAATTTCTATATGATTTTTTATTTCTTTCTTAATTTTATCTATATCTTGTATCATATTATATAATAATATTAATATGAATTATATTTAAATAAAATACAAATTATATATATATATAATTATGGAAATAGATATACTTAAAAATATAGTTGATGTATCAACTGATAAAAAAAATACTATTCTATTTTTCCTAAAACCTAAAAATTCTATTAAATTAAAAAATACAGATTATGTTACTAAAGATATGCTTTATCTAAATAATAAAATATTTTTAGTTAAAAAAAATACATTAGATATAAAATATAAAGGAAAAATAATATATAACAAAAAAAATAAATTAGGAATAAATGTCAGTAATAAATATAATATTTATATAAATGATATTGATAATTACTATATTTTTAGAAATAAAATTAGAAGTAATGACCAAACATTATTTTTTCAAAAACTATTATCTGAATTAGATAAAAAATATTAGTAAACTATAAAACTTCATTTCTGTTCAGGTGGAACACCTTCATTAACATCATTCGTATTAAACATTTCATTCGCAGATATGAAATTTTCAACATAGAAAACCTTAGTATGCTTTGTTTCTGAATCTGATAAATCGAGTGCCCTTATTATCATTCCTTTCTTGTATCTGGAATGATAGTATGGTGCTTTGGTAATAATCAACTTTCTCTCGTCTGTTCCCTTTGTAAACTTCTTACTACTCGTCTTGTAACGACACTTATACATCTTATCAACCTTCAGTTGTGGTGGAGTCCGGAGTTCTTTAGTCATTGAAACCGATTGAATTCAAAGTTCTACCTTTGTTTATTTGTGATTGATCCACAAACAAAATTTCAAATTTTTTTTTAAAGAGCTCTTTTTAATGCTAAATTTTCGTAGTAGATTTTTTTGGACATCTCTAAGATGTCTTTTATGATATGTGAATCTAAATAATTTTTGTGTTTACAAAAATTCAGTTTTTTCTTAGCAATATTTAGTTTATGGTATTTTTTTTCTGTATTCAGGTCATATATTTTTTTTTTTATATGTTGTAATAATTTTTTTCCTTTTTCATCAGTTATCTTATATTCTTGATCGGATATTAATTCATAAAAATTATTTTTATATCCAATTGATAAATCACCATCTCCATAAGCAATTAAAAGCCATAAAGTATTATCAAAAAAATTACCCCTTATATTATTAAGTGTATCCCATAATATTTGTTCTAATATAGAATTAAAAATTGTTATCCCTGAACCATTATCAGTATTAATGTTAACTCCTTTATCTATTAAATATTTAAATATTTTATCATTTTTATGATACATTGTTAAACATAATAAACTTTCAATATTATTTTTGTAATCAATTTCATTTATTTTTTTTATTATCTTATCATTATCTTTTTTTGATAAGACTTTTAAAAATAAGTCTGCTAAAATCATATATTTATTATTCATAAAAAATATTATAAATTTTCAAATTAATTATAATAATTCTTCAAATATTGTATCACTTAATCCAAAATAATCTTTTGGTCTATAATGAATAAATCCATCTACATAATCTTCTATTACTTTTTGAACTATTTTAAAATCTGGTTTACCTTCTAAAGTTATATTTAATAGAATATGTTCTTTTGAATGAAAGAACCCTATATTTGTATAATTTGTATTTATTCTAACCTTTTGCTCTTTAAATTCTAACCATTTTATATTTTCGAGATTTTCAATCTCCATTAATTTTTGTTTAAGAAAAGATATATTAGAACCACAAATACCTATAAAATCTGATATATATTTATAATCAGCTCCAATTCTATATAATAGATGTTTATCATAATTTTCTCTATTTTTATATTCATATTCTTCTTTTTTGTATTCAGAAACAGATTTTCTAATAACTTTACGAATAATATCTATTTCTGATTCTTTACAACCAATTGAAGCATTTATTTTACCTTTATCTTTATTAAATCTTAATCTTATATCTAATTCAGACCATTCTTCATCTGTTATTTCTGATTTTCCAATTATTTGTTGTTTAATATCTTTTACAATATTGTTAAAATGAACTCCTTTCCTTCCAATAAAAGCACCTATATTTGATTCTTCTATTTCAGGTATATTAACAATATATAATTTGTGTTTTTCATCATCAATTTTAAATTCAGGTAATACAGACATTAAAATAAATGTAAAATTTAGTATTATTTATATAACAAAAATTATAATAATAATATCAAATTTTTTTATTTAAAAAAAGAGATATTATAAAAATAATTTGAAATTAATAATTTATATTCAATATAAAAAAAAAACATCATATTTGTGATGGATCCAAAGAACTTGCTTTTTGCTATTAATCAAGAATTCAATGATGTTCCAAAAATGAATAAATTTATAAGTAATAGATATCATATAACATTTGAAACAGCAGATTCCCTTAATAAAACTTGGTGGTTTGAATGTGCTAAAAATAAAGGTTATTTGAAGGCTATGATTGCACACAGAGATTCTACCTCTGGAGTATTCGAATGGACTAATTTTAATAAGTGGTTAGAAAGTATTAATACAGATGAAGATATTCCACCTGAATAATTTATATATAAATCCACCCATCATCATTTGGAATAAAATTATAATGTAATGGATATAAACTTAAATCATTATTAATATTAAAAATAGTTTCAAATCTATTAAAACTAATACATTTTTTTATACATTCAATTATATATATAAGAGTTTTATCTAAAACTAAATTTGTATCTATTTTAGATTTTCTGTAAAGTGCTTCAAATAAAAATCTTAAATCATAATAATTATATAAAGTTGTTCTAACTTCTATTATATTTATAGCAGATATTAACCCTATATTATTTATCTCTTCTTTATTATATTTATATGTATTAATATATTGTTTAAAAAGTTTAAAATCTTTATTTATAAATTTAAATATTTTGTATTTATTTTTTATTTTTAAATTTTTATAAGTATATTTGTTTATATGTGTGAAATTTAGACAATCATTATCATCTATTTTATCATAAATATAAAATATAATTATATCTGGTAAATAAATTCCATTAAAATTCATACTACATTTTAATTTATATTATCAGGATAAATTTAAGTATTAATAAAAAAAAATACTTAATATTATATGGAATTAAGTATATTTTTGGGAAGAAAATTTATGAGAAATTTAATTGTTTGTATAAATCACATAAGAAATAGTAATATAAATTATGATATTGATGATTATATAAAATATATAGATTTTTAATATTTTGGTTTATAATCTAATATATTTTCTAATTCATTTAAAGCTTCTTTAACTGATATTCTATTTAAACTTGAAATTTCAGTTATATTTTTTAATAATTTAACAACTGGTATAATAGTTGGATGTTTTAATATTAATTTAAAATCATCGTCACTTTTAGTTATATTTGATATTTTTTGTAATAAAATTAGAGTAATAGTTATACCCAAACTATATAAATCTAATTTTTCAATAATTTCTTTTAATGTAATTTTTTTATTTTTTATTTCATAAATATTATTTAATAACTCTTTTTCAAAATTTCTATCAAAAAATATTTTATGTATATTTGATAAATTATTGTAATTTTTTCTTTTTTTATAGATTTTTTTTTGGATATCTAAATCAATATCTTTTTCTTTTAAAAATATATAGAAAATTTCAAAAGGATAAAATATGTAAATTCTATTACTAAAATATTCTTTTAATGCTCTGCTTTTTATTTTTTTTTTATCTTTGAATGTTGTTGATATACCAAAATCAATATACTTGAATTTATTATCATTATAAACTATATTAGCTGATTTTATATCATAATGTAAAATATTATTTTTATTCATAATAGTTAATCCATAAAATAAACTATGCGTTTTCTTTAAAAAATCATATATATCTTTTGTTTTAAAATTAAAATTTATTATAGCTTTATTCATATCTACACCACCATATAATCCATACAACATATATTTATTTTTATTAAATTCTTCAATAGAAATATTTTGATTTTCAAGGCATTTTTCCATATCTTTTTCTATTTTTTTAATTTCTTTGTAATTATCTAGTTTACATTGATTAAATAAAGTAACACTCCAAATATTACTATTTTGTAATTTATCTATTTTTTTATTAAAATCAACTTCTTCTTTAAAATATTTGTTATTTTTTTTTGTTAAAAATACTTTTGATATATTTTTTTCTGATATATCAATATCTTTATCTAAGCAAGGTAAATTTGGTTTAAATATACAAGTTTTAGAACCCTCACCAATTAATTCACCTCCATCCATTATATATTATAAATATTTAAAAAAATTTAAATAATCTATTTTTACTTTGTTCATCATGAGTTCTATCCATTATACCGACTACATGTTTCTTTTGTTCTATAGCGTGCTGTAATAATTGATTTCTAACATATTCATGTTCTATTAATAATCTATTCCTTTCTATCATATTATTTTCTTTTTTCTTTTTTATTCTAAGAATATCTGATTTTTGAGATTTATTTTTATTTGGTATTAATTTATTATATTCAATTAATAAATTTTTCCTTATTTCAAGTATTTCTTTATGACTTGTTTCTAAATCAGTTTTAAAATCATTCCATTCATCTATATAATTTTCACCTAAATATTTAAATTTAGAACTTTTTTTCCAAAAAGATAATCTATCATATTGATGATTTATCTTACTTTGTAATTCAATATATTTCTCACTTAAATTCATAGATTTTTCCCTTTTCTCATCTAATTTAAAAAATTTAGATAAAGATAATAATAAACTAGAATATGTTGAAACTGATAATGTAAATATATCTATAAAATCTGTATATTTATCTTTTAATATTGATTGTAAAAATGTAGAAGCAGAAGAAAACAAAATAACAGAAGTTTGTATTAAAGAGTTATATTTTTCTAATTTTCTATAATAATCATCTAATTCAATGATTGCTGCTTTAGCATCATTAAATAAATCTTCAAATATTTTACTATAAGTATCTCTATCACTTATCAAATACTGATTATCACTACAAGAACTATATATATCGCTATCCAGATTTTTTAAAGTATTTTTAACATTTTCATTCATGATTTTTTTTAATTCGACTAAATTTTCTTTGTACATTTTAGTATTTTGTTTTTCATCCTCTTCATCTGATTCAGATAGTTGATTTTTTTTATCTAGTATTTCAATATTATGTGATTCCAAATTTTTTTCTTCCAATAATTTAGATATTTTTTTCTTTACTAAAAACATCCTAACAACTGATTGTATTTTTATTATTAGTTTAATAGTATTTTCTACTCTTATATTTTCGGCCCTTTTATTTGCTAAATATCTTCTAATAAATGATTGAATTAGAATAATACTACTTAATATCAATTTACTATCAATTTCACCTTTTTCAATATCAGTTTCTTCTGATGTTTCATCATCTCTAGTTTCTTTAATCTGTAAATTAATATTTTTTTTACTATCCATAATATATAATATATATTATATATATTATGGATAGTATTTTAGAAAAAATAAATAAGAATATGGATTATGATGATTTATACGAAATACCTAGAAATTTATTTTTAAATAAAAAAATATCTTCATTACATTCTAAAAATATGAATATTGCTTTATTAAATGTTCCTTGTGGTGGTTTTGGTGATGTGATTATTTGTAAAACTTTTTATGATTATTTAACTAATTGGTATAAAAACGCAAATGTATATATATGTACTAATGATATTGGTAAATTTAAAACAATAAAAGCTAATGTTAAAAATATGATTAATTTAAAAGAAAAAAGAGATGATGATTGTCATTCTTTTTATAATTTATCGATAAAAACAAGTATAAAATTTGATATTATGATTGTAGTTCCAGTTGCTAAAAGGACTTTTTTTATAGAAGAATTACAATCAATGATTCCATATGCTAGTAAATTTAATACTTTTACAACAAGTGAATATAATAATGATATATTAGGTCCTTATACTTTTTCAACTGGTATAGGTAAACATAATCAAGGTATATTTTTAACAGATATAAATGTAAAAAAACATAATCTTGTTAAATCACCATATGCATTAATATATATACAACCACCTGGTCCAGAAAGCACAGGTTCTTGGGGTGTTCATGGTAATTATTGTTTTTTATCATTTATAGAAATGATTTCAAAAAAATATAATCACAAGTTATTCCAAGTAATTGTTCCGGATTGGATAGTAGATATTATAAGATGTTATTTAGTAGAACCTCAAAGTGGAACTTGTTATACAGTTAATAAAAGATTAAAAGAATACACTAAAAATTATCCGAACTTATTAATGATGGATGAACATAAAGAAAAATATGTTATAAAATCTGGAAATAAATCAGATAATACTATGATTATTAGAGGAGATATATTACCTAAACCTAGACCAGAATTTATATCATTAATTAAATATAGTGTAGATGATGTTTTATTAACAGGAGATCAAAGTATAACAGATGCTTTTAGTTGTTGTTCGAATAAAATAATTTGGTATCAAATAGCTCCTTGGAAAAAAGATTTTGCTTTACAAATGTCTAAACATATACCAAATAAATATTTTAAAACATATAAAACTAGTTGTGGTACTATTGATGCTATTAATTATAACCCTGATTACAGAAAATTTTTAAAGAAATTTGATTTTAGAATTGAAGGAAAAAGAATAATGGATTCTATTGTTTTATCTATTCATTATAAAGATAATGAATTATTACAAGAATATTCCAATATTGTAAATACTTCTAGAAGTGTAAATAGTGTTATAAATAAATTAAAAAAATATAATATGTCTAAAAATCAAATAGGTTCGGGACCAAGTAGTATGGAAGATAAAATAGATGCTTTGAGATTATTTGATAAACATATACATGAAAGGGATTTAGGTAATACAGAATTATCTAAATTAAATTATAATGGTGTTATTAAGTTGATAGGAAAATTAGAATTAGCAGATGTATTAGTTGATAGAGGAATAGAAAAATTAAAAAATAAAAATTCAAGTGCTATATATGATTTTAAACAAGCTTTAATTTTAGATCCAGAATATACTTTAGCTCAGGAATATATAGATACAATTATTCGTAATAAAAAAAGAGCAACTAATAAATTATATTTCACTCATCAAACTAATGAAAAATTACCAGATGATATTTTAGAATATATCAGTAAAAATGTAGATAAATATACAAAATAAATTTGAAATTTATTAAATTAAATAATAAAAAGAAAATAAATAGATATGGATTTGTCAAGCTTCTCAAAAGAAACACTTATTCAGATGATATATGATTTACAAAAGCAAGTTGATAAATTGAAAATTGATGCTGATATCAGAATAACAGAAATAGAAAAACTTTTAGAATCTCAAATAGATTATATTAATAAAAAACCAGAAAAAATTGATACAATAACACAAACAGGTGAAACAATTGATAATTTTAATATAAGTAAATATGAAAATGTATGGTATATGAATGGTAATGCAGGAGATATACTTAATTGGGATTTGAGAATTAAGAATGGTTTTGTTACAACTTGGAATGATAATGGGAAAAATAATTCTGTATTAAATAAAATAAAAGTTGGTGATCTTATAGTTTGGTATATTGTTGGTAGAGGTTATAATTCTATTTTAGAAGTAAAAGAAAAACCACACGAAATAACAGATGAAGAATTAGGTATATTTTATGATATTAAAGAAAAAAAAGAAGCTATGAAAACACATAATTACAAAATTATTAGTATACCAGTTAATTTTCTAGTAACAAGTACTGAAACATTTATAATAAATAATAAATCACTAACAACAGAAATATCTGATTCAGAATGGACTTTTGGTTTGAGGGGTTCTCATTGTATCAGACCAACAAGTGAAAAATGGAATAAACAAGTAGAAGATATTTATTATCATCTTAAAAATAAATAATTATTTAAAAATCTATTAATATTAATATTAAAAATAATTTAATGTTTTATTTTTTATTATTTAGTTTGTTTTCGTTTGTAAATGGTGATATCGTTCATTATGTAAATGACTATAAACCAGATAATTGTGTTAGTAGCGAAAATATAGTCGCTTTATCATTATGGGGATTAGGTGTTTGTAAATGTGTCAGTAAAATATGTGAATGTAAGAAAAAATTACCTATTAATTTAGAGTTAACAGAAGAACATTCGAATGATGTAGATGAAAAACATTATAAAATAGATATAATAGATGATAAAAATATTAAGAAATTAAAAAAAGATTTAAATGAATTGAAAAAAGTAATAATTAATTATGAAAAAAATAAAAAAAATAATAGTAATTAATATATGGTTGACTGTTCTGGATGTGAATGGAAACAGGAAATGAATTCATTATCTTGTAAAAAAAATAATTCAGATGTAGGTTGGATTAATTGTGATTATAGATGTACTCCTTTTGGAGGAGATAATTTTAAGGATAATTATTTTGGTGATGAATTTAGAAATGAATTTTTTTGTGGAGGTCCTACTACAATAGAAAGTTGTCAGGAAAAAAATATTTTATTAAAAACAAGTTATAATAGTTTTGATGATATATGTGTATTTAATAGTGATAGTAATATATGTGAAGTAAGTCCAAATATTAGTTTAAATGATTATATTTCGGATAGTAATCTATATTCTAAAACAAATGATTTTATATATAATGAAAATATATTAGATGAAAATAATAATTTAATTCAGATTAATAATTCTGATTTTAGAGATACATTTAGTAATTCGTCTATTGTATCTAGTTGCACTATTGAAAATTTTTATGAACAGAATGATTGTTCGGATAAACCATTAAATGTTTGTGAAGAACATGAAGGTTGTGCTTATAATTTTATAACAGAAAATTGTGAGAATAAAAATTTAGTATTACCAAGTATAGATTTCGTAAGATATTATAATGATTATTACACTTCTACAACTAATAATAATATATTTAATATAATATATCAAAGATATCAAAAATTAAGGGAAATAAGTAATTGGCCTTGTTTGACAACTGATCTAGATTATCCTATAAATTGTACGAATGAAAGTCAATTTGAAAAAATGTATATAAAAAGTCAATATCTTGCCCCAAATGAAGATGGAGAAATGGTTTATAATGATTATGCTGTTTCTCCTGATGTTTTATTATATGATAAAAATATGTTAATTGAATTAATAAATCAAAGATGTTTTAATATAGGTGAATCTTTATGTCCTCAATTTCAAACAGAGGCAACATTAGAAAATATAGAAGATTATGCTAGAATAATAAGGGATAATACTATAAGTGTATTTAATGAATTATCAGTTTATACATTTGATAGATTACCATATATATTATTAGTTGAATTTCAGTTATTTTTAGATAATATAGAAAATTATGAAGAAGAACAAAAAGAGGTTGCTGATTTGAGAGATATAAATAATTTACAACTTTATCCAGAAAAAACAGATTATTTAATAGAAAGTTTAAGGGATAATGATAAATTTAGAGGTTGTTTAAATGATTTATTTTTTATAGAAAATGAAAATGAATTATTTGATTACATTTTATATAATTCACTTGTAAATTGGCAAGAAATACATTTTAATTATATTAAACAAAAAATAGATAAATTTATTGAAATTGGCCCTCACTCTGTTAATGGATGTTTTAGATTATTAGGAAATATTAATGAAAATATATGTAGAGGTGAAATAACGACGGGTATAATATCCTTAATGTTATTAGTTGGTGAAATAGTAGGTGTTCAAATTGATTTAAAAAATATAGATCAGAACCATCCAAATTTTATGAAATTAATAGATACAATTGTTCCAAGAATACCTCATATTGTTAAAAAAATTACAGATTTATCCAAATACTATGAAGAAAATAATTGTGGTCTTATGACTAATAATAGTAAATTATTACTTGAGATATATAAACAAATTTTACAACCAAATAAACCAGTTGTAAATTATCATTTATTTGATAATATATTTGGTAATTTCTTTGATGATTTTGTTGTTGGTAATATTTACAAAAAAATAATATTACTCATTTTTATTTATTTAATATTAAGTAAAATTATTGATATTTTCAGAAAAAATAATAAATAACTATTTATATATATATATGGATTTATTAGATAATAATAGTAGAAACTTTTTAAATGATGTTTTGACAAATCAAGACAGATGTAGCACATTACAATGTCCGGATAATTATATTAAAGAAATAACTGGTTTAGCAAGATGTAATAGTTCACCTTGTAATGTAGAAGATGATTTAGATAATTGTTGTATGAAAATATGTGAAAATTCTGATGATTGCTCTACAGACGAATCTTGTAATGATTATAATGATACAAAATTATGTACAAAAAATTGTAATAATAATTCTGATTGTCCGAATAATTTAAATTGTATTACAAGGGATAATAATAGTTTTTGTTTATTAGAAACTGAATTTAATAATAATATATTTTACAGATTATATTACAAAATCGAAAGATTATTATTATCAGAAAATATTTTAATTGACACTATTGTACTAATATCTCTAGCTTACTTAATTTCTAAATTGATTAACATATTTAATATTAATATTAATATACCATAACTTTAATAAATGGATTTATCCAATAAAATCTAACATTAAAATCTTTACAATAATCAAAATTTACCTTTTTACCATATATTACAGATTCTAATGAAACAAATAAACTATTATTACTATAATCAATATCGGTTATATATTCATCCACATTATTAACTAGAGATATAGGTGGACTATTATATATTTGTTTTGAAGTAGAATTATCTGTGGATAAATTATAATCTATTCCTGAAGACCATAAATTATATTCATAATTTTTATAATCAATACTTCTTTTTGTAGTTTTTTCATATTTTTTTTTATTTCTTAAAGGTTTTCTATACCTAGAAGGCATTTTTTTTTTGTTTATAAACTGCTTTATTATAATTTTTATAGTTTATTTCAAATTAATATTTAAAAAAGAGAGTTATAATTATATATAAAAATGAAATAATGGAAAAATTACCAAAATATATTTACTGGGACAACATTGACTCAAATGAATTATTATTATTTATTAGAGATTTATCAGAAAAAATAGATATCAATGTTAAAAATTTAATTGATGATGTATTTAATAATAAAAAAGATGAAAAAATAAAAAAACTAAAAAAAA
>CEUR01077748.1_pt1 | contig 13250 bp, 7 predicted proteins | sample 356411 | NCBI WGS metagenome assembly CEUR01 (sample SAMEA2622715, study PRJEB7988) | marine metagenome | biome: marine biome (ENVO:00000447); feature: surface water layer (ENVO:00002042); material: "saline water (ENVO:00002010), including plankton (ENVO:xxxxxxxx)" | depth 5 m
CAGCTGCTGCGAACTACTGGTCACAACTAGAAGGCGACCTAGCTAGATTGGTAGAAATGCACCACGTTTTGAGTTCGGGGGGAGATGTAGAATCACTATTGATTCGGAATGCTGAATCTCTCATGGTGCGTTCAAGTGCGGGATTGGCCGCATTGATTGGAGATGCGATATTCCGCCATCCTACTCCGTCTTTGCATCGCATGGCTGCTATGGTTGCAATTGAGCGAGGTGAAGACGATATTGCATCCAAACATCTCTCAAATATCGATGCTCCAGATTTAGAATACTCACTTTCATTATTGCAAGGAAACTTCGAAGTTGAGGTTCCAGACGATGCTGACCTACGTTTGCTATTATCCGAAGCAACTCGAAGATTAGATGATAGATTGCCGGGGAATAATGCGAATTCAGAAGTAATTCAGTTGCTGGAAAAAATAGACATTTCATCAGTCGATGCTGAAATGAAAAAAGTGGTATTAGTTGCGATTGCTCATATCCGTCATGCATGGTTTGTCTCAGAGGGAAATTGGGATGACGCCAGATATATTAGAGAAAATTTGGAATCTCTATCTCACAAAGAAGACCCTCAGTTGAAAGCGATGAATCTACGCGCTGAAATTGCGCAGACATCACAAAACTCACCTTCTTTTGAGAAATTAATCGAAAGTGCATTTTCAAGAACAGGACTTCGAGCAAAGATGCTTCAATTATCTCTACTGGAAAAATGCGACTCTTCCAGAGCAGTATCTATACTGAAGAAAATTGAACTGCCAAGTTCTGATTCTCAACTAAATCTAACATCTGCTCGCAGAATTGCTGCAATGATTTGGTACTACAGAGCCAAATACAAAACACATAATCCATTTTCTTCAATGGCAGAAGCGATTTCTCTTTGGAAGACTTCACTATGCCCTAATGCTGCAAAAGATGCAACAGAGTTGATGCATCAATTAATCTAGAGTTTAGCCTCGATTTTTGTGAATCGAGAAGGGGAACACTCTAATGGTATAGGTCAAGTGTCTGTAATTATGCTGAGGACTAAAGCGTCGTGTGCCTTTTTCCTCATCTCGATGTTTTTACTATCTGTTCAATCCCCGATGCTTCTAGCAGACACAGAAACAGGCGAGGCTAGCGGGCGAGCTCAAACAACTTGGTCTGGCAGCGTCGTTCTGAATAACCATTACACAATTCCAGTTACCGATGAGTTGGTAATTTCTTCCTGTACCAACGTAACTATGTCTAGTGGAGTTAGGATTTACGTTGAAGGAAGAATCACAGTTGAGGGAACTTCCACATGCCCGGTGTACTTTGATTATTCAGGCGGTGGAGACCACATGGGAATTCAATTCAATTCCTCCTCAAATGGAAGAGGTAGCAAAATAGACAATGCTTCAATCATTCACTCAACCTATGGAATTACAGTCTATGGTTCAGATCCTTATCTTGCCAACGTAACAATTTGGAATCCGGATGATGTAGGAGTAGACCTATTCAATTCAGCAACACCAACAATACGTAATCTAGTTGTTGATGAAGCAGGCCAAGATTGGAATTTCCCTAATTATTGGAGATATGGAATAGGTTTGTCCATCGGTGCAGGTTCAGCGCCAAATATCGATGGTCTGTCAGTAAATGATGCAGTGACTAGAGGCCTGAATGTTTGGGGAAGTTCAGGGGGCTTGATTAGGAATCTAACCTTGACAAATATCACTGGTGCAACTTTGGCCCAATCTGCAGGAATTTGGGTCGAAGATAGCGTCCCTCTTATCGAGGATACTGTAATCGACAGAGCGGACCATGGAGCGATTATTCGCCACATTGACGACGGCTCTCTTACCCGTGCGGTAATGAGAGATTTAGAAATCAAGAACTCGATGTACAAGGCCATTATTTTGGATAAGGAAGACCGTACCAACTACACAAATTATCAGAGCGCAATTATCGAAGGATTACAGATTAGTGGCACCGGAGGCCCTGGAGCAAAAACCGCAGGTCTCGCAACTTCTACAATCGAAATTAATGCAACAGGCGCTTGGATTGAAGATGCTCATTTAGAAGATAATGATGCAGTTGGCGTGCAGTTGTATTTCGTGGATTCATCCACTGTTTTCACAAACCTATCAATCAACAATACTGGCGGAGCCGGGACCGGAGCTAATGCAGCGGGCATCTCTGTCCGTTCGTCTTATTTCGCTGCTAAATTCAACGGATTAGAAGTTTCCAATTCAACCGGACCAGGAGTATTCGCAAAGAGCGGAGGTGCAATTCAGGGAAGTGATTGGCACCTTCACCATAACGGCAAAGAGGGATTTTACCTAGAGAGCGCTGCAACAATTGTTGATGGTTTGGATTTGCATAACAACGCTGATTCAGGTGTTCATATTGACGATGCGAGATATGTATTCCTTTCCAATTTAACTAGTTCACTCAATGGTGATGCAGGACTAGAATTCGATAGAGCAAATGACATAGAATCATCCTCAGGAGATGTAAGGTGCACTAATTGCACCTCAAATGGTGACAACCGCGGTGTAGTCGCGATAGATTCAGTCGACCTTTATTTGGAAGGTCTAGAAGTATATGACCCAATAACGGGGCCTGCGATTTCAATCAATAACAGTGGTCTGGATATTGGTGTTCAAGGAGGAATGTTCCACTTGAACAACGTCAAGACTTGGATAAATCACAGCGGCCCTGCAATCGAGATTACAGGAGCAGAAGGAGAAATAGATGGCCTTGACATGTATGGAGCGCATGAGGGATTAGTTTGGGATGCTGACCATAATGTTGAGCGAACCAGCATTTTGTCGAATACCAATTTTTCCGGAACGGGATGCCTTACTCTATCTAATCATGACCAGCTATCAGGTCAAGGCAATCGAATAACCAACGATTGCACAGGAAATCTGACATTCACAAATGTTGAATTGAACTGGTCTGGACTCACCGATTTAGGCGCACATATTTTCGATGTTGATACCAACTCTCATCTGCATCTTCATCAGCCTTCAAACATCGATTATGAAAATGCTTCAATCGGTGGTAATGGGTGGATAGAAGAAGCATGGAATGTTGAAGTCTGGGTAATCAATAACAATTCCAATGGTGTGCCTGCGGCATCAGTTTCGCTCGATTTCGACCAACTTGAAACAACCATCGGAGATTCGACAAACTACGTTGGAACTGTAACATTCCCGGACCTCAGAGGAAAGAAATACAACAGCCTAGGTCAGAGTCCGTACACTACCGTAAACGTTGAATGTAGTTATGATGGAGTCACTAACTCAACCAATATTTCTCTCTCGCAAGATAGAGCAGTTTGGTGCCATCTTCCTCTTGAGAACCAAGCACCATTCATCATGTGGGATTCGCCACTTGACCAGAATGTATTCCCTTCGCAGAGCGAAGTTTTGTTCAATGCATCTAGGTCATGGGATCTAGATGATGACATTATGACATTCACATGGACTTCATCATTAGATGGAGAATTACTGCAAGGTCAAACATCAGAATTTACTGTAAATGGAATGGTCGCACCAATCATTGCTTTGAGCGACGGAATCCACGATATTACTCTAGAAATATGTGATGATAAAGGGAATTGCGTAGAAGAAACTAGAACCATTGAGTTATCCAATCAGCCTCCCACTATTGTGGTAAATACAGACCCTACTCTCTCTCCGTGGGGGGAATTAATCTCTCCAATAACTAAGCCTGTTGAGTACAATCTCAGCGGCACTTACGACCCAGAAAATGATACTCTGTTTTGTTCATGGAGTTGGCTAGGTAATTCCGTTCAAGTCAGCGATTGTACCAACGGTACAGGGTTCCTTTCTTTCGCTAACTCAACATCCAATTCATTCGATTTAACACTCTCAGTTTCTGATGGTATCAATAATCCAAGTGAATGGGTAATTCCGGTAGAGTTGTTCAACGAGATGCCAAATGCTTCTTTCGACGTTATTAGAACAGGGAACTTATCTGAAGATTCAATCAATTTGGTCAGTACGACAATCGACCCTGAAGGAGACGAAATCACCTATCTTTGGGAGAGTTCACTGGATGGTGTTATTTCCAATGAAAGTTCATGGCAAGGACATCTCTCAAGAGGCGTCCACGTGATTAGTCTCAGTGTCAATGATGGACGCATGGAACACATCAATTCCACTAGCATTGCAACTGAAATTGTAAATGTAGAAAATAGTCCACCACGAGCAGTAATTCACACTCCACTTTCCGGAACGAATTATGATTCTAGCAATTTGTTTGAATTCAACGCTTCGGGCTCTGGAGATTGGGATAGCGCTTGTGCAACATTCCCAACCGATATTTCTTGGCACTGTGCTGTTGATGAACCAGCATCAGGTTCTGAATATCTGATTTACAAGTGGGAATCAAGCATCGATGGAACCCTCCAAGAAAACGGTTCAGATTGGTTAATCTTTGAGGGCTATTTGACTAACGGAGTTCACACTATCACATTGACAATGGACGATGGAATAAACGCACCAGTTGAAGCTAGTGTAATTGTGGAAGTCGCATCTTCTGCACCTGTTCTAAATTTGGAAAGTCCCGATTTAGATCAAGGATATCATTCCAGTGATTTGATCGAACTTGATTTGCGAAACAGCGTTGACTATGATGGCGATAACTTCACCTTCAATCTGACAAGCGATATTTCAGGAGTGATAATGACAGATTCTAATCCTTTGGAGATTCATGGGATAAACCTAGTCGCAGGACAGCATTCTTTGACATTCACTTTGACGGACGAAACAGGTTTGTCCAGACAAGAAACGGTTAGTTTGCAAGTTGTTGAATCGGACCCTGAAGCAGTAATCTATGAGCCAATAAACAATCAGTTCTTTGAGCCAGGCGAATTGATTATCTTGGATTCTAATGGAACTAATGATGCTGATAATGACATTACGCGCAGAGAATGGAGGCTTCATGTTCCTGGCGAATTGTACCCAACTGTGATCTCTAACTCAGAGTTCCATTCTACTAATCTGGTTCCTGGAGTACACCATATTTCTCTGTTCGTGGAAGATAGAAGGGGCGGTTTCGATGAATCTCACATCAACATTACAGTGGCATCAAGTAGTCCTGACCTTTCCAATCTAACCGCATCACCTAAGTTCATTTTAGTTGATGAGTTGACTAAGGTAACCGTTAGCATAGCTTTGGATGACCCAGATGGAACTACTTCGCAAATCACCGGTACAATTACCAAAAACCTACAGGTTTGGAATTTCAATTTGACCGATGATAATGGTGATGGAATATGGGTTGGCGAGATAGATATCATCGCTCAAGAGAGTGGTAAGGCACAACTCAAAGTCACAGCAGTGGATGGAGAAACTATCGATTTCATGGCTATGGATTTGGACTTCATCGAAGAAGAAACCGACAACAGTTCGTTGTTTATTGTAGCCGGGGGAATCGCATCATTCCTTCTCGTAGCGCTATTATTGGCTTGGTTGGTGATTCGTAGAAGAAAGCGCTTAGCAGACCTTGATCTAATCGATTCTTGGGGAGTATTTGGTGGAGAAACAAAAGAATACGACCCCGACGAATTAGAAAATTGATTACTGCAAGCCAGTAGACAGCACCACCAGTAATGCTCGGAGGTTGCTACGTTATTCTTTTCAGCCCATTTTGTGTTGGGATTACTAGGCTGACAGACACTACTATTGGTCGCAAAATGAGTATTGGATTCTTCAATAGAATCATAATCGACAAGCTACAATTATTGTGACTATTTCTGTTCTGGTATGTCCCCGTTTAGAGAATCAGGATTATCATCCAGAGGACCCCATTCAGTGCGGGTTCGATTCAGACCGAATCTCTTTGCCCAAATGAATTTCAAATTTTTCCATCCATCTCCCCACGTGTGTATTTCTGCTTCACCTACACGTGGGCGGTATGGGACTGAAATCTCGATGGCCTTTTTCTTGCCCAGAACTCTTCTTGCTAGGATTTTCATTTCTTCAGAAAGTGGCATCCCATCATTAGTAGGGCGCATCTTTTCATTCTCAAAAATCGACTTACGGAAAACCCACATGCCGGACTGAGAATCTTTTATTCCATAACCGAAAGCTAGTCTTGCGTTGAACGAAAGCATCCAATTACCAAATCCGTGGAGACCCGACATCGAACCTTCTTCAGCAAGTGTCAATCTATCACAAGTGATGAAATCTAGGTCTTCATCTATGAGTCTCTTCACTAGGTCAGGAACTACTTCAGCAGGATAGGTGCAGTCTGCATCCATTGTTACAATGATATCTCCTTTGGCGACAACGAACCCAGTTCTGTATGCTCTACCATATCCTTTTCTTGGCTCTAAGTGGACTCGGATTCCCTTCTCAAGGGCAATTTCCCTAGTCTTGTCTGTGGAGTTGCCGTCAACAATCATGATTTCTAATTCATCACACCAATCCCTGGGGATAGAATCCACAGTAGGACCAAGGGCTTCCTCTTCATTTCGAGTGGGAAGAATGATAGTGACAGAGACAGGTAACTTGTCCGCCATGGTCTGTGGACTCAAGATTTCGTTTTGAAGGCACCTATCCATTGGATTATTTATCATATTACGAAGTCGGAGTACTGTTCGACATGCATATTGCCATAGTGTCCGGCGAATATCCTCCTCGTTGGGGAGGCATTGGCTCGGTGGTGTTTCACCTTGCCGGACACTTTGTACAATTGGGCCATGAGGTCACAATCATTACTCGCTCTCACCATGAGAAAACACCTTCTCAAGAAGGCGTAGAGGTAATACCAGTTAAGTGGGCAAAATTGCCAATGGCTTTCACACGTTCATACGGTAAAAGTGCGATAAAGGCTCTGAAAAAGTTGCACGCAAAAAAGCCGATAGACATCATCAATGCCCATCTTCCATTGGTATCTTGGAAGCGCAAAGAATTCAGATGGCTCGAACAAAATGTTGCACCGGTTGTTTCCTGCCTACACGGTTCATGGTTAGGAGAAAAAGAAGGTGTCAAACGAGCAGCTGCTGCTAAAGAATCGGCCACCTGGAAGAATCCAAATGACCTCGCAATCCTCACGACTGCTGGCTATTATTCGAAATATGAAAGAGCCGGAGTCCTCGAGTCAAGTATCTGTGTTGCGAACTCCCAATCAACATTGAAAGAGTTCCAAAGATGGTACAAACCTGATGAAAACTTCGACTGTGAAGTTATTCTATGGGGCTGTGACCACAAGGTATTCCGCCCTCCCAATATCGATGATGAAGCCGAACAGTTAGAGCATGAAAGAATCAGACAATTGTATGGTTGTGGAGACGAAGAATCGCTCAATTATTCTGCGGAAACCAATACTCCAATGTTACTAGCAGTAGGGCGATTAGTTGCTAGAAAAGGCTACATGACTTTGCTAAGAGCAATGCCGGCAATTTTGCAAGAAAACCCAAATGCAAAACTTGTGATTGTTGGACGAGGACATATGAAATCAAGTCTCGAGAAAAATGCAAAAAAGCTTGGCATTTCAGATTCAATTCACATTCAAAGTAGCCTTACATTTGAAGAACTTGCTCAACATTTCCGTTCAGCAGATCTCGTGGTTTATCCCTCTTATTACGAGGGTCAAGGCCTGATTCCTTTGGAGTCACTGGCTAGTGGGACTCCGGTTGCAACCGTTAATCAAGAGCCATTGACTGAGATGGTGGATGATTCAGTAGGTGGATTATTCAAGCGTGGCGAGCCTGAAGATTTGGCTAGGTGCGTAAATGAAATGTTAGCTAGCGAAGAAACTGCCAAGAAGGCGATTTTGGGCCGAGAAAGGGTTCTCTCTCGCTATACTTACGAACATAATGCTTCAGATTATGTTGCTGTTTTCAATCGTGCAATTGAGAAACGAAACGGAAAATAATCTCCATTTCTACAAAACTTTGCCGGCGTTGTCTTGAAAACCAAACCCTCGCATGCATGTACATGCGCGCGGAGCAATGGGTGGTGTGCTTCCTCGCAGTGTCCTTGTTGACGTTTTTACCCGCAGTACAGGCGGATGATGACACCTCGACTGCAAATGTACTGACAAATGGAGTTTCAACCAACGGCTATGTTTGTTACGATGACGGCTGTTCACCTAATGATGAAGTCGATTGGTGGAAGATTTACGCCTACAAAGGCGATATCGTTCAAGTTGGATTTTCCGGTTCGATGAATAATGGCGCATGGTGGTGCCCAGGTGACGGTTGGGAGGCAGATTACTCACTTCACGATTCTAATGGTGCTCAAGTAGCGAGTCAAGCAATGAGCGATGCAGGTTCTTCGACCACTCTTTCCACAACAATGCCAACCTCCGGTTGGGTTTATGTCAAAATTAAGGGTAAAGATAGCTGGTGTAATGATGGTGTCGATTATACTCTAACTCCTTCATTGAACCAAGATAATCGTGATACTGATGAGGACGGATTTGTCGATAATGAGGACGACTGCGACTTGGTTTCTGGTACTTCAACCAATGACCGCCAAGGCTGTCCTGATACAGATTCAGATGGTTGGTCTGACCCCGATGAGGGTTGGACTACAAATAACGGAGCAGATGCTTTCCCTACTCAACCTAGTCAATGGATAGATTCAGATAATGATGGGTTTGGAGACAACATCAATGGTTTCGAACCGGACCATTGCCCATACCGAAGAGGGTACTCAAACCTAGACAGATTTGGTTGTTTGGATTCCGATGGTGATGGCTGGTCAGATGCTGACCCTGGCGGATTAGACGGAGTCGAGCCATGGTTTGCTCACCCTAATGGTTCCGCAGATGCTTTCCCATTCACTCCAAGTCAGTGGAATGATACCGATGAAGATGGGTTTGGAGATAACTGGGCCGACGGTTCTTGGAATGAAACTAGAATGAATTGGTCCATCGGTGTATGGTATGCCAATGCTAGTCAACCAGATGCATGTCCTTTCGTCACAGGATTTTCCCTAGAAGATAGATTTGGATGCCCAGATGCAGATAATGATGGTTGGTCTGACCCAGATTCCAATTGGACCGCTTCAAACGGTGCAGACGCATTCCCTGAGAATCCCACACAATGGTCTGACAGAGACAACGATGGCTGGGGAGACAATCAAAGTGAGGGAGCATTGCAAGTAGATGATTTCCCAGACAATCCAACACAGTGGCTTGATACCGATGGCGACGGGTGGGGAGATAACAACTCATATGGAGCAACTCAGGTCGATGATTTCCCACTTATTCCGAGCCAATACCGCGATACTGATGGAGACGGTTACGGAGATGACATTAACGGCTTTGAAGGAGACGTATGTCCTTTGAGTACCGTTGAAGAAGTTGAAAGCGGGTGGATTAGTTGGGCTGACAGATTCGGTTGCTTAGATTCAGATATGGATGGTTACTCCAATCCAGATGATTGGTGGATTTCCCACCCTGACGGTTTTGCTGATGCCTTCCCTGATGACGAAAGCCAATGGCATGATACCGATGATGATGGCTATGGAGACAACCTCGAATATTTCGATGGAGAAACCTGGAGAGAAGCCTGGAGAGGAGATGGCTGTGTAGCTACTGAAGGTAATTCAGCGATGGACCGTTGGGGTTGCCCTGACTCTGATGGCGACGGTTGGTCAGACCCTACTACTCACTGGTTGGCTAGCCCGGGTGGTATGGCTGATGCTTGGCCTGATGATGTAACTCAATGGCATGACAGAGATGGCGATGGCAGAGGAGATAATCCACGTGGCACTACCGCGGATGTTTGTCCAGATGTACCCGGTACTTCGCAAGGCCCAACTGCAGGTGGCGACCGCTGGGGTTGCCATGATACCGATGGCGACGGTTGGTCTGACCAAGGTGACAAATTCCAGCACGAGCCAACTCAATGGCGTGATTTAGATGGCGATGGATTTGGTGACAACCCAGATGGACATGAAGGAGACGCATGTCCAAACGAAAGAGGGCAGTCCTTCTTCGATAGACTAGGATGCCGAGATTCAGACGGCGACGGTTGGTCTGACCCCTCCCAAAACTGGTTAGCATCTCCTTGGGGCGAAGCTGATGCATTCCCAACCGACAGATTACAATGGCAAGATAGCGATGAAGATGGATTTGGCGATGTTCCGATGGGTGCAAAGCGTGACGATTGTCCTGATGTGCCTGGAACCTCAACTAGAGACGTCCAGGGTTGTATTGATTCAGATGGAGATGGATGGTCAGACGAATACGGTGGTTGGAATGCAGCATTCTCTGTTATGGGAGAAGAACCGGCTTCCAGTTGGCTTTCATACATGATTCTAGGAACAGTAATGCTTCTTTCTTCTGGATTAGCAATGATTGTTCGGTATTCTCGCTCAGTATCTTCGTTAGAGAGAGGAATCGTCGAGGAAAAGAAGGGGGGCGATTCAAATGCGTGAGTGGTTATTGATCGCTTTGATGGTCTCGCTTTGCTTTACAGGCACTGTTGTGGCAGAAGAAGAGAGTGATCCATTCTCAGATGCAGGACTAGATCTAATCGCTTTGCGAAATGATAGCCTTGATAGCAACCAAGATGGAATGATGGATGCAATTAGAGTCGTAGTCGTAATCAACTCAACAAACCAATGGGTAGATTTGACACTTACTTTGATTGGAGAGCATTCAGGAATTACAGTTTATGAAGAGGTTCTAATGGCGTTTGAAGATCAGGAAAACGCATCACTAACCTATGATTCTTGGGCTGCAGGTGAACACACACTGATTCTAGAAATTAGTGATTCTGATGGAAGATTGCTAAAATCTGTGAACATTGGTACATTTGATTTGAGCCCTGCTTTAGCAACCCCAGAAATCGATTTGGTATTGTCTGGGTCGGAGATAATGCAAACTGGAGATGATTGTCAAATCACCAGAGATTTCGTAGATGAGACCGGTCCAAGATGGGATTTCGAAGGAACTCGCTCAATTACTGGAACTCCTTTCAAAGTGTTGGACACAGACCAAGTATTGGATTGCAGCAACTGGCCCGCTGGGACATATGTTGTCTCTGAAACTTATCAAAATGGATTGGGACAGACAACTAGCGATACATTGGAACTTGTTATCGTAAACAAGCCACCACCGAACTTCGAAATTGAGGTGAATGGAAACGATGCTCTTGCCGGAACTCCTTGTACAATTACTCATGTTGCTGCTGTAGGAGAAGACCACACTGATTTCGTCAAGGATTGGAGAATTACTCCTTCCATCGGATTAATAGCAAATTCTAGTTCCTTAGATTGCTCGATGTGGGAATCTGGAGTCTACAAAATTCTCTTGACCGTTACTAATGATGAGGAGATTAGCACCACTGGTGGAACAATGCTAATTCGTATGCCATCTCCTGAAATGGCATCAGCAGACGAAGATGCACCAGCTCTCTCAAAGGGTCAGGAAACCGAAACCTCTAGCGTAGGTATTTGGGGGATTGTAATGCTGTCTCTAGTACTAGGAATAGCGGTGTTCGTTTTGATGATGAAAAGTCCCGAAGACGACGAGTTATTTGGCGGATTACTCAATGATATGGGCGAGCCAGACTCCGAAGGTTTGCCCACTCACGTTGATGAAAATGGAATGTTGTGGAGAAAACACGACAATGGTGAAGTTGATTGGTGGGACCGCTCTTCAATGATGTGGAAGAGGTGGTAATGTGCTACAAGCCATTGCTTTCTGGGTAATGATACTCAGTGGTTTCGGTTTAGTAGCCCTGTTCGTTAATTCAATGTGGAAGAGGTATGTTCGTCTCAAATCTTTGGAGCCGGGCCTTGACAGAGAGTGGGTAGCAGATTGTGCTAAACACGGCTCTGCCACTTTCAAAGGAAGCAAAGTATCTCTCAAAAATGTCAGAGATTTCTCTTGGAAGAACAAAAGAGAGCACGACTCAAACTGGATTAACACCAAAGTCGACATTGATGAAATAGTGGATGTGTGGTTTGTTATTGACCATTTTCACAAGATCAAAGGTCTGGCACATACCATGCTTACTTTCGAGTTTAGTGACGGCCAATTTATCACATTCTCATTTGAAACAAGGCGCGAAGTAGGTGAGAGATATCACCCTTGGAACGGGCTATGGAGGGCCTATGAGTTGTACTTACTAGTGGCTACTGAGAAGGATGCATTGCATTTGCGAACAAACGCTAGAAACCACAAGGTCCACCTGTTCAGAGTCCAGACTCCACCGGGAAAGGACAAGGCTCTATTCAATGCACTGTGTGATAGATTGAACTCGCTAGCAGAAACACCAGAATGGTACCACACGCTTGGGAAGACATGCACAACAGCGATTGTTGACCAAGTGAATCTAATCACTCCCGGAAGAATACCTCGCATGTGGAGAACTTTGCTACCAGGGCACTCAGCCCGGGCGGCATGGAAACTGAAACTAATCGAAGATTGGGGAGGATTCGACTCCACAATAGATGCATCAAGAATTGATGAGCGTGCTAGAAAATGGGACGGCAAGGAAGAATATTCACGATATATCAGAGCTCATTTGCCTCCCAAATGAACAGTAAATCTCCCCCGTCGTGAGAGATTGATATTTCTGCTGAAACCGATTTATTTCCTACTCCTCTAGTGCCGCTAAAAATGTCTTCTCCAGACAGAGTATATTCCGCCCCTTGCATACTTACATTTTCCACTTTTCCAAATGCGATTAACGAACATTTAGTTCCCTCTTGCAACTCGATTTCCAATCCAGAATCAGCAACTCTGCACGCCCTCCATCCATCGAAATATAGAATCGCATCCGATTGAGATTCGAATAGTGCAGTAAAGGCTGCAAGGCGATGGTCAAGGCGACCTCCTTCAACTCCTACGACCGCGTCAACTTCAAACTCGATTAGAGCTTTAGCGAGGTCGGAATTTTGCTGATTTTCATCTTTCTCAATTCCGTTGGGGTTTGCTATGGAATCAAGGTCACCAACAACTACATCCCATCCCTCAAACCTGTCTGCTGCACCATCCAAAGCAATGGTGAATTCAGCATTGTCAAGCAGGGTTTGAAGCAATTCTTCTGATGGCCATTCACCATTGGCGACAACTAGAACCATCCCGGCCATGAAACTCCGAAATAATTCACAGATTCAAGCGGTTCGCTTCGTGGTTTTTTTTCGGCCCCCTATAGGGGGCCGTATGCTCAATCTTTGGGAATAGTAATGTAGGGTGGAGTTTGTCAAGGTAGTTATGTCGCGGCGAAGCAGCGGACTACCAGTCGCGATTATTGTTCTATTTTTGATTCAAAT
>CEUR01079022.1_pt1 | contig 13169 bp, 12 predicted proteins | sample 356411 | NCBI WGS metagenome assembly CEUR01 (sample SAMEA2622715, study PRJEB7988) | marine metagenome | biome: marine biome (ENVO:00000447); feature: surface water layer (ENVO:00002042); material: "saline water (ENVO:00002010), including plankton (ENVO:xxxxxxxx)" | depth 5 m
GTTGAAGAATGGGTTTCAGATAATCCAAAAAAATTGGTCGAAATGTTTAACGAATGGACTGATTTGGAAGCTGAACAAAATGGGGTTTACTCTTTTGTACTTGAAGTTATTGATGGTAACAAAGTTTACTTATGCCGTACATTTGATGATATGGGGCAAATGATAAAAAAAGAAGAGGATAGATGGGGCGATGAAGGTTGGCAAAGCAAAACTTTCCAAAATTGGGATAAGAAATATGATTGGCAAGATTTTTCTGGCGTCAATCCAGAGAGACTAATGACCCACGTGTTTTATCATTGGGAGGAGCTAAGCTATATTCCTGAAGGAATGAATCTTGCTGAACAATTACCAAATCTTAAATTCAGAAGAAACATTACAATGGATATTCAAAGTGGTGATGGTAATTGGGATAAATTTCAAAATCAAATTAAAGCTGGCATTGAAAATGACAAAAAACTTAAAAATAATTACGTAAGGTTGATGTATTCACCTGTATATGGTGGGATTCGTGGGGCTGATTTTCTAATGATTGTGATGGATGAATCAAGAGCATCATATTACAATGGTCTTGCAGAGAGAAACAAGAAAAGAGATAATGATGATGATTGGAAATCAATTCAGAATGACAATGTAGCAAACTGGATTGATGAAGAGGATATAATTGTACATTACTAAACTAATATGAATTTTAACAGCTTTAAATTATAAACGATGAATAAATTTATTTTAACATTATTTGCGATGTCTTTTATTGTTTCTTGTTCGAAATTAACATCAACCACATCCAATGGTTTTGGGCCCAGAGATTTTCCTATTACAATGGGCAGTCAGAGTTCAGTTGATGTTGTAATTGCAATGGATAAATTATGGAAAGAGGGTGACTTTGATGGTATGCGTGAGCATATTAGCGATACTGCACGATTTGTCTGGGAGGATGGAAGAGTACATAGCCGTGAGGAATTTATAAATTCTCTAAAATCAGATTCATTAATTTATTCTTGGACATTTGACTGGGCTTTTTCAGTAAGAGATGATAATTCAGTGGTAACAAATGAATGGGTAAATGCTGGTTTTAATGTAGTTGCAACTTCAAAAATTGGTGATACATTAGAGCGCGGACATTACAATGAATGGTATCGAATTAATAAAGACGGTAAAATATCATTTTGGTATAATACCAAAGCAAATCGATAGACTTAAATAATATCTAAATTAAAGTATACAAACCTCGTATTTTGTACGAGGTTTATTCGTTTAAACCATTGATATATTTTCTTTATTGTTTTATGCGTTAGCTTTATACTATTACCACTATTTTACATCCTTTTTATATTGTTTTTTTATTAGTCACCTTTCTTAAGGAATATCCATAAAATAAAGTATATAAATATAGACGGAGGGAAAAATAATACAGCAATAACTCTCCATAATATTGGAGCTATTGCTGTGTGTAATCCAACACCATGACAAACACCTCCAATGTATCCACTATTGGGAAATCTTTCAAGCTTATTCATCATATTGTTTTTGTGACACTAATTTACTAAAATGGTAATTTTAATTGAAAGTCCAATTTGCTGGGGATTAGGATTGGGGAGTCAGCTTTTGGTAGATCTTGTCTACTTCCTTTGCAATTTTGTGATCGAGTTCTGTAACTTTATTGTTTGCAGAGGTTGTATAATATTCAAACTCAACTATATTGTAAAAGTTGGTGATTTTAGGGTGGTGGTTTTCACGACTAAAAATTAGTGCAGTACGATCTATAAATGTTATCGCCTCTTCAAAACTGGAAAAGGTATATTTTCGTATTAAGGGAACCATAGTTTTACCTAACTTAAATGAATTTTACATCTATTTTTATTATTTATCTTTATAAAAATAAACAACAATGAAGAAACTCAAAACACTTTTTACAATAACCCTTATCATTGATATCATTGCAATCGCACCACTTTTTTTGATGATGTTTGTTCCTACAATGAAGGAAGAAATGGTTTATAGTCAATTTTCAGGCATGGCAGAAAATGAACTTGCAAAAGAAATATCTGACCTATTCCATTTTGTTTTTACTTTCATAGCTATAGCTATGGTCATTGCGGTTGCTGCGGCTATTAGAATATCGGTTTTGGAGGCAGCCAAAACGGCAGCGATGCTTTTATTTATCATCCACTTTGGTTGGGTCCTTCCGGATTGGATAAATTTAGCAATGGGCGGTGCACATCCACCAATTCCAGTAATGTTACTTAGTACCATTCCTGTTATTACCTTGGCATATGGTTGGAAAAAAGGGGAAATTTAACTGACAACATGTAGCGTGTTCATATTGATTGAATGCGCTCTTTTCTTATGATAGCTATTCAAATTACAGTTATTGCTACAGGCTTGGTATATGTCTTTGTAGCAAGTTTTATTAACGAAAACAATTCAAAGACATGGTTATCAGGATATAATACCTTATCAAAAGCAGAACAAGAAAAATTTGATCTTAAGGGTTATCTTGGATTTATTAAACCCTTTTTTTACAACTTAGGGGTTTATGGTACCCTAGTCTATTTTATATTGTTTTTTTTGATAGATCAACAGTTTGCTATATGGGTTTGGATTGCAATTCAGATATTACCTATCCCTTTTTTGATATACAAAGGCAAACAATTTAAAAATAAAAGGTAGACTGCTTGCTAGGTCTTCAAAAATAGCGTTTTAAATACGACACAGAGTATCCAGTTGCTTTTGCGATTTTTTCAATTGCTAACCCCTTCGCAATGAGTTCAGCCGCTTTTTCCATTCTTTTCAGCTTGATATAATCACCAGGCTTAAAATCTGGATCAAGGTGGTAAAGTAAATTATTGTCAATATTGAATTTCTCTGAAATCGAAACGACATCAACTGAATTGAGATTTCCATCGATATACTTTTTAATTGCAACTACCATTTCTTGATTATTATAACTTCTGCGTTTATTTTTTAACAAATAGATTAAGACAATAAACCCAGAAAGAAAGACTGTAATGAAAAGAATTGTATCACTCTTATAATCAATTTCATTAACCACAAAATCTGAAGAGATGGAGTCTACCAATAAATCGATGTTTTCAAACTGATAAACCCCATGTATACTCCCTAGCGAAATGGAGTTGTCTGTTTTAAACACAGCTCCTCGATTAAACTCATCAGTAATTACCTTGTTGTACAATTGATTTTCTGAAAGATCATAAATAGAAAGCCCTTTATTTCCGCTCATTAGTAGGTAATTTCTTATATTCTCAATTGTATGCGGTTGTGATTCAAGGTTGATCGTATTTACAACAAATTTTTGTTGAGTAGTAGAGTAAAGGAATGTAATTTTTTTGTCGTTTGTTAATATGTAGATGATATCTCCAACTGCAACCATATCAACAATTTGAGATTCAAAAGAAAAAACATTTGAAACCTCATAACTAGATAAATTTATAGAATATAAATTATTTTTTTGTCCGAACCAAAATCCAAGTTTAAACTCAAAACCGTCTCTAAAAGTTTTCTTTACTGGTACAATAGAGCTATCGTTACCATCATAAATCATATCGAAAAAATTATTCTCTAAATCATAAAGAAATAACCCCAAGTCTGAAACAATCACATAATTACTGTTTTGTAATTTGAAAATATTTTCTATTGCACCATATTTTCGATTTCCTGCAGGTGCATCATACAAGATTTCTTGCTTATCACCTCGAATAGCAAATAAACCATCATAGCAGATAAATGTTATGTCATCGTATTCTTTGATTTGTCCATTTGTATAAGGTGGGTAGGTTAGTACTTCTTCCTTTTGAAAAATACCATTATAACTACCTACATAGTTTTTTGTGATGCTGCGAACACTCTCAAAGGGAGTGAAAGAATAAAGTTTATTTTTAAAAACCAAGAGTTTCCCTCTCGAAATCACATATACATAATCTTTAAAGGATTGAATAGCAGTGATTGAATTGCCAAATTCTCCAATTGGAATATTTTTTGGAGCAGTTATAAATGAAATACGAATTACCTCAGGATTAAGGTTTTTATCAATTGACCCTTTTATGGAAAGATTATGGTCTATCAATTGTATTCCCCCATAAGTTTTGTAGATCCCTAAATTTGTACCGAAAAATAAAGTACCTTCATTTTGAATTATTGAATAATAAATTTTATTTGTATCGACATATATAAGCTCATAGTCATAGTTTTGCGCGAAACCAAAAATAGATGCCTTTAGAAGAAAAATAGATAATTTATATTTTAAAAATGACAATCTACAAAAAATATAAAATTTGTCTAATTTAAATAAATTTTAGAATATTTAAAGTTATTAATCGATAATGAAAATAAAATTTTTATTTTTCTGGGTGTTTCTAATTGTGAGTCTATCTATGGTTGTGCTTTCTTATTGTTAGCCAGAGTCTGATGATTTCCTCTCCATTTGGAATATCAACACTTAACTTGAAATTCAAATACATTTAAAACAAATAAATAAAATATACGACCATGCGTTACTCACATTTCCTAATTTTATCATTACTTGCAATTTTTTCTCATGCTCAAGAACCTGTAAAACCTGTTTTTGAATCAGTTTTTTATCAAAATAATGGTAAGGTTTATGTTAACAAAACACTTCCAATATACATTTCAATTTCTTCCAGTTCAGATGGCTCAAATTCGATAGTTTTAGATACCCCTTCTAATCCCTCTGATGGTTCTCCAATGTATTTTGATACAGAGGGGGCAAATTTCATCCGTTCCAAATGGGCGGTTGACCCTGAAACCAAAAAAGTTACAACCCCTAAGCGTGAAGTTTTGTTTCCAATCAATGCGGATGGAATTGCACCGGTTTCAGAGATTAAATTTAGTGGCGCACCAGCTTATATAAATAAAGGAGTATATTATTACGGTAAGGGGCTTAGTTATAGCTTGTCAAGTACAGATCAGATTTCGGGAGTTCAATCAACCTTTAAAAGTCATGATTCTGATTATACTACTTATGAGTCCTCAATTGATGTAACAACTGAGGGAGAGAATACTGTTTATTATTTTTCGGTTGACAATGTTGGCAATACGGAAGAAACGAGAACTTCGTCCTTTGTATTGGATCTCACACCTCCTGTGTCGAATTACACTCTTTCCGATGTTTATGGCGATAATATTTTAGGCCCAACATTCAACATTGGTTTAGAGTCAGTAGACAACCTTTCTGGAGTAAAAGGCACTTATTACACAATTGATGAAATGTCACAGCGCGTGTATGGTAGTCCTATTGACCTCTCTGATCTTTCTGACGGTCTACACACTCTGCGATTTTTTTCAGACGATAATGTAGAAAATGAGGAAAACATAAAGGAGCTGATGTTTTATTTAGATAAAATCAACCCAGAAACAAATTTGGTAGTAAATGGCGATCAGCATGAGTCAACTTATTATTATGTTTCTCCTAGAACGACATTTGATCTACCAGCAACAGACAACAAAGCAGGTGTCGCTAAAACCAGTTTTTCTATCAACAATCAAGGTGCACAAACATACTCCACGTCCTTTGGTTTACCCAACGAGCTTGGATTACACTCAATAACTTACAATAGCGAGGATAATGTACGTAATGTTGAAGAAAAAGAAACCGAAACCTTCTATATGGACAATAAGGCACCTAATACGTCCATAGACTACGGCAAGCCTCAGTTTTTTACAAGAGACACTTTGTTTATCAATCAAAATACACCTATTACAATTATACCAAGAGACAAACACAGCGGGGTGCAGTCAACTACCACATCGGTGAATGGCGAACTGCAAGCGGGCAATGAATTTACTATTCCATCTGAGGGTTATAAAGAAATCGTATTTAGCTCAGTAGATATGGTTAATAATCAAGAAGAGAACAAAACAAGTCGTGTATATGTAGATAACACCCCTCCAGAAATATTTATAAACTTTAGCTTAGACAATATCGGCACAGAAGAAAATTTACCTGTCTATCCAAACTATGTCCGAATGTTCATAGGCGCAACAGATGAAAAGACCGGTACCAAAAGCATAAAGTACTCTATTGATGGAGGATCTATGACGGAGTATTCAAGTCCACGGACACTTGACATTTCAGAGAGAGACACTTTTACTGAGTCAAAAGTGTATAATGTCATGGTAGAGACAGAAGATATGCTTGGAAATACAAGTACTAAAGAACACAAGTTTATTGTAAAGAATTAGAGATAATTCAATTTTAATCTATGCATTTTAAATTAGGGTTTACTTTTTTAATTGCAATCTTCTTCCTTTTTGCTTGTCAGGATGATTCCACTGATAGTACAAATTATCCTTCAACTCAATCAGGAGTTATTGTAGCTGGATCTTACAGTACTGGTGGTAACGAGTTTGGTGCATACTGGACTGACTATAACAATGATGGTTCATGGGAAAGGACAGATTTAGATGATGCTCGTGTTATCCATGATATTGCAGTTAATAATGGTGTTCTATACGCTGTTGGGGAGACTACTTGGGCACTTGGAGAGCAAGATCCTGCGATTTGGATTAATGGTGAAAAAATAGAGCTTAACACGCCAAATAAAGACGAAAATTGGGGAGGTGCAACTGCATTTTCTCTAGATTTTGATGGAGAGAATGTATATGTTTCAGGAAATTACGCATCCCAAAAGGCAAGCTTTGGTGGTGTTTCAAGTGCTTGTTATTGGATAGTCAACAGTAATAATCCTAGTGGCAAACACTACCCGCTGGAAAGCGGAGTAAGCTCTGATGCTTTCGCAATTGCAATTCGAAATGGCGAACCAATTTCAGTAGGATGGTACATGGATGAGCATAAAATAATTCCAGCTAAATGGATTGGCTCTAATAGGTCAAAATTAGACTCTAGAAATGATGGAGAGGCAATGGATATTATTGTTGATGGAAATGATTATTACATCAGTGGTTGGACTGACAATAAACGACAGGCTACACATTACTACCCATCAATATGGAAGAATAATCAGTCTACTAGGAAGATACTAACAGAAGCTACTTTAAAGAACTCTGAGGTAATGAGTAATGATCGTGAGGCTTGGGCATCAGCATTAACAATGAAAGACGGGAAATTATATGCAGCAGGCTCAACATATTATGATTACTCGGTTTGGTCAGCAAGTTATTGGACAGATATAGAATTTAATGGAAATCCGGTGGGTGAGATTGTTGAATTTAATGGCGGTGAAATGAAGGACATTGCAATTTCAAATTCTGGACAAATTATTATCGTTGGTGATGGCGCTGTTTGGATTGATGGTCAAGAGCAGTTTGTTGAGGAAAGTGTTGTTTCTTACACAAATGCAGTATTTGTTGTAGAAGAATAATTTTTAAGTGTAGGCATAAAGAAAGCAAATTTATTTTAAGAATTAGCGTGATGAGTAGCTAGGTTAATTAAGGGTCAAGTCAGTTTGGTTTGACCTTTTTTTATAACCTTTAGTAGTTATTTAGGATAAATCATTGATTGTCACAAAGATAAATAGGCATATTTAAATAATTATTTTTATTTTTCAGACGTGAAAGACTTGAAATATTTATTTGCTTACACCGTTCCTGTGGCTGCATTTATTTCTTTTGCGTCAACAGGAGTTGGCACTTATTCTGCCGTAATTTATGCCTTTGTGGTGTTACCATTTTTAGATGTTGTTTTGGGAAAAAATACGACAAATTTGGATGAACAGGCGCGCGCGAGCAAGGCTTTTAATATCCTTTTTGATTGGATGTTGTATTTCAATCTTCCTATTGTGTTTGGCTTGATGTCATATTTTTTGTTCCAAGTCACAACACAGAGCTATACGACTTCAGAATGGATTGGCTTATCGTTATCAGCAGGGATTTTATTGGCTACTAATAGCATTAATGTCGCACACGAATTGGGGCATAGACAGTCATTAATCGAGCGTACAATGAGTAAAATCCTTTACATCCCTTGCTTATATATGCATTTTTACATTGAACACAATTTTGGGCATCATATGAAAGTGGCAACGCCTGAAGATGGTGCAACAGCAAAATACAACCAAAGTGTTTATGCTTTCTGGATTCGTTCAGTATCTAAACAGTATGTTGATGCATGGAAAAAGCAATTTGAATTACTTTCTATCAAAAACCATTCGTTTTTTTCTATTTATAATGATATGCTTTGGTACCATTTGATTCAGCCCTTGTATCTCCTTGCTATTTTAGTTTTATTTTCTCAAACTGCTATGCTGTTTGCCATTTCTGTGGGGGTGATTTCTTTTTTGTTTTTGGAATGCATTAATTATATTGAACACTATGGCTTAATTCGGTCTAAGACACCTTCAGGACGGTATGAACGTGTACAAACGCACCACTCGTGGAATTCAAATTATAATATTGGGCGTATTGTATTGTATGAATTGACCAGACATAGTGATCATCATTTTAAATCTGCAAAAAAATATCAACTTTTAGAAACCCATAAAGAAAGCCCTCATTTGCCAGTTGGTTATCCTGCTTCCATTTTGTTAAGCTTATTTCCTCCATTATGGTTTTTTGTTATGAATCCAAGGGTTCCAACAGAAATGAGACCCTCTATTTAGTTAATATAAAAAGACGTATAAATCGTTTTATAAGTTTAATGTTAGATAATTGTAAATTTTGCTTATCTATGTATCGAAATTAATTATAATGATAGAAAGTGTAGAGGAAATAAAGTTTTTCGGAATTAAACTAATCAACTCAGCCGATTTTTTTGAGCTTTTATTAAGATTGTTATTAAACACTTTTGTGGTTTATTGGATTACAAATCGTGTGTATCTTAAAAACAATCAGAACTATCAATTCTATTTTGGTTACAACACGATTTCAATTGTCACCTTTTTGATGTGTTTTTTGTTGAGTAGCGTCAAGTTGGAGCTAGGATTCGCACTTGGTTTATTTGCACTCTTCACAATTATACGTTTTCGTACTGGTACTATTCCCATTAAAGAAATGACGTATTTATTTGTTGTAATTGGCGTAGCTGTTATCAATGCTTTAGCCAATAAAAAAGTTAGCTATGTAGAACTGCTTTTTGCCAATTCTGCAATCATATTTGTTGTTAATTATTTTGAGAATATCTCCCCTAGAATTAAGCCAGAGAAAAAAGAAACGGTCTCTGTGACTTTACAAAAATTCAATGAATTTTCCTCCTTACCCCCTAATGAGAAAACGACACATCTTGAACAACTTGTAAGCAAGACTATTACCCATTTTAAAATCAAAAAAATCAACCAACCCGAAAATAGTGCAGAGTTGATAATTTATACACAACCCCTTTAGTTAACACTTAAGTTGAACTTTCATGAAAATTCAATTCTCCCCCATTTTTCTAGTTTTTATATTACCCTATGTTTTACCTGCACAAGATGAATTGAGTACAATTGATAATAACAACTTTGAAAGTTGGAACGCCCTAGAAATTAATTATGCACCGATAGAAAAACTTAGTATGGGTCTTGAAGCTCAGTTGCGACTCAAATCAGTAGGAGATACATACAATATGTCTTTTTTGCAATTACAAGCTCAATACGACCTTCAACCCTTTTTAGAAATTGGGGTGGGCTTTAGGAATTTTGATAGACTAGACGACATTGGTAATCGACAGGGTCATGAAAAGTATAATCGATTTTATGGTTATGCTCAAGTCAAAAAATCGTTTGAAAGACTTGATATAAGATTTCGATTACAACATCAGGTTAGAAATCAACTTAATATTTCTGAAAACCCTAAAGATAATAGTAGGTGGCGTTATAAATTATCTACAATTTATAATATTCCCAATTGGGATTTAGATCCACGACTTAGTGTCGAATTTTTTATGCTTGATGAATTTTACAGTAAAGAAGCTTATGATAAATATCGGTTCTCGTTAGGATCAAGAAAGAGATTTTCAAAATCAAGAGCTCTTTCATTCAAATATTTGTTCGAAAAAAATATTGGTATTAATGGGTCAAAGCCATATCATATTTTGAGCTTGAGATATGAGTACAGATTCATCAGAAATTGAAAATTACATAGGGAGTAACTCTAAAGATTTCCTTTCATCCAAATTAATCTTTCAGAAAGCCAAGAACGAAGATATTCAACATCTTCGTCATATGTTTGGAAAATGGCAGAACTATTGTTCCATATCCCTTCACCAAGGTTTTGGTAAATTCCATAATTAAGTTCTTGGGACAGGTTGATTTGATTATAAAATTTATCAATAAAATCTAAAAAATCATCACGTTTATTATAATAAAAATCAAAACGCTCAACTACCTTTTCTCTAAAATAATCATCATCAAGTAGGCGATCAAACCACGGATGTTCTTTAATCCAATTTCCGGTAGGATAAAATGATGAAGAGTTATAATCAGCATTTCCATAAGAAAGGTCAAAATCCCATATAGGTCCCATTTTAATTTTTTCACCTGGAATATAATTAAAAAATACACTTGCATATCCATATGCATCTACTGATTTCCCAATTTCATTTATTAAATACCAATCAATAAATGAATCAATATCTATATAAGATCTATAACCATTTTCAGGGTCTTTGAAGTTGTTTCCAAATAAGACTTCTTCAAACTCATTCACAAAATTTTCTATTTCGAAATAAGCATCTGAATCATATTGAATGTCTGCAGGTTCTTTAATATTAAAAATAGTATCAGCCCAAGGAAATTTACGCATTCGGTCTCTAAAAATTGTAGGCTCAAAATAAATATCATCACTATCGATTCGGTGTCTTTGATCCATTTCAACTAAAAAACCTGTATCTCCAATGTTAACACGATTTCTTGATTCTTCAACTTTTTGGGCAAGAACATACGTGCCTTGAGGCTCATCATTCATGAAAAGCTCAATATACTTTCCTTGGGGAGAGTAATCGAAACTGCTAACACTTCCCATTTCATATGTTAATTTATTACGAATCATAGTTCGATCGTAATGTTCTGCAAGTAAAACCCAGCGCCTATCTTCAGGCATACCAAGTACTTCTTGTTTTTCTGAAAATTTAATTTGGTAAGGTTTTTTTTGAGTTCCACCGCCCCACCAAGTTGAGTTGCCACGCCCACGAATTTGAATGGAAGTATCCCCTAGGTCAATAAAATCAAGACCGCCATAGACCGAAATTTCTCCTGAAATATAATCCTCTTTAGATAAAACTTCTTCATTAAATGTATTTAGATAAACAATTGGAAGACCCGTGTGATAATAGAGTCTTATCAAGTAGTCTTTTCCATTTCCCCCTTCATCTAAAACCGAAACAATACGCTCTTTGTCAAAGTCGATATTGCTAACAGAGTTGATTTGTTCTTCGCCATCGATTTGTATAGAAGAACCCTCAAACTCATAGGTTGCAATTAATGACTTCATAGAAGTTCCGTATGGAACATAACCACTAAAGGTTTCTTCATTATCAAAATCAAGTTTGATGTCTGAATCTAAAGAGGGGTTGTGGACTTTTTGAAATTTTACTGATAAAAGGTTGATGTTGCTTAAATCAATTCCTTTTTCGTTTTGGCACGACAGAACAAGAAGTGACAAAATTATAAATGAAACTTTAGGGAAAATGTTTCTTTTTAACATCTTAAAAATTTAAGATAAATCTAAGGAAAATTATCCGACAACTTCAGGATATATTCCTTGACATCAGCTAGAAAAAGTTGCGCAGTTTATTAAAGGTCAAATCGATCAGCGTTCATCACCTTATTCCAAGCCGTAATAAAATCAGCAACAAACTTATCGTTGTTGTCATTTTGCGCATAGACCTCGGCAACCGCTCTCAACTCAGAGTTTGAGCCAAACAGCAAGTCGATTCTCGATGCGGAACCTACGCTTTCTCCAGAGTTACGATCAACCCCTTTGTAGGCGTTAAAGCCATTGGGTTCCCACTTGCGATCCATAGTCAGAAGTTCTTTAAACCACTGGTTGCTCAGTTTGCCATCGCCCCAAAGGCCAGCCCCAGATTGGGAAACCCCCATGGCGCGCATGCCACCGACAAGCACAGTGAGTTCTACTGGTGAAAGCCCTAGAAGTTGGGCTTTGTCAAGCAACAACTCTTCGGGAGAAACACTAAACTCTTTTTCGATATAATTTCTAAATCCGCAGGCACAGGGTTTGAGCAAGTCAAATGAAGATACATCTGTTTTCTCCTGGCTTGCATCTCCACGACCTGTAGTGACTTCAACTTTTACGCCAGATAGTTGTTCAATTCCTACTGCACCACCAATGACGATAATATCAGCAACACTCGCCCCAGTTTGAGCAGAGATGCTTTCATAAGCAGCCAGCACCTTGGCAAGTTGCTCGGGTTGGTTGACTGCCCAGTCTTTTTGAGGCGCCAAGCGAATGCGTGCACCGTTGGCACCACCTCGGTTGTCTGAACCTCTAAAGGTAGAGGCAGAAGCCCATGCCGTTTCGACCATCACTACGTTGTCGATCCCTGATGCTGCAATGGCGGCTCTCACTTCATTTTCTTCGCCTGATGATAGGGTTTTTCCAGCGGGAACAGGGTCTTGCCAGATATACTCTACATCTTTATAGTCACCTGCCACATAGTTGGACTTTGGGCCCATATCACGGTGTAGAAGTTTAAACCACGCTTTAGCAAAGGCCTCACCAAACGCTTCTGGGTCAGCCAAGAATTTTTGACAGATTTCTCTGTAAATCGGGTCGATTTTCATAGAAATATCAGCCGTGGTCATCATAGGTAATACCTTTTCGTCACTGCCGTCAACTTGAGGGACCATATCAGCTTCTTCACAATTTACAGGGTGCCATTGCCACGCACCTCCGGGACCTTTTTGGCATTCCCACTCGTATTTAAACAAGAGAGTCAAGTAATCCATATCCCACTGAATAGGGTTGGTCGTCCAAGGGCCTTCAATTCCACTCGTGATGGCGTGGACTCCTTTACCTGATTTGTAACTGTTTTCCCATCCAAACCCTTGGCTTTCGATGGGCGCGCCTTCTGGTTCTGCACTTACATATTCGTCGGCATCTGCAGCACCGTGTGCTTTTCCAAATGTGTGTCCCCCTGCGGTAAGCGCAACGGTTTCTTCATCATTCATCGCCATACGCTTGAAGGTCTCTCTCACATCTTGCGCAGATAAAGCCGGATCAGGGCTGGCGTTGGGACCTTG
>CEUR01040492.1_pt1 | contig 13156 bp, 11 predicted proteins | sample 356411 | NCBI WGS metagenome assembly CEUR01 (sample SAMEA2622715, study PRJEB7988) | marine metagenome | biome: marine biome (ENVO:00000447); feature: surface water layer (ENVO:00002042); material: "saline water (ENVO:00002010), including plankton (ENVO:xxxxxxxx)" | depth 5 m
CCACCATGTCCGTCTCCACACGGTGCACCGCCACCGCCAGGCCAGTTCACACCAGCCATGTCAAGATTGACGTAATTGGTTACCTCGACGTTTGGATTGTCTTCTTTTACCCAATAATCGGTCCAGAAATCACTACCACGCTTTCCACCCTCTTCTCCAGACCATAAGCAGAACACCATTGTGTTTCGAGTGCTGTGGTCCGCCATGGCTTCTGCTACTGTCAAAACCATGCTTGTACCTGCTGTATTATCGTAGGCACCGACACGTGTTCCGTACGTTCTTCCAAAGATGTGAGGGTCGAGCATACCGCCGTTGATTGGAGGTGCAATGTCGAAATGAGCTCCAAAGACCATCCATTTATCGCGATCAACTTCACCCCAACGGTATCCGCAGATGTTGTACGCCTCCGGATTTTGAGAACCTGTCATCAGTGAATCGTAAACGAACCGCTGCGTGATTACTTCAAGCCCAAAATTTTCCATCGTTTGAATCAGATATTGGGCAGCGTCTTCGTATGCAGCATTTCCTTGTCCAGCCCAACGATCAAGATAACCTACGGCACCGTCGGCAAGATCTGTTGGATCGGGCGTCTCATCCGACATCACGTTGATGTAATTGAAAACGGTTCGACCATCAACCATCCCCGTTGAGTGGCGACTACCTTCCGCCTCTGAAAAACCAGGGGCTTCTGGACGCATAACGGAGAGAAGAACAGGGGTCACAGCACCGCCGTTTGAACCGGATACTTGCACAGTATCCAGTGTCCCATTGTCGCCGACGATTCGTTTGATCCCTTGGGAACTCTTGCCCTCATAACCTCCTCGTTCCCACCACGTTTTCCATGATTCGTTGAGTTCACGGATTGGCCAGTTTTCCCGCCCGTAATCACCGAGCAGAACAACAACTGTATCGGTTCTGGGTGGTGCAAGAACGGTGAGCAAGACACTCTGGCCTGCTTTGAGATCCACTACAGTTGAATTCTGAACAAATCCAGTGTCAGGATTCATCATCAAATATGGAACAAAGGCTGAGAGATCACGGTCAGCGGATATTGTAAGACCCTGGAAGATTCCACCAATGAGTGTTTCAGGAGTAACAGTAACATCGTTCTCTCCAATTAATCCACCATCCCCTTCTTCCCCAAAACATCCAGAGAGCGGAGCGAACATCATGATGCACACAAGACCAAGTGCCCTTCGTGCATCTCTCCCCATGAATCAACGCAAACCTTCTCTCTATCTCAATACTTTGCTTGGAAAAAAACGTTGACAATCATCATCATCGGGCCAACATCTAAACACAAAAACAAGAAGTTTGAATCATGCCAGAGGAAGAATCGACTTTCTCTGCCCTCGCATTTTAGGGAGGTGATGGAATGGCAAAAAATACTTCTTCAATTCCACTGAATAATTATCTCAAGATACGCTCTCAAAAACCAAGCAACAGATTGTCGATAGCAGGCATTACATTAGGGGTAGCGGTTCCTTTCACGACCCTCTTCATTGCTGAGGATACCCTTGACGCAATTCCATTTTGCTGCTTGTTTATGTTGATCGGCTCTGTACTATTTCTTATTGGCGTATCCAACCATTCAAAGTGGGACAAGCAGATGAAAGCAGCACGTGAACGAATCGAACAGGAGGAAAAGATTCCATATCCGCCAACTGCGCAGTGGCCATCTATTGCTGCAGCCATTTGTTTCGTAGGAGGGTTCGTTCTGACTGACTTAGAGGTAATTTTCTTTCTCCTTGGAGGAATTCCCGGTCTGATTTTTTTGGCAATACAAGCTTTTCAAATCCACAACCGAAACCAGGCCTATGATACTCTGATTAACGAAATGGCCTGATATTGCGGGTGGTACGATTGTCTGCTGGAAATAAGATTTGGCAATCAACCGCAGGCGGAGTATTCATCAGCCGATAAGAGAACCTTAGATTATGGACGACCAAATAACAACTGAGACCCGAACGAGAATCCGACAGATTGTCGATTCTGAACGTTTCAACAATATTGTTTTCGTAGCCATTTTAGCAAGCTCAATTTCGATAGGATTCGAGACGTACGATTGGGGAGCAACGGGCAACCGTTTCTTACTCTATTTGGATTGGTTTTTCATGACCATTTTCGTGACTGAAATTTTATTTCGAATCTATGCAATGCGCCTTGATTTTTTCAAGGATCCGTGGTGCATTTTCGATTTTTTCATTGTCGGTATAGCCCTCTTCCCATCGACCGGAGTCTTCCGAGTGTTCCGCGTGTTCCGTGTATTACGAGCATTCCGACTCGTCTCAAGAATTCCAGAATTAAAATTGGTTGCGGAATCGTTGATCTATTCAGTTCGAGGGCTGTCAGCGGTTGCAACATTGCTCATGGTTGTCATCTACGTCTTTGCAGTTCTATCCACTGCATTGTTCCAGAATTCAGGCACAGAAGGTGCTATCTATTTCGGAACACTCGGCAAATCGCTCTATTCTCTGTTCCAGGTGATGACGCTTGAATCATGGTCGAATGGCATTGTTCGACTGTTGATCGAAGAAGAAGGTTGGTGGGTTGGATTCTATTTCGTTATCTTCATCTTCATGACGACATTCACATTCCTCAACATGTTCGTTGCTATCTTTACGAACACAGTCGTCGCCTTGGAAGCTGACTCTGAGGAAGGCATCAACAGCGAAGTTCGCAAGATACAATCCCAACTCGATGTTTTGGTTGATGAAATTAAGCAGTTGCGAGCAGGTCTCGAAGAAGAGTGACTACCACGTCGAATCGAAAATGGCACTCTCGTCTTTGAACGATTTGAACTCAAGATGATTTCCTGCAGAATCAACAATGAACATGGTAGCCTGTGAGCCGGGTTGATCTTCGTATCGAGTGTAAGGGCCGATGACAAATTCAACACCATTTTTCTCAAGTTTGTCTTTGAGTTGATGCCAATCATTCCATTCCATAACGATGCCAAAATGCATAGATGGAACATGTTTTCCATCGACAGGACTGGTCGAAACGTCAGGCATTGTTGGTACCAAATGAGCTACAATTTGATGTCCAAAGAACTTGAACACACACGATTCTTCTTTCTCTCGACCTATTGTACAACCTAGAACGTTGACGTAGAATTGCTTTGCTTTTTCTAAATTATCAACTGGAAAAGCGAGATGGAATGGGCGTAGTTTCTTTGGTGGTGAGTAATCCGTTCCACAGCTACGACAAACGTCGTTATCGTCCCAATCGCATTGTCGGATGCAACCTGCCAACCCATCACTTCCACTTGACTGAGCAGCCAATGGAATCTGTGAATTGAACTTCTGGCACCGATCCTGCAAGCATAGCATCGATGGCATCCTTCAGTTCACTGGTCGTTACATTGGTTGGGTCACGTGGATTGTCGTCCATTCGTCCGTGGTAGATGACAACACCATCAGCATCGAGAAGGAAGAACTCAGGTGTTCGCTGTGCTCCCCATGCGGTCGCAACTTCTTGAGTACCATCATGCAAGTATGTGTATGGCATTCCCTTATCGGCTCTCTTAACCATGTTTTCAAACGAATCAACAGGGTAATTATCAGGATCGTTTGAGTTGATTCCAACAAATCCAATCCCGTTCACGTTGCAATACTCTGCCATGTTGTTCATTCGATCGATGCTAGCGATAACATATGGACAATGATTGCATTCAAAGACAACGACGCATCCATTTTTCTTCATTGATTGAGCAAGCGATGCGTGTGCATCGCCAATGTTTTGGTTTGCATTTTGAAGATGAAACTCAGGCGCTGTATCACCGATCTTTAGGGTCATAATAACCCCTCAACAAACTCATTGATATGTGTTCGCTTAAACTCACAAGGTTGCGAGATGTTGCTCACAATCTTGAAGACGTTGTCGTGCGAGTGGATGGGCCGGTTCAAGTGCAAGAACACCTCTCCATGCGGCTGATGCTTGCTCGATGTCTTTGCTTGCATGGTGGATAGCAGCCGCTTGCACTCGGGCATCGAGGTTGTTTCCATCTGCTCGAATAGCTGCCTCAAAGTCGCTGAGTGCAGCCTCATACTTACCCCACGAAAGATACAACATACCGCGTTGATGCCAAGCATCACCATGGTCAGGTGCTAAGCGAAGCGCTTCGTTGATCGGACCTTCTGCACGCTCTGGGCGATCCAGGGCGAGGAAGCATGCACCCAATTTCGTGAGCGCCATATGGTGATGAGGAGCTTTCTCAAGTACTGCAAGGAAACCTTCCTTTGCCTCTTCCCATTCACCAAGACGGGATTGTGCATCTGCCTTTGCAAAGACAGCAACGGCCAGTTCCGGGGCGAGAGATAGGAGGATATTCGCATCATCTCTTGCTTCGACAGCCTGATCGAGCCCGAGATAACAACTGATCCGGTTGAGTCTCGCTCGAATGTGTTTTGGTCGTTCATTAAGGGTTTCAGTGTACATCGCAATGGCGCGTTCAGCGTCCCCGGATTGGATTGCAATGTTTCCTCGCACATAGGCAACAGTAGGCCCACTTCCTTGTATTTCCGCAGCATCGATGTAGCGCGTTGCAGCATGAATATCATTAAGATCAATCGCTAACAATGCACCTTCAATTGAACAACTTGAGTCCGTATCGCCTAGAAGGCGCTTAGCACGTGTAAGCGATTCACTTGCCTCATCAAGATTCTTCATGAGACGCTGCGTGCGTGCCAACCCAAGCCATGCAACACCAAGCTCTCGATTGAGTTGGAGGGCCGCTTCAAACGATTGAATAGCAGAGCCAAGAAGAAGCTGATCGGTTTCTCCAGTTCCATCACGGAGTCGATCCGCACGAGCCAAGTGAAGGCGTCCTTCAACGATGTGAAGTTCTGGATGATCGATGTTTGGAGGCGTCCCATCAAGAAGTGCCTGTGCGACTTCAATACGACCCTCTGCCAAACGTCGTGAAGCAACAGTGCTGCGGAGCTCAGCATCCATTGGATGCTTTTCGATGGCTTTTTCCAGTGATGTTTCGGCAGCCATGACATCACCTGATTCGGCAAGCAAATCAGCCTTCAACACAATCAATTGAGCGCCCCCACAATCCAATGCTACAGCATGTGTAGCTGCTTTCAACGCCTCCTTTTCACGACCCTGCTTAACACTCAGCAAAATGGCTCGCAAAGCCCATGCATCTCCAATTTGACGGTCAAGGTTCAGACAACTATCGACGGCTTCCAACGCGCGTTCATTTTCTTCAGCCTCATGAAGCAACTGCGCATATTGGAGCCAGTAGTCAGGTTTCTTGTTGTCTTCAGCAAGTGCCTGTTCGATGGCATCAATTGCTTCATTGGATGAACCAGCTCGATGACGCAGTCCAGCGAGAAGAGAACGATCTGCGGGCGTATCAAGCCCGAGTGCTTCAAGCCTTCGAACATCCTTCTCAGCGTTCTCATCTCCTTGTTGAACAAGTATGTGAGCATGAGTTCGCAGTAATTCAGGATTATCGGGATCAATTCGCAGCTGCGCTTCCAACCAATGGAGTCTTAGAACATCATCCGCCTTTAGGAGGGCCACCTTCTCGAGACCTTGCAACACAACTTCGTTTCCAGGCAATGCCTGGTGCGCAACTCCGAAAGCACTCTCTGCCCAATTTAGATTTTGCAAATGCAATGAGCAAAGTCCTACCTGCAGTGCTTGGCGACCGTCGAGACCCAACGTAGCCATTGTCAATCCATTTTGGTCGAGAACACTGAGGAGACGTGAAGTCATCTGGGCCTGCATCGGTGATAAATCGATATCGACATTTTGTAGTGGGATTGAAGAATAAACAGCGTCAATTGCATCTTGTACCATGCTCGCTGAAACGATTCCTTTTTCCAGTGAAGCAATCGCTTGGTGAGCACGCATGCCGAAATCGACAGTTGGATGCGTTGCTCGCAAGGCTCCAAGCAAATCATCGTAATGATCGATTTTTTTCTGAAGCAATACCAACGCATCGGTCGTTTGTTTCGCATGTGCGCCTTGCGACTCGGAGAGAACGATGGTTCGATCAGAGACGTCCTGCAAGGCGTTTCTTGCATGATAGAGATTCCACGTAAGGGCACTTGCTGCGCCAACCGATAGACCAACAACAAGGAATGTAACAGGTTCCATTGCTCGTTAAGTTGCTCAACTGCCTTTATGTTCTGCGGTCTTTATGAAGCACTAAACACGTGTTTTCGAACCCCTTGGAAATATCCAAAGGCCAACAATTTCCAATGAATTAGACCAAATCACGGCTCACATTGAAAACCTATGCAGTTGTATCAACCAACGGAGGAGAAAGCATGGGAAGTGATGATGCCTCCAAGGATTCCATCGATTTGGAATCCTATCTCTCCATTTGGAAAGATCTAGGCTTTAATGCACCCTCTTTCCAAGAAGGCGCTGGCCAATTGAAACCGTCCGAGCTCGCTGATTTACAACAAACTGTTGAATCGGCTCAACATCTCAAAGATCGTATGAAACCGTTTACATCCTCAGTAGACATTCATCAGTTGATTGATGAATTCCGAAATCCAAACGATTTGGAAGAAGTAGAAGACCAATTCAATCAATGGAGTACAACAAATGCTCCCTGGGAATCTGGATATTATCGCTGGTATCCCCAATGGTCGATGAACGAAGAATTGCAAGATCAATTTTGGAACATCATCAACATCGCTGCATTGCTCGATGAATCCAGCTGGACGTCACTGGATTTGCTCCTTCCTCTTCTTGCGCAGCCAGCGAACTATCCGAACATCATCAATGAACTTGAACAACTCGTTCAGGATGAGGAGCGCCAACGCTCGCTGATCGAAAAAGCAGTTCTGCAATTGAACCAAAAAGGATACGACTTCATGACCCAATCGTCAAAAATCATCGAACAGTTTGATGAAATTGACGAACTTCAACGTTACTCAAACCGAATGGATTTGCTGCAATTGCAGATACAATCCGACATCCTTCCATTTGATCCAATCCTTGCTGAAACCTTCGTCGGCCGAGCCAACGATCTTGTTGCATCACCGTCCGACGAGATTGAAATGCTCGAAAAGAATGTTGCAACAATATCCACACATCTCCAATCCCGGCTTAGCGAAATGAATACCATGCTACGTCAATGGCAATCTGAAGGCTATACATACGAAGAACGATTACGAATTCTCCCAGAAGATTTGTTGGAGTGGGAACATCTTTTACCTGAAATAGAACAACAGTATCACCGTCATTCTGGTGCTTTAGAACGATGGAACGAGATCAAGAGTCTGTGGAATCACCAAGACGCTACAATCGATCGAATTGTTGGAAAGATTGAACACACGGATGTCTTTTTGGATAAAATCGATGCATTGGAGCAGCAATGGACTGAAAAGGAACTTCAAGGCGCTTCGTTGATTGAGCGGTGGGAACAATTCGGATTTGATATGGATGTCTGGCGATACAAAATGGCACATAATCCACGCCAAGGACTTGAGGAATTGAATCTTCAACTTCCTCTCTACAACCGAGCAAATGAACTGCTTGAGGGCACGCTTCAACTCGACACCTCCTTAGGGGGTGAAGAAGAAACTGAGAGACGTTCAACCATCCTCCGCACCATGGATTTGGACAATGATTTGCTCGATGAGATGGAGCAATGGTTGAGTAAGAAAACACTACGGAACACACGCCATCGCCGCATGCTTCAGGCAGAATGGGAGCGAGCAGGTCGTGCAGGTAAAGTCGATCCAGAACAGACGTTCACTGATTTGTATTCCTTTGAACACGCCGTCGCTTCGATTGAACACCAGTCAAAACACCTCATTGCAAGCGGTGCGACATCTCACGCCCTTGAGCGAACCAAAGCAGAACTTTTGCGTCTCGAGGGACGTGGGTGGAATATCACAGAATTGCTACAACTCCTCAACGAGCAACCGGATGCCTTCTTTCAACAGTTTTCAAAGGCTATGGAGGCCATGTCACGTATTGTAGCAACACAGCGTAGAATCACCAATCTCGATTGGAGACGTGACGTTCATCGTGCGGGGGAAATCTCCTTGAATGTTCGCAATCCACTGCAATTGGTCAAAATCGAACAACAAATTCCAGCCTTGATTCGCCATCTCGCGGATCGTGATATCGAAGATGAAACGTACACTTACACTACTTGGATTCCGGAACAGCGACCAGTCCTTCTTCCTCGTGAACAATCTCTGATACGGAAAGTGCCAGCAAAGGTTCAGCCCCAATCAACTCTTGAAGAAGCTCATGAAGCCATGCTTGAGGCCATGGACAGCGAGCCTGCGACTGACGTCGATGAGGCAGAAGAGGCCACTAATGCAATACAGACAACCTCTCTGCCAGCGAATGAAGATATCAAACCCATTGCAGCGAAAAAAGAACGTGTCGTAGAAGAAAAGAAAACAATTGTTGCACCAGTATCAACCTCAATCGTAGAAGGTGATTTAACCTCCTATGAACGTTTTCTTCGTCTCATTGGTTTAACAGAAGAGGCAGATATTCTCGCTGGTTCAGGAGACGTTTCAGTTGTTCGAAGAGCATTAGCGTCGCATGTTGGTAGTGAACCTCGCGATGTTCGTGTCGACCGATTGCTTCGGTTGACGTTACGCCTTCTTCCTCAAGGTGACCAAGGAGATGATGAACGATCAAAATTGATTGATGCGATTGGAGAAATCCTTCCTAAGTACAATCAATGGGTTCGAATGCGCCTCGAAGCAAGGCATATGGGTGCATCTGGAACCTTCTTTGAGGATGCTACTCGTCTGGGTACTGCGTTGCATAGAGTACCTGGGCCGGGTGTTCGTGTACCTCTTCATGCAGATGCATATCCGCTACCAGAACCATCGAATTTGAACGAACTACGTCAACAAACAGAACGACTGATTCAATCGATGCATCTTCCGGCTGCTGGTGGAATCAACTGATTAGGACAATTCATCAAGGAGTGCGTTTTGTTCTTCCTGTGAAATTGTAGGTTCATCACTCGGTGTTGCCTGAACAGCAATTCGCGGAGCTTCAGGCATTGGCATGTCGAGTGGAATCGGCTGATTCATTCCTGGTGGCCCTGCTGGAAGAGGAGTGATTGGTGGAGGCAGAGGTGCTGGGAGTGGTTGCGGTATCACAGGAGGTGATGCAGGAGTCGGCGGCCCCACAGGTGGCGCAAGTGGAGGAGGTAGGGGGGCAGGCATCGGGTCTGGAGGAGCGGGCGCGGATACAGGTGGGCCGACTGGAGTGGGCATTTCTTGTACGGGCGCTTCATTGACAACCGGTTCCGTTTCAGGTACCAATGACGGAGAAGTTATTTCCGGTGCCTGTAGAGGAACAATTTCGACTGGTGCAGTAGGCTCTGGCAACTGTGCAATTGGTTGCTCCAAGACTGGGACGATTGGTGTGCGAAGTTGCTTGTGTACTTCGTTGATCTCGGAGATGTCAAGTTGACCGGTTCGCATATAATCCGCCATCGTCGGTCCAATTAAGGCCATACTTGCTCGAAACCCGGGAGTGAAGATGTTCCAAGTGCCCAATTTAATCTCGTGAGAATTTCCACAAGAGGAAAAGATAAGCCGGTGCTGTTCGAGATGTGTTGGAAGGAATTTCAAGCCAGCTAGGAACAACCCAAGGCCCAAAACGATAGGGGTTAAACCTTGAACCATCATCAGAAGAAGGCCGGTGAGTACAAACCCTGCAGGAAGGCCGAATTGAATGGCTGTTGGTTTTTCGATGACATGCTGAAAACTTGTCAGTTCAGCATCAATCACCAATTGCACATCAATTCGTGGAACACCATCTTGGTGCAGCATTGTTTCGACCACCCGAAACAAACCATCTCCAACAACAATCGATGTAGATCTGAGACCGTCTTTTGATTCAGAGAGAGGGAATTCATCAACATCCTCATGATTGTTGTGAAACAATGGCTTTGCTCGAATTGGTAAAGCGAGTACATCCATCATCTCATGCTGGATTTCCACTGACTCTTCACTGACTTCTTCTTCGAGAACGTCCTGTTCTTCGATTGCTTCGGAAGATTCAGGTTCGTCCCCCATAGCATCACCTTATTGGAACAATGAAATGAACGTAACGGAATCAACGATGGGTTTCAGAGAACCACGACTTTGCGCCACCCTTTGCATCAAAACCCTTTCCTGGTTTTGTTCCCACAACTGTTGCAATCGAAGCTTCAGCAGCGATTTCCTGAATGCGGTCACTGATTGGACCGTTGATGATCAACGCTTGAACACCCTCGGTTCCAGCGGCCGTTTTTGCGATTGAACCCGCACCCATCTCTTCACTGACTGATCCGTCAGCGAGAACAAACATTGCCTTGTTTTTTCCGAGATTGTCTTGATGGTCGAACATCTCTTGGATTTCGGCAGGAGCCATCTCGGACTCGTATACATCGTCCATTTCTTCAACCCACTCGTCACTGGCTCCACCGTGCTTTTTCTCATCTTCTTTGTCTTGTGCTTCCATCGTCTTTGCGAACTTCGCAGCGTCAACTTTCATAGAGAGTGTTTTGGTGATGGTTTTCTGTGGTAATAGTTCCCATTCTTGTCCAACTGGAGCCTGCGCAACAAAATCAACCTTCAGAATAGCGTTGAGTTGTCGGAACAACATTTCACCACCACGATCACCATCGATAGCGAGTGTAACAGATTGCTTACCGTTTGCCAAATCGATGAGCTCTTGCTTAATGTTGCCAGCACCATCGGCGCTGATGGCATTCTTGACTCCACAGTTGAGCAAGTTGATGACGTCGTTGCGACCCTCAACAATAATGAGTGAATCCGAGCTTTGGACGTTTGGGCCACAGGTTAATCCGTGGAAGTTTGTAGCCGTTCCAACAGTAAGAACGGATCGAACCTCTTCAACAACAGTCTTACTTGCAGCCTCGCCTGAGTTGACCAATGCGAGAAGAAGCTCCTTGGCACGGTCAACAACAGCGGTTCGTTTGGTCGCACGAACGTCTGAGATTTCGACAACACTGATTTTCGCTTGACATGGACCAATCCTGTCGATGGTTTCCAATGCGGAACCGATGATGGCCGTTTCGACATTATCCATGCTACTTGGAATGAGAATCATTCCGTGCACTTTGCCGCCCTTGGTTTCCATTTCGACATCAACGTGGCCAACACGAGCCGTTCGCTGCAGCTTACGTAGTTCGAGCTCATCACCGAGCAAACCTTCGGTTTGACCCATGATGGCACCAATGATATCCTTGCGCTGAACGGTGCCATTGACCTTGATGTCAGCTTTGATCAAATATTTCATTGCTTTTCCTTGTTTATTTCCTGAATTGTTTCTTCGAGACAAATTAAATCCTCCTTTCGGCCTCCTCACAGTCGGTGCAAAATCCCCAAAGGGATTGCAGTGCAACGGTTTGATGGTAACATCATCCCAAGTGAATGTGATTCAGCAGTATATGCTAACACCTTCTCCTTTTCAATCCTGTGGAGAAAAACCTGCCCAAGTTTACCATTCTTGCCGGATGGGAATATCGACGTTCTTTTCAACGGACTCCATTTATCACTGAAAACGAAGTTTTCAAAACACACATGGAGATTCAACAAATCCCCAAAAATACGAAAAATCTTCGCGTGGGTTCAAGAAGAGGTTCTTCCTACGTCAGCCCGTGTCCGCCAAATCTGTTCACCGTCTGGCTGCGTTCCGCAGCACAATTGAGGTGATGCTGCTTGATGGTGTTCTGACACGCGAAGAGAAACGCCTCATTATTCGTCTTTCTTCATGTTTGAAGCTTGAACCGCATCAGCCCGCAGAAGTCTATCAAGCCATCATCGATGGTGTGAAGACAGAGGATGGAGATATTCTCACAGCTGATGAACAACATGAGGTCTACAAAACGGTCTTCGAGGTCGCCATTATCAACGCATCACTATCAAAAGATGAATTCCGTGTCATGGCCCATCTGCGGGAACTCTTTGCTATTGACGATGATGAACACAATCTCGTCGAGAGTGAATTAAAAGATATGGTCAAAGAGCGGTTTGAAGATCCGAATATGGTTGAAAAAACACTCAACACACTTCGTGACTCAGTCCGTGTCGTCACAACTTTGTTCGACAATGTTCGAAAAAAGAACAACGGTGAAACGCGATGAAAGCAACTTCACTGGACGACTACTTGGATTGTTTTTCTTCATTTCCGAAACGACGTAGCAAACGTCTTGCAATGCTTCGAGAAGCATACACTTACGGCGTTCCTGGGATGATAACAAAATCGATGACGGACCGTTTGGCTCAATCTGGACATTACACATTTCACATCGGTACGCCAGATCCTGAAATGAGGCGGATTGCATCATGGATGCTTACACACGAGAACAACAGAACAACCATCGCAAAATTCATTCCAAAGATATGGAAGCGTGGCGGGCGCGAAGATCTCAAACTTGTTGGGTTACTTCTCGCAAATATGTCGGATAAAGAGTTGGGTGAAAATGGATGGACTGTATTTCTTCAACTCGTTCAAGAACGAATATCGGTTGAAGTATTCCTCGAAACTGCTGAAGAACTCCTTCGCGGTGGTCGCGAACTCCCCGATGATGCTTGGATACGAGATGCAGCTGCTCAAAGCCAAACATGGGCGCAATTGATGATCTTACTCCTATCACTTGACGAAAATCGAACAGCAAACCACGAGAATCTCATTAAACAAACGCCAAGAGGAGGAGAACTCTTTGAACGCATACGAGAGCGTCTTATTCAACGGCTACCTTGATGGGCCTTGAACAGGTCGATGGATCATGGCTGAACGCTTCCTGCCTACAGAAGATCCTGTTCTTGAACAGGTCTTGTCATGGACGGTTGAACGCGATGCTCGAGATGTTCGACGTCTCTTGGAATGGTTGCCACAGGCCCGATCAAATCGCGAGCGGCAGGCACTCCTCGATCGAGTTCGAGATTTGCTTAACGAATTAGAGCAAGCCATGTCGGCCTTGGATGAACTTGTGTGAACGCCATGCCCTTGCTCTGCTTGATTCTTGCTGGAGGAAAAAGCACACGAATGGGTGAAGACAAGGCTCTTCTTTTCGACTCTGTAAACACCCTCACAGACATTCTCACATCTCGCGACTGCCGCGTCATTGTGGCCTGCGGCGGTGAAGAGCGTGCCGGACTTTTTCATGCTGAATGTTGGTTTGACCCTGATG
>CEUR01081236.1_pt1 | contig 13063 bp, 7 predicted proteins | sample 356411 | NCBI WGS metagenome assembly CEUR01 (sample SAMEA2622715, study PRJEB7988) | marine metagenome | biome: marine biome (ENVO:00000447); feature: surface water layer (ENVO:00002042); material: "saline water (ENVO:00002010), including plankton (ENVO:xxxxxxxx)" | depth 5 m
CTCTTCTATGATGAGGCTGCTGTCTTAAAGACACTTACTGAGCTTGTTGCTAAGCAGTCTAATGATTACGAGAAGTTCGAATACATATCTCATGAGCTTAAGTTCGGCGAGCCCACAGAGATCAATATTGCCGATTTTAATGCCATCTATGGTGAAACAATTAACGCCTAACCAGGTATAACTAATAAGAAAAAGAATACTATGCCACAGATTCAAACACTTTCGTCAACTGAGATTGACAACCGTAAAGCAATGACACGCAACTCGCAGTCTATTCGTAAGACTGTTGCTATCCGTGATATTGAATTGATTAACGATACTACTATTGAGTATCAGGGTAAACGACTTGAAATCACTAAAGACGCTTTTAAGGGTCTTATGAAGATGATTGGTATGTCGCAGACCTTTGCTTCTAAATTTGAGAAGCTCTTTAACGCCGAGACTAAAGCGAAGTTCATTAACCAAATGAAGAACGCTATGGCGACACAGCTTAACGAGATTACTATTATCTTGTCGCCGACAACAAAGAAGGTTGTCGGGTTCTCTAAGAAACCAACAGACCTTATTTCACACGATCGTTTTATCGGTCTTGCTGATCGTCTGATCGACCAACATGGTTTTGAGGTTGCTAACTGGGGAGTAGACGGCAATGCTGGTTCTGTAACCATCAACGCTTTTAACCCACAGGCTAACTTCGGCGTGGAGGGTATGTCAAACGAGGTCTTTACTGCAGGTATTACCATGAAGAACTCACCTCTTGGTGGTATTCAAATCATGCCATACGTAAACCGTCTATGGTGTGCAAATGGTTGTACTACCTCTATGGCTTCTGAATCTTACGAGTTGAAAGACTTGTCTGCCCCTTCGATGGAGAAGTTCCACGAACACATGCAGCAGTTGCGTAAGAACAAGTTTGTCCCTTCTGGTTTCCAAGATATGGTTAAGCAGGCTGTTAATACCCCTGCCTCTATTAAGGAGATGACTTGGGCACATAACCAAATTAAGCGTCACGTTGGTGATAAAGCGGAGTCTTGGATTCCTCTACAAGAGAACTTGAGTGCATACAATAAGGCTAACATCGGGATTATCGATCCTAAGACGGCTAAGTCTAACCAATCTATTTGGTCTGTTGTTAACGGTATGACACACGTTGCTACCCACGCGCCTGACATGTTTGCAATGAACATGCAAGATAAGGACTCTACTGAGTTGATGGTACAAGCGGGTAACTTGCTTGGCCGCCAGTGGAACTTCCAGTCAGCTACTCGTAGCCCATTCGCTGCCGAAGCTCACTTGGATCAAGTAAGTCAAATTGGCGCTCTGCTTAACTAAGCTTACTTACCCTTAACCAATTATTACGATGAGGTCCCAATTGGGGCCTCATTTTTTTTGCAAAAAAGTTGCCTCTAGATTTTTTTATGTCAGATATTTTTATTATATTAGTACTGTAATTAAACGGTTAAACAAATGAAAGTAACAATCAACTTGAAACCCTTCGCGATCAGCATGGCCTCTTTTGCCATTGCATACTCGATCGTCACTGAGAAAATCGATCAATATATCACCTTTGCTGGTGAGGCAAACGCCTTTGGCTGTTTTGTTTTGGCCTCTACTATGGGTCTGATGGCATTGGTTGCTTCATTTGAGAAGACCACTAAGTAATCACTTTTAAAACGGAATATGAAAGTACAACACACATTTAAGCCCACTTCGACTGGGTTCGAGCTTAAAGCTCAAGACGGGTCTACCATCCTGATCGGTAAAGACCATAAGAAATACAATTGGTTGGCTAGCCAAGAGCCCAACCGAGTTATCAATGTTTACCCTAACGGTAAGATGACCTCATCTGCTGACTATAAGGGTCTGTATGCATCTACTGGTGCTACTAAGAAGATGAAAGTGAAATTGACCAAGTTGGACGACCTTAAGTTCAACGATGATCTGTTCGTGCCTATGCCTACTGGTACTATTGCTGATAAGTTCTTCAGTAATGAGGGTGGTTTCATGCCCGGCTCTAACATCATGGCGGCCGGTGCACCAGGTGTCGGTAAGACTACTGTACTGCTTGAGCTGCTGCACAAGGTTAATCAGGAGAACCCTAATAAGAAGGTCTTGTTTATCTCAGCCGAGATGAACCAATTGGACATGGCCCGATACCTGAAGCGATTCCCACACTGGGGCCAGTTGCCTATCTTGTTCTTGTCTGACTATACGGATGCGAACCCTCAGGCTGTAATTGAGTCTACACTTAACCAGGGATGGGACCTCGTACTGACGGACTCTTATACCGAGGTCAATGACACGGTTAAGGAAGAGTGTAACCTAACCCGTAGCAAGACCGAGAAATGGTTCTTGGACCTCATGATCGCCCAGAACCAGGGTAAGAATAAGCGTAAAGTCTACACTACCTTTATCACTATTCTCCAGCTCAGTAAGGGTGGTACCTTCGTCGGTTCCAACAAGCTGAAGCACATGACGACTGCCATGATGGAGTTGAACTGGAAAGGTGGCGAGAACTCTACCCAACGTTATATGGAGTTCAGTAAGAACCGTCTGGGTCAGGTTGGCCAGAAGATGTTCTTTAACTTCGACAACGGTGTTACCTTCGACGGTGCACGTTACCAACGAGATCTACTGAATGAGGCTATGCTGGCTGAGGAACGTCAGAAGCTAGAGGAAGAGGATGGGGCCTTCGACGCTCTGTTCGGGAAACTAGAGGCCCATGTAGAGGTAGAAGAGGGTACAGAAGAAACTGCCCCTGCTGAGGCATAAATCGGCAATTCCGTTTTAATTACTAGAGAGGCTATCTGGGCAACCAGTGGCCTCTCGCTGTGTGTCTATGTGGCTAGTGGCGCGAAGGGGGCCCAGAGGCCACCCCAGGCGTGTGTGCGTGCGCGCCCTTGTTTGACTGACCTACTGGTAACTTAGTTTTTTACTGAACGTGGGCCCATCTTGGCAAAACTGGCTCTTTTTATGAGAAAAGTTGGTATATATCGGGCTTTCTGGCTTAGGGCCTTAAGGACTGGACTGGTTAAACTGTGATGGGAATGGCCTCTACTGGCCTAACTGGGAAGAACTGGCTTACTTTCTCTTATCCTCTGTGCAGTAATAGTAAATCCCTATGATACACATGGCTATGATTACCTCTGGTAAGTATTGGAATGTTTCGTATTCATACATAGTCTTTAAGTTATGTGTCTACTTATATGTGTATATGTGGACTTGTTTCTTTTATTACTTATCTAACCATGTGAACCATCTGTTCATTACTATCCAGAAGATTACCATGATGGCTATTATCTTTAAGAGTATCATGTATGTGTATGTGTATACGTTTGAGTTCCCCTTCCTTATATATTAGGAGAAGGCTTCTGCTTTGGCCCGCGCGTCTTTTTAGGAGACGCGTGTTGCTGACTTCTGTAGGATACTTTGATTGCCGCCGATCAGGTAGAGGTCTTCATTCTGTGCCACCGCCGAGTACTGTGTACAAGTAGGTACGGAGACTGACTGGATGACCGAGCCTCTGATGTATTGTATTGTGACTGGTGTCAGATTCGGGTGGTGTATCATCACACCTGGCGTGCGCTGCCCTTCCTGGTAACCAAAGTCCCAGGCTGTGCCGTCTGCTGCAGTCGCTGACATCAGTATATCATTAACCTGGAAGAGACCACCTAAAGAGGAACCTGCGTCTACCGCTGACACCTTGCAGCCCTGATGTGGCATGATATTATAGATTGCCTGACCACCTGTGTCTGCCACTGGAAAACGAGACTGCTCTGTGATCGGTGAAGGTCTGTTCCAGTCTAAGCCTAAGAAGTTCTTGTCTGCAAATCTGCCTGTCGTACCACCTTCAATGAGAGGCTTGAGCTTGTCTATTACTAGACTTAAACACCTTAGATTGATACCACCTGCAAAGGTCTCATGATCGGTATAACCGAAAGTGTATACACCGATAATATCACCAGCTTCATTGAGCATAGCTGAGCCTGAGTTACCACCAATACCTGGTGCATTAATGAATAGAGAGTCGACAGCTTGACCTCCGTCTTTGATATTAAAGTGAGCGTCTCTGATAATACCTTTAGTAAGAGAGTCTACGTCATGTCCACCTGGAAAACCACACATATACACCTCTTGTCCTGTAACTGGTTCGTCGGTTGTTAGGTTGGCAAGTTTTAAGACGTGGTTAGCGTTAGTGATAGTAATTTGAGTTCTCATTAAACATACATCTGCTACTGCGTCGTATATCATCCATGATGGGTCTACTCTATACCATGAGCCAGAGTGATCGATATAGATTTCTGGAAAGTATTCATGTAGTTGTGTAGAAGGATTAATATCCATTACGTTGTGCGCGCATGTCAAGAACCAGCCTTCCGCTAGGTCAGTAGGGTTGCCGTTAGTATCTTGTGTCAGTGAAATCCACTGACCAGAACCAACATATTGTCCCTCTTCAGCACCAGTCTTCTTAATCCATACTGGAGAACAAGCGTGTTTGACTGTCGTATCATAGAAATCGATCCATCTCTGATTTTCAGATGAAGCAGCCAGTTGACCTAAGTCTGCTCTACTAGTTAGATTAAAGCTATCCGCTACTCTTAACTGAGGTACATTCATCTTACCATTCTGCATTGAGATAACCTCATCACCTAAATGTAGAGAAGAATCTGATAGGTATAAGTGTCTAATCTTATATTCTGCTGAACCTAAATCATATTGTGCATTTGTATCTGGTATAATAGATGAAGTCATTGTACCGCCTAATGCAGCAGATGAACCTGGAGGGCCTGCAGGACCAGTAGCTCCAACAGGACCAGCAGCACCACTCGTACCTGAAGAACCAGATGTACCTGAAGAACCAGATGTACCATTTGCTCCACTACCTCCTGGAGATGGAGATACTGAACCACCTGCAGCAGTTTCATAATGAACTTGAATTTCGTCTGTTGCTTCTAAAGAAAAACCAGCCGTTGAAGCATCCCATACTAATTCAGTACCTGCTTCTAATGTAGATCCCGTTGCTGCTTGACCACTATAGGTCCATGAATAACCCTCTTGTTGAAGGTGGCCATTGATGAAAATTTGAACTGCATCTCTTTCTCTAGATGAGTATGTGATAGTGATACCTGTATTTCCGTCTGTTTGGTTAGTTGTAAATGTTTCAACTATGTTATCAGCTCCGGTTAAGGCGTTTAGTGTGGCTTGTAAGCCTCTAATCTGTTTTACTTTAATTTGTGCGGCCATGTTGACTAGACATATTTTTCTTAATATATCTATCTAATTTCTCTTACTGTTCCGCCAGAAATATGCCAATTTTTGTCTTTTAACTCTGCTAAACGTTGTAAAATAGTATCATCAACGCGTACAACTACACGAGAATCTTTAATACCTGCCTTGTCACTAATGTTAAACATGAATTCTTCACATTTTACCATTTTAGGTGGTGTATAGTGAAAATACTTGTTGATATAGGATTCATCATTAACTACAGGTTCATAGCCTAGGACTTCAGTATCGTAAGTTTGCCATTCCACTAATGTTTTTAAGAATTCGGTCACCCTTTGTTTTGTGCCACCAAAAAATGCTCCATAATAGTAGATAGCTTCGTGTTCAGAATCTTCTGGGATATATGCTTTTGATCTTTTGTTTCTATCATAACCAGTATTGCCTGCTAGAAAGTTTCTATTACCATAATGCTCACCTCCTACTAAATCACCTCTTAAAAACCAATCGGTTGTAAATTTTGCAGTGACTGATGTATCAGCATCAAAGTAAAATAGTGAATCTTTTGGCCCTAATTCAATCTTAAGCATATTTTTAAACTTAGAATTAGTAGCATCTTGCCAAGTTTTATGATTTTCTGGCCAGTATTGACATTGCATACCATCTTTTAAGTACGGAGTAGGATCTATGTCTGAGAAGAAATGAAATTTAATATTCTTCTCCGCGCAGTTTGTCCAGAACTGTCTGATAAATCTTAAACCTAATAAAAAGTAAATGTTGGTTGCTACGACAGCAATATGTGTTGTTGGTTTACTTGTAGTTTCTTGCCATGCCTCAGTGATAAGATCAAAATAATTCTGTGAAGCCCACTCATCATCAGGTCGAGTCGCATCGATCGGAGCTCTTGACATATATTCACCTTTATAGAAAGGTTTACCCTCTTCTGATTTTACAACTCCAGCATTATGAAAAATAGAGTACTGATCCCAACTAGATTTATTATGAGTTCCCCAACCGAAGTCAAGATCTAGATGACATGGTGTTTTGTAGCCACTTTTCCACAAATTCCATAACACAGCCCACATGTCAGCACACCATATTTGAAGTTCATGCCAATCAGGCTCGTCTCTTTTGTATTCGTTTATCTTTCCAGTGATTTCTGTAAACAATCTTTCGGAATCTTGATAAACTTTATCCCAAAATTCAGGCGTGATGCCGGGTTTTATCAAATATTGTGCTCCTCCTGATTCTAATTCTCTATTTCTAACAATATGTGGAGGTATATCTACAATAGCACACATGTCTTCTAGTAAATTATGACCTTTACTATCAATGTATCTTGCGCCAATATAAGACATTGTGTCAGAAACGTAACAAGTTCTATTGTCTTCTGGTGACAATTTGTCATCTAATTTTATTGGTTTTGTTAGAGCTATGTCACAATCATGATAAAAGAACGTCTTTTCTTGAAGCCATGGATATTTTTGCCAATGTTTTTTAAGAATATGTGGTCTAATAGATGAAATATATCCAGAGCCTACTCGATTATCTTTATAGTATTCAAACTTGACATTTTTGTCTCTCCACTTTTGTTCAACTAGTTTAAAATGACCATCAGGTACTGGTTTATCAAGTGGAACAGAAGAAACTATATGAACTTTTGACAAGTCTACATTTCCGAATTTTTCAAAAGAAAGTAGCATCGCGTCGACTTGCCAAGCGTAGTAAAATGTCGAAGGTTGCGCGCAAATGTAATAGATGTCTTGCATTTTTGTCTCTCTGGAAATCTTTTGTTTAAGCTAGCCTAACTAAAAGCTATGTTTACCTATGTATTTATATATTTAACTAGACCATAGCCATCCAGTGGCCTCTGGTGGCCTATTTTTACCATTCTATCGCCCCCTTGGCTTTCTTGTCTTCATCAACCCAAGAGAAAAGTCGAGTCTGTAAAACGTCATGAAGTACGACAGTTTTTTCGTCGATTTCCCAGTTGTAAAAATACTGATAACCGAAGAGTGCAACGTCCGGTCCCATCTTCTGAATTATTCTATCAGAGAAAGTTTTACAGCCATGAGCCCAATTAATTCTATCATAAGTGAGTAGACATTCTTCAATAACTCTAGAGTTTGGAGCTGCGCCATATACAGTACAATCTAGTAATGTGTTGTTATTTTGAGAAGGTTTTAAGCCTGATAGAAAAGTATGTTGGGGTGTCAATTGATCTCGTACTAAGTTAAAAGATTTAACAGGTCTTGCATCTACATCACAGTAAATACCTCCATAATCTCTTAGGAGTAGCATTCTGACTCTATCTGAGATGAAAGCCCATTTATATAAGTCTGGATCTTTGATATAATTTTGTAAAAAAGGATCGTCTTTGTAAACTTCTGTGAAAATTTCATTACCCCAAAGTTTATGCTCCCAATCTGGATGCAAATCTCTCATCTCTTGAACAAATTGCTTACAGTGAGCAGGCATTTCTTTATCGCCTATCCAAATCTGATGAATAATTTTAGGAATTTGTATGTTGTCCATATACTAATTAGTTTCTCTACTAATTATATAACAGACTTAATAAAAGTTTACTTATTATGGCTGTGGACCTTCAGGATCTCCTCCTTCTTCCGGACAGCTATACGTTTGACTCGTTAACGTCATTTGATGTGGTGATTGTTCTACATTGGCGCTAATAATTCTAACGACATTTGGCATATTCGGTTCTGCAATACCTACATTCCATAACTGGAATCTAGATGTTGGCGAAGTACTCCTAGCAACAAATGTTGGTCCGCTAGAAAGATTACAATCTCTTACATTGTGATAGTAATAAGTAGTTCCTTCCGTTGTTGTTACAGGGTTAGTAATTGTAACCGTATCTGTCGCAGTACATCCGTTGCTATCAGTTAAAACTATAGTATAAGTACCTGCAGTCTTGTTTCTGAATCTATATTCGAGTGGACCATCTGCAACTGGAGTTTCAGATACACCATTAACTGTCCAAGAGTATGTTGGTGTACATGCATCTATAACGATTACTGAGATGTCTACACCACCGCCCCAAGATGTAGGCGAAGGCGCAGCAGCGTTAATATCACATCCACCACAATCTGTTGATGCACTACCAATAATTGCTATTTGACCTGATCCGTTACCTGAAGATATAATATGGTATGTATAACTAAATGCTTGAGAGTCTCCAGAAACTGCACCAGCACCCACGTTTGATAGTTCAGTATCTGTTGGAGATTCACTCACTGATGAAATAGTAGCATCTACATATCCACTATCAGGAACTAACCACCTTGTAACTGTACCACTGGTACCTAGAACTCCAGAAAAATCATCATAAGTTACTTCAGTTGAACTACCTGCTGCATTAGAAATATGTACATTCGCATCACCTAAACCTGGGTTAAGTGAGTAGTTAATTCTTAATGATGATGTTTCTTGTGAAGTACTACCAGATGCAGTTACTGTTCCTGACTGATCTCCAGTTGCACTAGAAGGCATAGTTACTCTAACTTGAACAACACCTGTTGATGCATTTGCACTTACAACTTCAATATTTGAATGATTATCATACGCTGATAAAGAATCTAATGTATAACCTGAATCTGCAGAAACTGTCTGTGAAATAGTTCTTGTCTCACCAAGATACATGTTGCTTAATGTTTGTGTGTAAGTATCTGCATTATTTACAGTCCATTTTGCGTTTGAAACAGCATTATTCCATACTACATCAAAATCATAAGTAATTTGAGATGATGTACCACCCGCTGTAATTGTACCAGAACCACCACCTGATGGCATAGTAATTACACCAGTAATAGCTTGTCCTCCTGGTTGTATGTTAGATGTAAATGCACCAGTATCTCCAGATTCTGTATCTGATGTAATATTATAGGTGTATCCACTAGTTGCCGCGTAGTTAGCTGTATAGTTATGTTGAGAACCTACAACACCGTCAAATGTAAGTTGAGATGGGTTTGGAGATACATTAGCGATTGTATCTGCGACTGTAAGTATAAATCTTTGTGAGATACCTACCAATGAACCTGCAATAGTTAAAGTACCTGAGCTGATCGAAGCAACTCTAGGGTCTTGGCTGTTCATTGTAAAGTCTAACTCTGCACCTTCACCACCATATTCGTTTTCAGTTGGTGTTAATAGGGCAGCTAGACCTGAACTATAACCAAAGCTATTAATTTCTGTAGTGTAATCAGTAGAGTTATTTGCTGAAAGAGCTACCTGTACATTATTTACACTATCACCAGCACCCATTGGACCATAAGTAATAGTTACAGTTCCGTTACCATTATTAGTACCACTTACTTCACTCGCCGATGATGCTAATGCTTCGCTATAATTATTTACACTAGCTCCACTCAAGCTAGTTTGAACTGTTAGTGTAAATGTATAACTTCTTTCTCTTACTGTAGGATTAACCGTTACTGTAGCTGAGCCACCACCTGATGGCATAGTTAAAGTTTGGCTAATATTTCCATAAGTATTACCATTAGTTATAGTATATGATGGTGTTGTTAAATGACTAGTGTCATCTGTAATTGAAGCACCTATTAATTCATAATCCATAGGTGTTTCAAATGTAGCAGCAACTGAATGTGTTGAATCAGCAGCGCCAGTAGTAACTACAGAGTAAGTTGACCCACCGTTAGCTTCCCATGTACATCCATCAGCATCAAAGAACACATAATTAGTTGTAAATGTATATTGATTTGATACTGCAGATCCTGCAACAGTTACAGTACCTGAACCTCCGCCCTGTGGCATAGAAGCCAGGTTAACAGTAATATCTGTACCGGAATGAGATGATGTTACACCTCCTGCATTAGTTAAACCTGAAATAGAATACGTTACATCAGGATCCGCGTTCTGTAAAGATACTGTTTGACTATGAGATGTTCCTGTTTCACCTACAAATGAAATTTGAGGCCATGATGCCGAGTCTGTATATGGATCGACAATAGTAACTGTATATGTGTGTCTAATTCGACTAGCCGTACCTGCAATTAATAATCCTGCAGCTCCACCACCTGATGGCATAGTTACTACACCACTAACAGTATTTGCGGTATTGTCTATCGAAGTAGTAACCGCACCAATATCTCCAGTTTCATTCACTGAGCTAATATTAATAGCATTGTAATCGGTTTCTGTTGATAATGCCACTTCATAATTGAATGTATCTCCAGTATATCCTGTAAATGTTTCAGAATAAGGTGCGCCGTCAATAACTGCACCTGTTATATTTTCAGAAGCTGATAGTGTAAATGAGAAATCCGGTTGGTTAACTTGTGCAAGAACTCTTAGAGTCACTTCACCACCTCCTTGTGGAATTGTAAATGAACCTGTTAAATCTTTATTTGTATTACTTAAAGTGTAATTACCTGCAACTGCATTTTGTACACCAGAGTTAGAATATGTTGCTGTGACAGATTCTAGTGTTAGATTGTAATCTGATGGGCTAGGATCGAACTCAACGTCAAAACTAACGGTATCTCCTGTATATCCATCAAAACTATATCTTCTAGAATTAGCATAATAACTAGATGAAACATCATCCCAACCACTTGCTGGTAGAACAGGAGTAATTGTATTGTATCCTGCAGTCTGAGCATTATTAGAAGCGTCTAAAGTATCTCCACCAGATCCTTGGTTTTGAGTTTCATCTGCTATCACGGTTAATATAACTCTATGTTGAATTTGAGAGGCAGTTGCACCTAAAACAACATTATATTCACCATCTGCATTAATAGTACCTGATAATCTAAATTCATTAGCAGATAATGTAGCATCTGCTGTACTAGAACCGACACCATTATCTGTATAAACCGTTAAAGTATTACCAGAACCTGACACAAGTATGTTGCTGTTTTGTGTAATATCAGTAAATGCATAATCTGGATCTGCTGATAAAGTATGTGTTATATTAAATGTAGTACCTGCTGCACCTGTAATCTCAAAAGTATCTGCATCGAAATAATTTGCATGTCCGCTTGAAATATCATCGATCGATGTATTGGTTAAAGTACCATCAACTAGATTTATTTTAAGAGTGTAATCACATGTATGTGAATTATTCCATGCCGTACCGTTCCAATAATATGCTGTAGAACCACCTAATGCCATATACCATCCGACTGGAGCTGGATCACAATCATAAGTAAATGATTCATCACATAAATCTGTTACGGAACCTGCTATTTCAGGAATCCAAGCAGTAACACCAAAGTTTTGGCTACCTTCAAAGCTACCAGCTGGCATCGTATTATTACAAATGTACTCATATCCAGGTGAAGTAGCATCTTTAAGTCTTACGTGGTGTTGAATATCTTCTATTTGAGCGTACGGTAGCACATTATTTTGAAAATATGCCAAGTTTTCTGGATGTGCACTACCTGATACTAATATAATTAGTTTTAAAGCCTCATCTCTCCATTGACCTGCAATACCATTTGATCCAATTTCATATAAAGCATGACCTCCAGCAGGTATATTATGGCCTAAAACCATACCGGTAGCTGAATTTACAGATGCATTTAACGCTGAAACAGCATTATTAAACGCAGTTGAACTACCTACTGTACCAAATTGTTCTAGACATGTAATAAAAACGTTACCACTGACGCCTCCACCCGCAGTTTGACTAACTTTTTGAGCAGCAGGGATGTTTTGGTAATAACCTGAAGTCGCGTAATTAGGAGATGAATTAGTAGTACTACCATCGAATAAAACTAAACTCAATCTATAGTCACCACCAGATTCTGTATTAATTTGATTAATAATAGCGTTAAATCCAGTGTTCACAACAGCATCTATGGCTGCAACTCCAGAGTAAGTATAGTCTAATGCAAACACGACGTCCATACCTTGAGGACAAAGATCACCATTAGAACCTAAAACTGGCTCATCGTTTTCTTGAATTTCGAATAAAGTACCATAATTATCTGCAAAAATAGACGTTAAAGTGCCATTTCCATTACACAATTCCTCTGCAGAAGTTGCATGGTAATTTACTGCCACCTGGTTAGTTGGTTCAGGGCAGTCATTTCCATGTATAAGTCTTTTAACCGATAATGCCATTTATAGTGCAGTTTTTATATTTATTGTACTATTAAAGTTGCCACATTAAAGTAGCTGTGTAACCGTTTGCTTCAGCGCCACCGCCAGTACATTCAATATAAACTGATTTACCATGTAATGTAGAAAGGTTCAATCCTGTTACTGTATATTGGTGTGTATTCGCCGGGTGTGTCCAAGAGTCATGTGCGCCTAGAGCACCGTTCGAATCAATCGATCTTAATCTAAATGTTGTAGCTTGAGATGAATCTGCAGCACCGAAACTAGTTTCGATTTTAACCAGAGTACTTCCAGTAAATGTCGCAGGTACCATTACAAAGTTTTTGTTCACATTTGATGCCACAAAAGCTTCGTCTCTTGCAATAGGGTTAAGAGCAATGTGCTCATATTGATATGCATCGTTACCAGCAGCTCCAGTTGGACCTTGTAGACCAGCAGGACCAGTAGCACCTTTTTCACCTGGAGAACCAGCAGGACCTTGTGGACCAGTGTTACCAGTTTCACCCTGTGGACCTTGTGGACCAGTTGGACCTTGTGGACCAGTAGGACCAGTTGGACCAATACCACCATCTACACCAGATAGACCGCTTGGACCAGCAGGACCAGTAGCACCAGCAGCACCTTGTGGACCTTGTAGACCAGCAGGACCTTGTGGACCTTCTGGACCGGTTGGACCTTCTGGGCCAGCAGGACCTTCAGCACCAGTTGGGCCTTGTAGACCAGCAGGACCTTGTGGACC
>CEUR01006741.1_pt1 | contig 13001 bp, 6 predicted proteins | sample 356411 | NCBI WGS metagenome assembly CEUR01 (sample SAMEA2622715, study PRJEB7988) | marine metagenome | biome: marine biome (ENVO:00000447); feature: surface water layer (ENVO:00002042); material: "saline water (ENVO:00002010), including plankton (ENVO:xxxxxxxx)" | depth 5 m
CGATGAAGATTGGGACAAAATAGACCTTTGGTATGAGGAAAACAAAGACTCTGAAGAAGAGCCTGAAATAGTTTATCCATTTGATGTTATTGTTGAAGGTGAAATAATAACTGTAAATGGCGAAGAAGATTTAGATCGTTTGGAGGAAGTTTGTGATTAATTTTCGTTTTACATTCTTAATATTATAACATTCCGCGAACCGGGAAAAAACGGAATTTATCTGATGAAAGATCAAATCCTAAGGTGAGTTGATGGCTATTGAATGGCGCAATTTGAATATCTTCAAAGCTATAAGTGTACGTATAAAAAAATGAAACTCCTTTAAATTGCACTCCTGTCAATAGGGTTAATTGTTTATGGTCTTGGTTAAGGTTCTCTCTTGATAAAAGATTTGCGTTTGGTTGTGTGCCAAAACGATATGATGCCCCAAATGAGAGGTTTAAATTGTTGAGATCGTGGTGTGACTTTATGTTCATATCATAGGATGGAAGGTCTGCATACTCCACAAACTGTATCATCGCAGAGGGTTCAAGAGAAGTGTTGTCGTTAAGTTCAAAAAAATGTCCTGCATTAGCAATCCACTTTTTACCCTTGTCTAGACTGATATTATCTGAGATGTTCTGACCTTTAAAAATAAGGTTTCTAACTGTGAAGTGCGTGTAGAATTGATAGCGGATGTAGGAGAGCCCCAAATCCATATGGAGGCCATTGGATTTCACTTGGTTTCCTTCCAAAAGCGGGTCCCCAAGGTCTGATGCAAATTGGGTTTGGTCGTGGGTATTATTCATTACTCCTGCCGAAAGGCCAAATGAAAGTTGATGAATGTCCCTGTTCCCAAGAATAAGATTGATATGATGGGCATATGTCACTGAAGCGCCAACTTGATTTTGAAATCCATTTCTGTCGTTGTAAAAAACAGTTCCTAGCCCAGATTTTAAACCAATTCGCCCGTGTGCATTGATAGTTTGTAAACTTGGCGCATTAGATACGCCTTGCCACTGTGATCGATGCGTCATTCGAGTTTGAACTCCTTCGAGCTGGGCGCCTGCCATTGCAGGGTGAACCAAAAAATAATTATCGGTTAGATAATCCGCATAAATGGGAAGCTGCAACTGGCCGTGTATGAGTTGTACTTGCACTAAAACATACGTTATGAGCCATTTAACATAATTGCGGTTTAGTGATATGAATGTAAATTTTTTCACTATAATTGAATTGTGCAAATAAAAGACAATTATTTAAATCAAGCTCCAATCATCTACTTGGTGTTAATTGTGGTGGTATTACCTTTTTTTTCATACGCTCAGCTTAGCAAGCAACATTATATTCCTCCTGTGCCGGAAATAGTTTTTGAATCTGCTCACCTGTATATCTCAACTCCTCATGAGAATGTGCAGTTTACAATAAAACCTATCGGTCAGCCCGCAAGTAGTTGGATAGTTGGTGCCGTGTCCAACACAAACTCATACAAAATACAAGTAGCAATAAGTGATATTGGTGCCAAACCTTGGAATTTTGATTCAGACCACGTTTTTGCTGACAAAGGTTTTGAAGTTTTTGCCAACAGAGAAATTTATGTTTCTCTTCGGTTGAGGGCAGAAAATCACGCGGGCTCACTTGTAAGTAAAGGAGTCGATGGGCTTGGAAAGAGCTTTCGGGTGGGGGGAATGGAGCGGAAAGGGGAAAATGATTTTTCTTTCTTTTCTCTGATGGCAACTAAAAACAACACAATTGTTAGTTTTAATTTCGATCCCGCACTTGAAACTTTTCAATCCCAGGCTAAACTACCGGAAACGATTGTTTTAAATAAAAATGAAACGTATATAGCTGTGTTTAATGGTAATAATAACGACTTGTTTATCGGCACTTTGATCGAGTCGCAAAACAATGATATTGTTGTAAGCTCAGGGTCTATTCTTGGAAGTTTTAGCAATGAAATTATTGACTCTCCTTACTTTTTTAGTGGTGAAGAAGCCATCGGATATCTCAATGGCAGTGATATGGGTATTGATCAATTAATTAGTTTAAGCCCAATCGTAGATTCAACTGAATACTTGCTCATTAAGGGAGATAGTTTCAACAGCATTGAAAATGCCCTAATCATAGCCAATGAAAACAACACACTTGTTTTTTTAAATAACAACACTACTCCTATAAGATTAAATGCAGGTGAGCATGTCTTTATTGAGGGAAGTGAGTTTACGAACAACCCAAACACCGCTATAGATTATCTTCACATCCAATCAAACAAAAATGTTTATGTTTTTCAAGGAACAGGAAAAAAAGGAAATGTAACTGGTTACCAAGGTAATCAGCAAGTCCATTATTATGGTGCAAATCAAGGGATGTTTTTTGTGCCCCCTCTCAGCTGTACAAGTGTTGGTGATGTAGAAAGCATTGGGCGAATAAACGAGGTGGATGGCTCCTCAAATTTTAGTGGCTCTTTGTTTGTACTTAGTTCCTATGCGTCTTCAGTACAAGTTAATGAACAGGATATTTTATCTCTAGATAATGTTGTTTTCGAGCGCGGACCCATCCAAACATCTGCTGCTAATTACCAAATACACAGAATTGATGACCTCACTGGTGATGTATCTATTGTTGGGTCTGAGGAACTTTATGTGTCATATTACAATGTCAACGCTACAGCAACCTCTGGAGCGTTCTACTCTGGATTCAACCTCGAGCCAAAAATTTATTCAAATCTTTACTTGAACAATATAGGTGGCTGTGTTGATTCTTCTGGACAATCAAATGTTATCTTACAACTCCCAAATGCTGAAAATTACGACTCCATAAAGTGGCAAAAGAAAAATAGTGGGGGAACTTGGGATTATGTTTTTACTGGGACCGCCACAGACGATCCGGAATATGTTCCAGATGATTTTGGTTCCTATCGCCTCGAAGTGATTATTGACTGTTTATCCCCCAACAGTGTTGTGTATTCCTCTGCTGTGAATGTGAGCATTTGTCCAAATGATTCGGACAAAGACGGTGTGGTGGACAATATTGACTTGGACAATGACAATGACGGAATCTATGATAAAATAGAGTCTTTAGGGGATTTTGAAATTGATCTTACCGCCAACCCGCCTGAACTTGTAGTTGACAACGCGCTTCCCTACTCTACCCCTTCCTTGTCACAGGTTTTATCGGTTGGCAATGGTACCTTTACTCCTTTTAATGATGGTCGATTTACTTCCTTTCTCCCGCCAAAGCAATCAAGTGATGATGTTATCCGTTTTGAACTGGGGCCTGTCGTTCCTAAATCTCTTCACTTTTCATTTGAATATAACAAAGGCCAAAGCTTGCCTGAGCAAGAAAACACCTATTATAGTCTTGAAAGTATAGATCCCTCTGAGAGCATCACTTTACTTGATCCTAATGGTGAGATTGAAGTCCTTGTTGATGGTGACTTTGTCGAGGGTTTTACGCAATATAATAGCTCTATAATTACATTTCGTTTTAACAGTACCGCTGTTGGTGCAACAACAGGCTTTCAATTTTTTGCCTCCCAATCGTCAGGCTTGGTATTTACTCATCACAATGACTCAACTGTAGATTCTGTTTTTGAAGGGTATATAAAAGTTCTTAATCTCAATTCTTTTTCAGACGTGGATAATCTTGCTGATGCGTTTGATCTTGATAGTGATGATGATGGTTGTTTTGATGTGGTTGAAGCTGGGTTTTTAGATCCCGACAATGACGGTAGGCTTGATCAAGCGCCGCTTACTATAGATGATAATACGGTCTCTAGTAGTGGTTTGGTAATAGGGCACGATTACAATTCTATGCCAAATGACAATAATAATAATGAAAAATATGACTTTCAAGAGGTGGGTAGTCCTGCTGAAATTTCGACAAACGGAAACCCAATCTCTGTTGAGGTATGTGAAGGTGAAGTTCATACTTTCTCTGTCGATACTCCCACAACCGATGCTATTTTTCAGTGGATAATTGATGGTGAACCTATAGTTGACAACTCGACTTTTAGTGGCACGCGCTCCAATTCTCTAACTGTGACTACAGATTATGAGCTTAACGGAGCTGAAGTACAAGTCCTTCTTTCTAGACCAACATATGCCTGCCCTATTGAATCGATTGGTGGGGTTATACTGACCGTCCGTCAAGTTCCAGAAGCGCCAACGCTCGAACCCATTTACACCTATTGTAACAGTGAATTCCCAACCATCGAAGATTTAAAAAATGATATTGGAGGATCTATTGGCGTGTTTCTATCTTCTACTGGTGGGACTGCTTTGGCCGATGATACATTATTGATTCATGATAAAACTTATTATGTAGAGGCTTATTCAAGTGCTGGTTGTGTGAGTTTAACACGTGCAGAAACAGATGCTTTTATCAGCAACCCCGAGCTGTTGAGTTCTGCATCGGAAATATGTAATGGAGATAGTGTAACTTTATCTGTCAGTGGTGTGCCACAAACGGCACAAGATTTTGCCAATACAAATTCTGATTTTGAACGTTTTTTACAGTACGAGTCCTCGTCTTATTTCTTAAAAAGAGAGTCAATGGCATGGACGGAGGCTTATGATTTAATTCAATCTCTAGGCGCTGGTGCTTCAATGTATGTTATTAATTCTAAAGAAGAAGAAAATGCCGTTTATGATGCGCTTGAAGAGCTTGGTGTAGCTGGAACCAATGAAATTCATTTTTGGTTAGGGTTGCGCCAGATATCTAATCTAAACCCAAATAACAATGTTGACGAGGGTTGGCAATGGCTTGACGGAAGGTTGCTAACTGAAGAGTTGGCTAATTGGTCTCCTCCTCCAAATGGGGGGGCATATGGGGAACCCAATGACTCTGGTGGAGCAAATTCACAGAGCTATTTTGAAGACGGAGCTGAGGATTTCGCCCAATTTGATTTTAGGGTTAGCAAAACATGGAATGATATGAGAGACAATTCGTCTGGGGATGGAGACTCATGGCCAGTTTTTGAATTTATTGGAACAACCGAAGTTGTTTGGGGAAAAATAGACCCCACAACAAATTCTGACATTATTTTTGATGGAATCGAAACAAGCACAATCACTGAGTCTCCTACTGAAACAACAACCTATTTTTATGAAGTGACCACCAATGGGGTGGTTTGTCGAGTTGAAACTACTGTTGTAGTTAACCCCATACCAGAAATACTCCCTGCTGATGATATGGAGCTCTGTGATAACAACCTTGATGGAGATGCATACAACGGCCTTGTAAATGGGTTTGACTTGCAAGCTCAAGAGATTGCCATATTAAATGGTGACACAAATCTCGAAGTTTTATTCTTTTTTAATGAAAATGACCCCGACGACAATTCCATTGATAAAACACAACTGTATACCAATCGCACCAATCCTGAACCAATTTATTTCCGTATTCGAAATAAAACAACTGGTTGTGTGTCGGATAAAACAGGCTCCTTTTCCGTACGGGTTTTGCCAATTCCCCCTGTAATTGAGATTCCACCTCACTATGAGTGTGACGACCTTGCAAGTGGCAGTGATACAGACAATATCACCACTTTCGATTTACGACTCAACGATGCACGAATTGAAGCGCTCCTAGGCGGCACTGCTGGACAATACAGGGTTAGCTATCATACCTCTCTATCTGATGCTGAAGACCCGTCTGTAAATGGCATTGACTCTTACACGATGACCACAACAGACAACCGACAAAAAACCATATATGTGGGTGTAATCGACACCTTGACTTCACTGTCCTGTTTGAATGCTACCAACTCCTTCGATCTTGTGCTAACCCCTTTGCCAGTAATCGATCAGCCCGTGATTACTTTTGAACAATGCGACGAAACAGATGGAAATTCAGATGGGGTTGTTTTGATCAACCTTCGCAGTTTTGAAAACACAATCTCTGCAAATTTTGCCAACGAAGAATTTTCTTATTTCAAAGAGGCAGCACGATCGGCCGATAGTAGAATTAGTAACCCGACTGCATATTATAATACTGACATTGATGGAAGCCCCATTTTGAATAGCACCATTTTTGTTCAAATCAACAGTGTTTTACCTGAGGGGGTCTATGCACCCGGCGGAAGTTGTGTTCGCAATGCAGAAATAAATATAAACGTAGCTGTGAGTCAAATCAAAGAAGATTTTATGCTTGATTTTGATGCTTGTGAACTTCCTCCATCATTTACACAAGATGGTAAAACCCTATTCTCCCCTGCTATATTTGATTCTCTCACAAACGAACTTCTTCGTGAACACCCTTTGTTTCAAGAGTCTGGAGTTGTGATTCAATACTACCCGACGCTAGATGACGCTGCCCGTAAAATAAATGAAATCGATCAGAGTGTTGCTTATGAAAACCCTAACCCCGAACAAAGTGGGACTAACTGGGTTGATGAAATTTGGGCGAATGTTGAAGTTGTAGAGCTAAATACGATTAGTTGTATTGGTCTGAAAAAAGTCGCCAATTTACATATCGAACGTCTCCCTACTGCTTACGCGGTTGCTCCTTTTCGGGAATGTGATGATGATGATGACGAATTCTATCCCTTTGACACCTCAAGGGTTTATCAAGAACTCACTCAAGGACAAACCAATATTGGTGTTTCCTATTTTGATAAAGATTATAATCTGCTGTTTACCGGGATGCTTCCAAACCCTTATAATTCCTCTAATCAAACGATCATTGCACGCGTTGAAAACAACCCATCAAGCAATACCCCTTCCTGTTATGAAGAAACAGAGGTTGTGTTTGTCGTTGATGACACCCCAAACTTTAACCCTGTTCCAGCTTTGAAATTATGTGATGACTCTGATGGGGTTATAGATGATATTGCTACTTTTAATACGGAATATATTGAAACAGCTATTTTAAATGGACAAACAGATATTATGTTTGCATACTATGATTCCAACGGAAACGCATTGCCAAGTCCGTTACCTACCCTTTTTACAACCAGCTCGACATCTATACGTGTAGAGCTAATAAATACCATCAACAATAGCTGTGTCAGTGAGGGCTTTATCGATTTTGAGGTGATTAAAAACCCTTCTTTTGATTTGGATCAGCAAGCTGTTCTATGCTTAAATGAGGGGTCTGTTGATATTGGAATCCGTAACCCCAGCGATGACTATTCCTTTACATGGGAGCATATTGATGAGGACAGCACAGTGACTGTAGTAGGGACAACCCCATCTATAAACGTTTCCAAAGGAGGTAAGTACACGGTTACAGCAACTGGTTTAGGAGTTCTTGGCTGTTCAACTTCAAAAAGTATTGAAATCTTCACATCTGAACTGGCCAAACTCAACGAAAAAGATATCGTCATCGGTGGTTTTTCGAGCACAGAAAACACAGTTGAAATTCTTGTTGACAACCTTGGGGTTGGAGACTACGAATATGCACTCGATAACAGTAACTTTCAAAACGAGCCCTATTTTACGCAGGTTAGACCAGGCATGAGAACGATAAGCGTTAGAGACAAGGTGGGTTGTGGGGTTTCTAATTTGCAAGTAGGGGTTGTGGGATATTACAAATATTTTTCACCAAACAACGATGGGATAAATGACACCTGGCAAGTCCTGGGTTTAAAAACAACCTTTAACAGCCTATCTGATGTGTACATTTATGATCGATATGGTCGATTTTTAGCTCAAATCTCTGGACCTGATGAAGCTTGGGATGGGTCCTACCAAGGGCAGCCCCTTCCATCTGATGACTACTGGTTTAGGCTGGAGCTTGAAGATGGGCGTATATATACTGGTCACTTTAGTTTGTTGAGATAAAAACAATATCTTTACATTAAACAGATTTTATTATGGCAACATATACTTGTAATCAATGTGATATGGCGGTTAATGCCAGTTGTGCAAAATGTGATACCCCTCTTGAAAATGGAAGCATAACTACCGACGACAATACAAAAATTCAAGTTTCTCAATGTCCAAGCTGTGAAGGAATGATAAAGTCCCCTTTATGCTGTGGGCAAGACATGAGTTGTACTGTTTAATTTTGTTTTCTTTGAAGAATAAACGCTCCCCGACGGTTGTTTTTGGAGAATGGGCAGAATGCGGACGAGACGAAGGAATGGCAAAGGGTCATCAACAGGCTGTTGACCATATGCTGGGTATGGTTATAAATAACCAAAATCCGTTTTCTTTTCTGGATGCGGGCTGTGGGAACGGCTGGGTTGTCAGACAAGTTGCCAAACACCCGAAGTGTGTGTCTGCGGGTGGCGTAGATGGTGCACAACAAATGATTGACAAAGCAAAAACCTACGATTCAAAAAATCACTACACTTGCGCTGATCTCGATTCCTGGAAACCAAATTATCTCGTGGATATCGTTCATTCCATGGAGGTGGTGTACTACCTTAAAGACCCTTTCGCTTTTCTGCAAAATGTATACAATTCCTGGTTGGCTAAAGAAGGGGTGTTGATTTTAGGGTTGGACTTTTATGAAGAAAACACGGCCTCCCATTCATGGCCCGAAGATTGTGGCATCTCTAACATGCGCCTTTTTTCTGAAAAACATTGGGTTGAGCTATTTCGAAAAGCTGGGTTTAAAAAAGTTGAGTCAACTCGGTTTGGAATAAAAGAAAACTGGTCGGGAACACTAATTTTAAAAGGTTTAAAAATTTAATATCAAAAAGGCCGATTAATAACCGGCCTTTTTGATGCTAAATTTATTTATCAAATTAGTAAACAGTAATTATAAAATTAGATGCTGTGAGAACTTGATCTTGTGTTACCAAATAAAATAATGCTGAGTTAAATGTATTGCTTCCTTGTGAAGGTATTTCAACTGTATACTCAGCTGCTTCAGTTCCTGTAACTGTAACAGTGGCTGAATTATAAGATGGTTCAGTATCTGGATAAGGGTTTGCCTCGAATCTAAAATATACATCTATATCAGTACCTGCAGTAGCCCCAGTAAATGTAACTTTTCCACCATTAGGAAAAGAAAGTGGGTAAATTTCTGCTGTGTTTGCAAAACCAGCCCAAGATTGAGCAGTAGATGGAAATTCAAAAGTTCCATTGTCTGCATCATAAACTGATCCGTCAAAAGTTCCTGAATAAGTAGGACTAAAGTTTGTTCCAGACTGTGAACCTCCACCATAAAAGAAGATGTTGTCAAAATAGACTGTTCCATTTCCAACAACTTTTAACTGGAACACATCTGTCAAATCAACTACATCTGAAAAATAAGAAATATCAATATCTACGCTATTCCATTCACCAGGCGAAGTTGTAATGTCTAAGTCATATGCTTTTTCTTGTGGCCCCGTGCTGATTAAGAAAAACTGTAATGCCGTTGAATCACCAGTAAAATAATCAATATGAAGCTTGGTTTTTGAACTTACATCCAAAGCAGGCGTAATTTCTGTACCCTGGTAATTTAAAGAAGCATACTTTAAAACAGTGTTGTCTGCAATTACTTCTTCACTCACAACGGTATTCTGACCCCAGTTTGGATTTAAATTAATTCCTTCAGGACTAGTATATACATCACTGTAAACAGAAATGACTTCTTCAGCGGCGTAGGTTGGAGCTGCAGGAGCAGTTGTAGGAGCGTCTGGGATGATTACTTCAGCAGGAGTTGAAAAGTCAATATTGTCCAAATAGCTTACTCCAGCAGCTGTTTCAAATCTTGTCATGATTATAACAAATGTGTTATAAACCCCATCTTCATCTTTACCTTCTGGTATATTGAAAACTAATGTTTCCCAACCATCTTGCTGTTTAGTGGCAAAGATATCACCTGTCTGTTTCTTGCCATCTGAACCATTTACAAGTTCATCCTCAAGTTTAATTGAAACTTGTGTACCTGCAGGGGACCAGATGTCTACTTTAATAGCTTCTTTACCATCAGGAAAATTCATTCCCTCCTCAAGCTTGAAGTAAAAACCAGCCCATTCATTGCTTAGTTCAGGTTCATTGACTTTCAAAACTTTATCTGAAGTGTTTGGCTCACTTTTGTCAGGGTTTTCAGCATACTCGATAGATATTTTAGCTTCGTCCGTTCCACCAAATTCACTCCAATTCCCACCATTTGATCTCTCTGCGTCTTCTTTGGTGTCTTGTTCAAAACTAGGCCCAAATTCTTCAAAGTCTATGACTCCATCATTTATGTTAGGGTCAACGTAGACAAAAACTGGGTCTACTGGGTCTACCGGGTCAATAATATCTATTGTTCCTGTTGAATCATCATCTTTACAAGAAACTATAAAGAATAATGAAAGTAATGTAAGTATATATATATTGGTTTTCATTGTTTAAGTAATTGTAGTTAAAAATTAATTGTTATAACCCTCATTTTGAGGATATCCTGCACCTAATAAATCTAAAATTCCTTGAGGAATTGGAAGGTTAACCATGTGAGGCTGATAAACTTCAACAGGGTTAACATGAGCAATGGAATAGTATTCATTTAATAAAGTTGAATTCATATGATCCATTAAATAATCATACAATAGCCCTTTACGTTTTAAACTATACCAGCGTTGCCCTTCGAAAGCTAACTCTCTTGCCCTTTCTTCAAAAATATTTTCAATTGTGGCGGATGTTGCATTACCAATTCCAGATCGATTCCGTACAACGTTAAGGTATTCTAGTGCTTTGCCAGCATTTCCTGACTCTAAATGAGCCTCTGCTCCTATCAAATAAGTCTCTGCAAGACGGTAAACCATTACATTTTTAAAATGCATTCGGTCCGTTGGCTCCACAGAAGAATCAAAAAATTTAAGTATTCCGGGGCTTTGTCTTTTGTAATATAAAAAGAAATCATCTCCATCCCTATCATAGAGGTCTAATGGTTCACCAATGTTTTTTCCCGGGGGTAAAGTCTTGGGATCATTGTACAAATAATCAAAAATGTAATAGTTTCCAATTCTTTTATCATTTGGGTTTTCTTTTAATAAATCTGCAGCATAAGGATTAAGGCTTATAAAACCAAAACCATCACCACCATTTTCAGTAGATTGTTTCATACCCGGTTCAGCGGAATAATGCGCGATAGCCTGCCAACTCATCTGGTGCCATGCACCGCCACCTATTGCACTCTTTTCAAAGTTTATGGCAAAAAGAGTTTCATCATGTATTAATTCACCTGAAAACACTTCTTCAGATGAAACCAATGAATATGGTCCTTCATTGATAATTTCGTCAACAATTTCTGCAGCAAGTGAATAATTTTCATCCCACATTTCTACTTTAGCTCTTAAATGATCAACAGCTCCTTTGTTCCAGCGTCCAAAATCTGAGGACACATATGGTAAATTTTCACTAGCAAATTGTAAATCCTCTCGAATTAATTTGAAAATATCTTCCTTAGAGGAGGCAGTTGAAGGACGATCAAAAGCTGTTTCAGGGTTTGTTGGTTCAGTTTTGAGATATATGTTTTTAAAAAGGCGGTATAATGTGAAATACGAATGTGCTCTAAAAACTTTAGCTTCAGCAACATTTTTCATTAATTTTTCACTGTTATCCCCTTTTTCTATAAGTTCATCTCCACCTTGAATAATGGAATTAGTAATATCAATTAATCTGTAGTTATGAGCCCAGAAATATCCATAGGCAGCCTCAGTCCCATAATCTCCATCCAAACCACAACCCCAAAAACAATTACTGAATAATGAAATTTCTCCATCGAAACCAGCAGCTACATCACTTTTTGCTTGAAGAATTAATGGAATAGCTCCATTAAACCAATCGCGTTGATATGGTTCTCTATTCAATGAATATAATCCAACAACAGCGTTAGCTATTCCATCCGAACTAGAATATAAAAAATCTACCGAATTATTAGATAATAATTCATCTTTGAGAAAGTCATCTTGATAGCATGAACTGACAAAAAACAATGAGAATGTCAAAAATAAACGTCGCATTTGTAAATTAATTTTTTTCATTTTAGAAAGTTAAATTTAATCCAACAGTCAGGTTAAGGGTTTCTGGAAATACTCCTTGCCGTAAGTCTTGTTCCGGAGAATATGAAAGAAAATCTGTAAACGTCAAAAGATTTGTTCCTGTAAAATAAAGCCGCCCCCTAGTAGCATTCAATAATTTATTCAATTTATTACCAAAGTTGTAGCCTAGTGTAAGTGTTCGTAACCTTATGTAGGAAGCATCTTGCGCAGCAAATGAATTTAAATGCTCAAGCCAAACAGCAGTTGCATTGGCTTTAGGCCAATTAGTCGAGGGATTAGCGTCAGTATAATAAGGCACTATAGGGCCATTTATTGAAGACTTCCAAAATTCTCCGTTAGCCAATACCGAATTAATTCGTGTAACACCTTGAACACTATACCAGTCCATAAATAAATCAAAGTTTTTATACCTTAAAGTTGTATTAAATGAGCCGTACCAGTCAGGATCTGTATTAATAAAAATATTGTCGTTAATATCTATCACACCATCCCCATTTTGGTCAATAACACGAATGTAGCCAGGCTTGGACCCTAACTCTGGAATTACTGGACTACCATCAAGAAAATCAGATTCTTGATAGATTCCTGCATATTCAGGCAACCATAAGTTATTTATCGATTGACCAATTGAAAGTCGCCTACCAGATGAATCAACAATATCAATAAAGTATGTTTCCCCTGTATCAGGGTCAACTTGTGTTTCACCAGTTAATGCAACAATTTCATTTTGGTTTGTTGACCAATTAAGTCCTAAATCAAATGATAAGTCTTTGGATTGAATCAAGGACCCATTTAATGAAAATTCAACACCTGTATTTTGTAATTCTCCTACATTAAACCTTGTCACGCTATAACCTGAGGAGGGATTAAGCTGTCTATCCAATAATAAATCCGTAGTATTAGTTTTATAATACTCAAATGTTCCCCTAACTCTATTTGTAAAAAATCCAAAATCTATTCCAGCATTTAATGTTGTTGTAGATTCCCATTTTAATTCAGGATTTCTCAATCGTGAAGATGCTGACGAGCCGCTAACAGTAGATGTTCCGAAAATATATGGATTGTATTCTGCAACACCCAAAGACTCGAGAGAATT
>CEUR01071674.1_pt1 | contig 12936 bp, 2 predicted proteins | sample 356411 | NCBI WGS metagenome assembly CEUR01 (sample SAMEA2622715, study PRJEB7988) | marine metagenome | biome: marine biome (ENVO:00000447); feature: surface water layer (ENVO:00002042); material: "saline water (ENVO:00002010), including plankton (ENVO:xxxxxxxx)" | depth 5 m
TGGAGTATTTGAATTATTATATTTATAATAGTAAATAGTTGTGGAAAATAAAAATATGAGTGATATAATTATATAAAATATGGGTATTTTTTGAGAATCAGGATCTTTATAAAAGAAACTATCAAAATATTTAATAGTATCTTCTAATATAGCTGGTTGGATATTAATTCTTATCCATTGAACAAATATATATATAAGTATTATTGTTAATGTACCATATAATATATTTCCAAATGCAGATAATTTTAAAGTTTCGCCTAAAGTGACATATAAAAATATCTTTAATCCATGAATTAACAAGAATGCCCCTATTAGAATAAAAGTTGATAAAATAAACATAGATTTTGACTGTCTTAAAGGTGGTGCTTTTATTTCTTTAGTGTTCATATCAATATCAGAATCTGAAAAAGAAGCATTTGGATATCCAATTCCAGATTGTTTGCCTTTATTACCACAATTAAATCTCATACTTTTAATAACATTTTGGAATGCTTTTGTATATTTAGATTTTTCATCTAATTTGGTTTCAGAATTGATACTATTTATAATATTTTCAATATATGTTTTAGTTGGATCTGGGTCACTTGGATTAAGAGTTATTTCTTTAGTTTTTAAATAATCTTTAAATGTATCATAATCACTGATATCTTTGATTGAATATGAATCAAATGCATTTTTAATTTCTGATCTATAATCATAATATAAATTACCTTTTCGAAACATGAAGCGTGCGTTTTGATGATTCTTACTATATTCAGGATAATTTATTGGTGGCCAAGATTTCCATGATTCATCAGTTGATTCTGAATTAATAAATGCCTTACAATTATGAATATTTTCATCATATTCACAAATCATACTAAATATTTCATCATAATCAAGGCATCTTCCAGAATATAATCTTTTATTTATTTTTTTATAATCTTTATTAACTAAATTATTAGTATCTTTACCTTTATATATATCTGGATTCCATCCACGTTCCCATATACCAAAAATGCCATAATCAATAAAGTCTGTGATAACTTCCCATCCATGATCTGTACTAAATGGTCGTTTTTCATTCCATGTAACAGAATTATAATAACTTTTATTTTCTTTAAAGTCATTGATGCTTAAATTAGATGGATTTGTTAAACCTTCTGAATTATCAGATTCGGATTTAAATAATTTAAATAATGGATCAAATATTGAATCACCTTTACAAAAGTTTTCACCACATATAGGGGCATTACAACCTTCTTTTGTATTACAATCAATTTGTCTTTTTTTTAAAAGATCATTATTTACATCAGATATGGCGGAATGTGTTCTTTCTTTTCCTGATTTTAATTTGTCTAAATTAGATTCATCTAAATATAAACATCTTCCAGATATTTCTGGTCGATTATCTTCATCTGGTTTAATTTTATCAAGTGTTTCTTTATATTTTGTAAGATTTTCTTTAGTTTTATCAAGATTTTGTTGATATTTTGGATCGCGTTTTAGATTTTTTAAGTCAATGCCATCTGATACATTATCAAAAAGTAAATCATTCATTGGCATCATATTTTTTTGATTACTATTACTGTTGAAGCAATATCCGTCTGTATCATTACCTTTAATATTTCCTGTAGGAAATTTTCCATTATATCTAAACCATTCGCAATAATTAGAATTACTATCATTAATTCCGTCTTTGCCTTTTGTGCAAGTGGTTTCATCAGTAAATGTTTCACATTTAGTAAGAGGAGATAAAAATACACATGCTCCGGCTCCTTCATCTTCAGATAGTTCTTTTAAAGATGTATTGATACAAAGGTCAGAAGCTTCTTGTATATCATCATTTGTCTCAGATGTTGTGCCCCAATTTTCAATTATATATTTATTTCGTTTTTTCTTTCCAGTACCACCAAACTCACAATTTCGAATGTTTTCTTTATAAATTTCATTTTTACTTTTATCATCGGGAAATGCTGATATAGAATATTTAGTAGTTGTAGTTGAATCTATAGGTTGAAACGCTTTTTCTGGAATGAATAATAGATCGGCTAATTCAAGCTTTTTATTCTTCATGAATATATTAATTAATAGATATTAATTGTAATACTTATTTAACTTCCAAGGGATAATTATAACTAATATTACAACCGAAACCATCTTTACTTAATAAAGTATGAATAATACTACAACCGATAGAATCATCAGATGCTGGACATACACCTGGGAACCAGATGCATCCTCCTCCTGTATCATTAAATGTTATTTCATATATAAATAAACCAAATGATAAAAACCATAATAATATAAGTATCATAAATGGTCCACTAAATAATCCAGATGCTATATTTAATATAGATCCAAATCCGACCATGAAAGGTCCAATACATATAATAGCAAATATCACAATTAATATTAATAATACCATAGATAAATCTAATCCAGCATTGCTTTGAATATTTTTATTAGATATTTTATTAATAACTGTATTAGATGATATAGATTTTTGAGAAATATCATAAGAGTTTTCAATGGTAGATCCGGAATATAATACAGATTCTATATTATTTCCTACGGTTTCACAGTCAAGTGTTCCTAAACACCAGGTTGGATCAATTAATGAGTTTGGTAATCCAGCAAAAAATGGACAACTTGGCATTTCACCATAAGAATCAGTTGAACACTTATATTTTTCTTGCATTCCTGGACCACTATTTACACCAGGTGAATATAATTGATCTTTAAGTGTTTTGAATTGTGGTTTATCAAATAATGGTTCATTTGATATATTAGGGTCGCCATCTTTATTACCAGTAATATATAAGTTTTGTATATTTACTGCACCTTGTCTTGTATTTATATTACTTGTGTAATCTATATTTTGGTTGATTTGATTATATATTTCATTTGATATTGACTGTGCAGTGGCATTACTATTACTTTGGATTCCTACTGCGACTCCAGTATTGCTCTGATCATTTTCATTACTTAATTCATTATCAATAACATTATTTATATTACCATACTGAGTTACACGAACATCGCTTTTAATATTAGAATTGGCACGTGTATCAGATTTTATAATATTACCAAGAGATATTGAATTATCTCCCTTATTTTTACAATACATTGATCTCCATCTTAAATATGCGTCATTTACTTCAAGTGTTTGAGAATTAATATTAGATTGTTCAGTATCAATATTTTCATTTATTTTAATACTATCATGGATGCTGGTAGATAATGTAGTACTTATATCTTGTATAGTTGAATTAAGATTCTTTTGCGCACCCAAAAAACTCATATGTTAATATATATATATATACTTAATATAATTATACTTTTTTAATTTTAGGATAAAATATAAATACGATAACTAAAATAAAAAAGATGAGATTATTTTGTGTACTATTATGGAATGAAATACAATTTATATGTTCTTCTTGATTACATTTACTTAAACTTGTTTCACTACAATTTGAATCATTAATTATGTAGGTATTTGCATTGTTTACATAATATATATATCTAAATATATAGAATCCATAAATAGATAAAAATAATATAGTAATTAATAATAATGTTTTTTCATTTTTAAAAATGAAAAGAAACAATCGATATATTAGTAAACATAAAATAAAAAGTATAATGAATTTTCTAAAATATATATATTGATAATTTCCAGGAATATGATCTATACATGGTCTATAATATGTCAATTTAACACAATTTAAAATATGTGTTGATAATTGATTTATAGTTTCATAAAATAATGATTTAAATGATGATATATCTATACTTGGATTATTAGTATTGTCAGGTTTTAATTCTTCATTTCCACAATTAAACTTTCGATAATACATATAACCAGTTGAAGTACAATTCTTGGCATCACTTTGACAATTTACAATTAAAACACAATTATTAATTGTTCCCGATTGAGAGCTACAATTTAATCCTTCATTAATATAATCTTTAGTATTTTGAAATAATATATTATTATATCCTTTTTGATCATATATATTTTTTTGATTACTACCTTTAGGAATACTAACTTTATATGATTCATTTTCAGTATTCCATTTAAATATATATTTATTAAAGATTCTTAAAAAATAATTATAGCAATATGTGTTTGGTATTTCATTATCTTTAATAAACTTATTTTTTTCACTCTGAACATTAAAATTTTCTGTTCCATCAGATTTAAATAGATCACCTTGGGGGACTTTTTTTGCTCTATAAATTATTCTTTTCATAATATTTGTCAGAAATCCTTCATCAATCAAGGTATTTGCATATTTATTATTACATAAAGAAGTTATATGTGAAAGTATATCAGATAAATCTATATAATTTCTCGTAGGATATAATATAGTTTCAGAAGTAGATATAAGGTCATTGCTTTCTATTATATTAAGTACATCATACATAATATTATCATATTTAGTGATAGTTGTTTTAACTGTAGTACTATCAACAGCTTTTTCTAATGCAGGTAAATCTATAATATATACTTTGTCAGCTTTCATTAAATGATATTCCCACATAGATTGACATAGCATTGAATTATATATATTTTTAAAATATTGATCTGTAGTTGTGGATTTGAATGCTATATCAGGACATAAATTATAGTAATTGATTATATATTTGCTGACTTTATCGTTGTTTGTATTTATGTTTGTATCTATAATGTTAAGATTATTTTTAATATTTTGTGATAAACTAATCACAACACCATTAATTATGGTTTTGTTCATTTGATTTATAATAAACTTAGTATTTTCCTGTAATTCTAATATAGGTGGATCATATGGTGAAGATATATATGTATTTGAATCAAAATATTGACTTTTATATGTTATAAAACTCTTTAAAAATTGTATATCTCTATCAAATAGTTGAATTGCTGGTCCTCCTGGTTTATTTAATCCTGACATAGATTCTATAAACTTTAGATTATCTTTAAAAAAAGATATTCTATCATATGATCCAGAATTATTAGGTATCTTTTCTTTTTCAAAATAATCTAAAACTGCATCTAATCCTAAAGAACTTGAATCATTATCAAGTATATTTTCTTCTTTCCAAGTTTGAGGAAAACTATATTTTCTTTCTGTAGAAAACTTTAATTGTTCTTTAATTTCATTTATTCCTGCATTTATATATATTTCTGTATCATTATTATTTTTATGTTGAAATAATATATTTCTTATACTTAAATGATTATTATCTGGAATTAAATCAGATTGAATCGTTTTTTCATAATTAAATATTTTAAGTAGTTTTGTATCTAATAATGATAATGATTCGATCGAATTATTATCTGTAGATGAATAATATTGTACAATATTATCAGTAGTTAAATTATAATAATAAATAAGATTAAAGAAATCTTCTTGAATAAACTCTTTGATTTTAACAATCATTTTTTCATAATTGATACTAATTTTATTTGTCATGATTAAATCTTGTTTTATATTTTCATAGTAGTTTACAGCATTCAACATATTTCTTAAAAGAGAATGTTTATTATAAACACCCCAAAGAGATTTATTATTTACAAACTTATCTTCATCTATTAATTTATTTAAACCAAACAATCTGTCCCATAAATATCTAATTGTATTTAATGGACCAGAAATATTTACTAATTCATTTGTAATATTACTATTTTGTGTTAATTCTTTCATTAATATAATATTTTCTGAATTTCTATCACTATTTAATTGAAATCTTATCTGATGAATATCTGAGATTTTATTACAATCTGTAACAAATATATTTGAGTTTAAAGTATTTAATATATTATCAGTATTAGATTTATATTTTTCATATATAGTTGTAAAATTAGATATAGTATTATAATTTTCTGTAAAATCTAAACCTCCTAAACGTCCTACAGATTTTTTAAATAAATATATAAGTTCATCAATTGTTAGATCATCAATTAATTCTTTGAAGTTTTTAGTTAATATATAATTATATGATAATAAACCCAAATTGTCAGAAATACCAATTTCTCCTTCATATGAATCTTCATCATTATATCCTAAACAACAAATTGTTATAGGGTTAGTTAAAAACCAGTTTAGTATTCCTGGATATATTTTATGATTATTTCCTCCATTTAAAACTAATGATTTATAATCAGAAAACCAAGAACTAAAGTCTTTATGATTTCCTAATGTTGTTTTAGATGATGTAGAACGATATGATGTAGATTTTAAAGACATTTGATATATTTGTCTTTTTGTATCTATTTTTTTTTTATTGAAATAATTTGATTCTGTCAAATAATAGTTAAGATTTAAATATGATTTTTCTAAAATATAATCATCAAATCTTTTAGAATTATTTATAATTGATTTGCAACCACTACTTGGGTTACCACCATTCCAAATTCCCCCATGAAAAGTATCATTATCTGGTATATAGCATTTATCTGGTGGGCAAAACATTTCCTGAAATGCGGTACCAGGATAAAATAATTCTTTATCTGATTCTGTCATACCTTTCTGCAATCCACAACATAATTCATCTCTGTTAGATATATCTTCTGGTCCGTATTTATTATACTGATCAATATTCATTATATTAGATGATTTTGTTAATTCGGTTGATAAACCCCACACATTATTACCATACCAATTTCTTGGACACATGTAAGATACAGGACTTCGTTCAAATAATATATTAGTTTGTGCATTTCTATCATATATATTATCTTTATCACTATTTTTAGGTTCTGTTTTATTAATAACATCTCGAGTTTCTGATGTTTTTTCTGTTTCTGCTATATAAGATCCTAATCCATACCATGGCTTTGTTGTATCAGTTACTAATTCGTTATTAATTTTAGTTAAATGATCTTTATATTCACTTAATTTATGATTATCATTAAAATTATATTTATTAATTTTAATAGAACCATTTTCATTTATAATAGAATCTGAATCTGGACCAGCTGATATCATAGGATATTTTGGTTTTCCAGCTAAATATGTTTCTTTTGTGAAACTGTTATTTTTAGTATCAATATGGACCGTTACATCTTTAGATCGATCATTTCCGATTAATCCGTTCAATTTGGGATCAAAAAGTGTTTTAATTTTAGAGAAATATCCAACTTGACTTTCATTATAATTTTCATCAAGATCTCCACCATCTAATGAACTTTTTTCACAATAAGGTACTACACTTTGATGAATATTATTTTGAGTTATATTTAATTGAGTATTAGAATCATAAGTTAATATAGGTTCATCATATTTCATATAAATATTATCATTATATTTATCAATATCATTTCTGGTTTGAATATATTTAGAATATGAAGCACCATTAATTCCAAAGCCTCTATCACGATGTTCAAACATTCGATATACAGGACTTGCAGTAGCTGTAGATGATTCATATTCACCTTTTTGAGTTATAGGGTCAATTAAATATCCGTTTTGACTCATTTTTGGATCTGTATTTCTGATCCATCCTTTATCATTATAAATCCACATCTTTGAATAACGAGGAGTTGTATTTATAGGTTTAATAGACATATTGATTTGATCAGATAACATATTTGTGTTGAGATTTTTTCCAGGTTGTGATTTTATTTCGCTTCCATATTGATTGATTCCATCATTTTTAATATTATTAGAATATTGTGCTTTGAAAAACTCATTAGTTCCGCCAACTCTATTAAAATAATTTAAACTTGTTAGATATTCATCATTATTCAATCTACCAGAATTACTTTTTACTGTATAATTATATAATTGAGAACTATTTTTCAATAATGGATTTAGTTCATTTATTAATGTATATTTTGGATCATCATTTTCATTATTTAAATATGTTATATTTTTTAATGTATGTTGTATTTTACCATCGGCAATTTTTGTTTGATCAAAAGTATCTGTATATAAATTATCTTTTTTAGGTCTATCTTGTGATGCATAACCAGTAACTATATATGATGTAGTTGTTTTTATACCATCGTATCTATTTAACCATGCATCTACATCTTCCTGTTTACGACTTTTTAGTTTTTTTGAATCAGGAGCATTTTCTGGCCACACATTTTCAAACGTATGCCATTTACTACTGGAACCATCCTTAATTTTCGAAAGTCTTTTCCATGTACTACTATTTGTTGGTATAGTTACTCTTAAACCTCCACCCAAGACTCCGTGAAAACTTTTGCTGGTATCACGGACTATATATCCTGTAAGTAATGCATCTCTTATATATGATGAGTTTCCAGATGTTTTTTTTACTTGGTCACCGCTTGGTAAAAGTTTGCTACCTCTCGCAGCATCAATATGTATATCAGAATTAAATCCATTTTTCAATGTTTCTCTTTGATATTTAATAAGCAAGGGACATAATCCTTTCACTTGTGAGAACATATATGCTGCCTGGTCTTCTATATTTAAATCATCATAATCAACCAAAGTTTCTAAATCATCTTGAGTAAGTTCAATATAATCACTTGGATTATTTGTATCATATACAACACATTTGTCTCCATTATTTACTTTAGAAGAAATACGTTCCAGCATAAGTTTCTGATTAAAATCAGATGGTTTTCCATCAGGATTTGTGAAATCTGCTGTTATCTTTTTAATTTCATTAGGGAAATTATAATTTTCTAAGGCTCTCGAGATACTTGTATTGTTTTGTTCTTTTATAAACTCAGATCTTTTATTTCCAATATATGTATCAGTTTTTTCATCATAAATATAATATTTATTTAAAATATCTGGTCCATTATAATTATTAAAACCTTCTGTATTTGTTTTTTCCTTAGTTTCTCCATGACCATCACATCCAGTAGGTAATGAAGGATCTTTATCAGTATTAGATTTTTTTACAAAACATTTAGATTTATAAGGACTTGAGTAATTATTTTGAATCGGAGAAATATTATCCTTATTTTTTACTTTATATGTTTTAATATCACCATAATCTTCTTCATAAAGACCACCTGGCCATAAATTAAAATTATTATTATTTGGATTAGCACCAATATATCCAGTTTTTGAAGAAAATCTGGTTTGTTTTAATGGATGATTATCATCAACATATTCATTTTCTTTATTACCAGTGTTCGTATACATTCCTTTGTAATTATGAGGAATAAATATACATGGATTATTATTATTAATTGTTCCACCACCATCGTCAAGTGTTCCACCACCATCCGGATTTTTCCCATTATTTGTATCAGATTGTGATCTGTGCATCGGATTCATATCACGATCTTTTTGTTCTTCAGGACTTCTACTTTGTTGTTGTTTATTTATTAATAAACTTGGTGGAGAATCAATCGAGGTGTGTTTAGCTGAGTGTCCTGTTTGATTTTCACAGTCTTGTTTAAAATTAAAATAATCATTTCTATACATATATTTTTTATTTACACTTTCACATATTTTACTATTTTCTTCATCATATATGTTATTATTATCTATATAATCAGATTTTGTCACACATTTTGGTCGATTTTCATAAAAAAAACTTGCATTTGTATCTGTAAATGGATTATCTATATAATTATTTTTAATATTTTTAATATTATCATTTATATTTATTTCTAACCATTGTGCACTATTATCTTTAGGAATTGTTTTCCAAGGATTTCTGTTCCAATTATTCTTACTTGTCCATCCAGGATGTTCTCCCCCACCTAAAAGAAGATTATAATCCCCTATATAATAATTTCCACTTGGTTTATGAGGATATACATCATACAAAACATAATCTTTAATTGTTTTATCATTAAACTCTTTATTTAATAAAGTCCTTTGACTTGGTTTTCCATTATGTCCATTTTTATCATATTTGTCATTAAAAATTGGATGATAATAGTTTTGACTATAATTTAAAAAATAAGGTGGAATATACTCTTTAGGATCAGTAGAATTAAAACCTAATGACCAATTATCTTTATTAAGAACATCTGGTTCTATATAACGATTAAATGATGGATAATAATCGTAATATTTATGAGTTTCTGGATTAGTATTGTTATGATAATTATTTAAATTAAAATTGTAATTAAAATCAAAATAAAATAAATCATCAATAATGACTCCATTATTTCTATTTCTAAGAGAAAAATTAATTGACTGATCATTTTCCATATTCATATTTTCATGTTTCTGATAATATTTTTGTTCATCTTCATCAAGTCCGGTCCTTGAGCTATAACTCAAATTTAATCCTCTACCTTTTGTAAATGATCCATCTTTTTCTTTATTTTTAGGATATATTTCATTAGTAGAATTACCACTTTCAATATTTTTAAAACCTATCTTATTTATCATATCACTACCATCCCACCCAGGATGACATTTATTTTTCATCATATTTGGTGATATTTTTGAGTCTAATTCGTGTTTTCTACAGGTTGTGGCATATGCATCAAAAGATCCTGCACTACTTTGAAATATATCTTGTTTACTAACTATTCTTTGACCTGAATCATCTATTTCATCAAAAGTTGGACTTGATGGATTTGATTGTAATCCAGCCCACTGAACTACATTTCTTCTAATTTCTTTTAGATTTTCAGAAGAAAACTCATTATTAAATAATAAATCATCATTATTTGTATATGATGGTAAATAATACATACTATCTTTATTTATTGTTTTTGGAGGAGAAATTGGTCTTATACATTCATTTAATCCATGATTTTGTAAATTATTCATAATATTCACTTTTGAACCAAATGGTATCATCTTATCAAAAGTAAGTGAATTACTTGTACTACCAGAACCCTCAGTGGATTTATCTTCTTTTGATGTCCAGATGTTTCCAGGATCTTCTTTACATAAATATTCTTCACTTTTCCATATTTTATCTTCTCCTACACAATCAGTTTCAGATGTATCTGTTAAAATATTATTTTCATAACATCCTATTTGTGTTTTTAAATCTACTTCATTTTTATTAGAATCTAAACAAATTTTAGATCCCATTTCATTAGTTTTGTTTTTATAAAATAGAGGTAAATTATCTTGATTTTCCCATCGCATTTCTCGAAATCTTCTATAGTAACTGCTTGGTCCTTTTCTGAAATCAGAGTTTTTATCAATATTATCTATATAATTTTGTTCATCATTTATGGTTATATTATTAATAGTTTGGCCTAATTTAGGTAAACATATTTCATTTTGAATATTATATTTATAATTTTTATCATAATTTTCTGAAGATCCAAATAATACTTGGGTCGCTTCTTCGTTTGATATATTATCTATATCAGATAAACAATATATATCCCACCAATTATTATATTTTTTGAAATTATTTACATCATATTTAGTTGCATATTCTAATAAATCATCTTCACCATTATTATCATCTTCTGGTGAAATACCATCTAATAACAACATATATATATTAATAATTATTATAAAAATAAAATATTAACCACCATATAACTTATTTAATAATTAAGGTTAAATAAATAAATGATATTTAATTCGTAAAGTATAATATTATATTATATATAATATAATATCATGTCGACGCCAGTTACCCACATTGCCCCTGAAAATATCGAAACGGGAAGAGAAAGAGAACTTACACAACAACAGTCAGAATTACTGAGTTTAGTATTATTATCTACCAAATCTATTAAAATATATCAATATTTAATATATTTACAGCAAGAATATGGAAATCAAAAAGCAACAGCGCGAATAAATGAATTGACCGCACAACTCGAAGAAAAAACTGCAGAGCTCGAAGGGATTCAGCCCGGAGTTTCTCAGTCGGATGGAGGTGGAGGAGGAGGTGTGGGTGGAACCCCAGAAGATCTTGAAACACTTCAGGGAGAACTAGATGGTTGTAGAGACAGTTTACAACAAAGCACAGCATTAATAGATACACTACAATATGAGAATGAACGACTTCGAGCTAAAGTGGAACTCGTGAGTAACGATGCCGCCGAAAAAGCGACACTCCATATCGATCAATTTTATAAAACTAATTTCGGTGGTGATGAAAATGTCGCAGGTGCCGCATCCAAGTTATGTAAAAATTTATGGAAAATTATAAATGGCGAATTACCTTTCTCGTTTGAAATCACGGCTTTCCAACATTTTTCAGAAGTTGTTGAGGAACTCGTCGAGTTTGGTAATAATATTGAACAATTATTATTGTCAAAGATTTTTCCACAGGGATACAAAGAAGAGAATATGCCTCCGTTTTCTGATTATTATGATATCATCGGGGCGGCATTCAGCGGATTACATCTTTCAGATAAAGAAACAATTCAAGCATTTTTACGCCGTGGTAGTTCAGGTGATGGAGATATTGTATTAAAGGGAAATCAGGAGGAAATGCAACAATTAACTGCTGCCCATGATGCCGAAATGCAAAAATTAACTACTGCCCGTGATAAAGCTATTAAAGACTTAACTACCGCTACTACTACCCATACTAGTGAATTAAGAAAAAACGAGTCGATAATAAATGATTTAAAAACTCAACTTGGTATTTGTAAAACTAAATTGGATGAGTGTGTCACTCAATTTGCAGATTTAAATACTACGAATGGCCAATTAATGGCAAAACAACGCAACCTGATGGAAGAAAATGTAACGTATCAAGAACAAAATAGAAGCTTGTCGGAACAGCTTACAGAACGAGATAAATATTATGAATCTGAAATTGGAAAATTTCGAAACTTAAATGGTGAATTAACTAAACAAGCAGATGCAATACGTGCTGAAATGGAAGAATTACGCCTGCAACTGGCCGATACTGAAAGTCGATCAACAGAAGAACGCGCGAGACTAGTTGCCGATCGAGCGATACTTGAGCAAGAACTTCGTCAAGCGCGTGAAGCAATATCCGCCAAACCAGACAGATATGATAGGGGTCCTCCCCGCCCTTCTAAATTGTCACAGACCCTTGAGGCGAAAAGGAGATCTTCCAGATCTC
>CEUR01081808.1_pt1 | contig 12870 bp, 10 predicted proteins | sample 356411 | NCBI WGS metagenome assembly CEUR01 (sample SAMEA2622715, study PRJEB7988) | marine metagenome | biome: marine biome (ENVO:00000447); feature: surface water layer (ENVO:00002042); material: "saline water (ENVO:00002010), including plankton (ENVO:xxxxxxxx)" | depth 5 m
CTGGATCCGGCGACCGGTCTTTCTGGTCGCCGGATCACCCGTTTTTCTCCACCCCCCTTTTCTCATATTCCTGTCATGGCTGAGAGCGTAACGGAAATCTTTTCCACAGTTCCCTCTGGACCTATCCTTGATGCCACAATCGGTGGCGGCGGCCATAGCTATGGAATCTTAAAATCAAGAGAAGATTTGAATGTAATCGGAATTGATCAAGATCCAGAAGCTTTGGCAGCTGCGAATTCCAAATTAGCGCAGTTTGCAAACAGAGTGTCTCTCATTCACGGTCGATTTGATGACCTTTCAGGTGTTGCTAAACAAATCGGGAACCAGAAACTATCAGGTTTTCTATTTGATTTAGGAGTTTCCTCATACCAACTAGACAATCCACTTAGGGGATTCTCTTTCAGAAATGAGGGTCCTCTGGATATGAGAATGAACCCAGAGTCACAAATTACTGCTGGAGAATATGTAAATGAGGCAACTCAAGAGGAACTAGCCTCTTTGCTTTATAACTATGGTGATGAAAAGTATTCAAAACGTATAGCCAGAGCCATCGTCTCCATGCGCCCTATCCTCACTACGAAAGAATTAGCAGACATAATCCGCGACGCAATACCAGCGCGTTCTAAGCGGTCTCCAGGGCATCCCGCTAGAAGATCTTTTCAGGCTTTACGTATTGCCGTAAATTGCGAGATAGAGATACTGGAATCGTCCATTCGGGAAGCAATACGACTTCTCAAAATCGGTGGTCGCGGCGTCGTGCTCTCTTACCACTCAGGTGAAGATAAGGTCGTTAAACGAACACTCAGACAACTGGCTGGCCTTAACACCAGCAATTCAAAATATCACCCTGAGGTCCGTCAACCGAAAGAGATATTATTGCTGGCACGAAAAGCTCAAAGGGCAACCAGCGAAGAGACCTTGAGAAATCCCAGAGCCTCCTCAGCGCTTCTGCGAAAATTTGAAAAGGTAAGTGAGTCGTAATGGCAGTTTTTCCATTAACTGACAAGAGCCCACCTCAGGTAGGGAAACCTAAACTTGAGTTAGTAAATAACTCTAAATCATGGTTTCGTTCCATAGGCATTATTCTAATACTCCTTATTTCAATCGGGTTTTTTAGCAGAATGCTCCTCAGCGCCATGATCGTTCAGCGCCAGACCCAAATCGATGACCTCTCAGAGTCAATAGCAGAATTGGACTCTGATAACAGGTCACTGATGTTTGATATAGCTCAGCTGGAATCAACAAAAAGAATAATGAGAATTGCCCTTGCGGAACCAGGTGAAGAGTTTGAAACGATTAACGGATTAGGGATGGTCATTCCAGAGATCACAATATACCTAGACCCATTATCAAATGAGACTTTACAAGGGTGGCAGTGGCGTCAAATTAGTTCCCAAAGGCAGGAACCGTGACGCAAGCCGCAGTTTACTCCGAAGATAAAAGACGGCATTTCCTTTTAGTTATATTAGGGTTCTGCACCCTATTTATCAGTTGGCGTTTAATCGACTTATCGATATTTAATAACACAAAATACGAGGAAAGGGGAGTAAACCAAAGAGTAATTGATCGTGAAATAAAGGGAGAGCGCGGCTCAATTCTAGATCGAAATGGGTATGAGCTAGCAATTTCATTTCCGCAACCTTACATCTATATTGACCCCCAACTCACAGACAACGGAGTGGAAAAGTCACAGATACTTGCAAATATTCTTGATCTACCAGGTGTTGACGAAATGCAAGAAGCAAAGACAATACTTACAAAATTCAATTCGCCTACCCGCTTTGAATACATAGTTAGACAAGCAACTCTTGAGTCTGCCGAAGCGATCCAAAATCTAAATTTAGGAGGGGTTTACGTTGATTATGAACCTCGACGATTTCACGTAGCTGGAGATCAACTTGCAAGGGGAGTTCTTGGAGGAGTGACAGTTGATAATCTCGGAAGCTCAGGCTTGGAATTGCAATACGAGCAAGAACTTAAGGGCACAACCGGAATTCAACGAGTTGAGCTAAGCGCTGATGGAAGTACAATCCCAACAGAAGCAGAGACTATTCGTAAAGCCGTTCATGGTTCTGATCTTATTTTGACAATAGACAGGGCTCTGCAGTCGCAAGTAGAACTTGAATTATCAAAGACAATTCAAGAAGCGCAAGCGAAAGGTGGAATTGTAATTATACAAAAGCCATCGACAGGAGAAATCCTAGCAATGGCATCCATGGTTACAATTGAGACCGGCGAAGTCGTTTCAACATCGCACAATCAGGCAGTAACACTCAGTTATGAACCTGCATCTGTACTAAAGGCAATGACTTTTGCAAGCGTGATCAATGAAGGTCTTGGAATAGGAAGTAGCAAAAGAGATATCCCAGACACAGTGATATTGGAATGGGAAAACAATGAAGGCAACACGGAAACAGAGGTGTGGCGCGACGAATACGAATACGAAACGCAAGAAATGAGCATAGAGGGGATACTCACGCACTCCTCCAATACTGGAACGATAATTTGGGCGCAAGAATTAGGTCAACAAAAGCTACACGACTACCTCAGAAAGTTCGGCTTCGGTCAGGCTTCAGGGCTTGAGTTTCCTTACGAATCGCAAGGGATCCTCCATAGTCTAAATAATTGGGACCCCTCAAACCTGAATACGATTGCTTTAGGGCATGGGATATCTGTAACTCCACTCCAGCTAGTGAGTGCCTATTCTGCAATAGCGAATGATGGAATATTCGTGGCGCCACGACTCGTAAGCCATATTGTAGATTCACGTGGGAATATGCAGCGTCTTGCTAGCACTGCATCAAGAGAAGTTATATCTGCTTCGACTGCTCATCAGGTAGCAGATCTACTCACCTCAGTAGTAGACAATGGAACAGCAGAAAGGGCTTCAGTAAATGGGTATAAAATTGCCGCAAAAACAGGAACATCTTGGAAGTATTTTTCACCTGAGAATAGCTATGAAATGCCCAACGGCCAATTCGACCCGTACTTAGATAAAAATGGCCAGCGTCACTATACATCAACAGTAACTGGGTTTTTCCCAGCGCAAAAGCCAGAGCTCTCAATGATAGTTATCATTGACGATCCGGCTCCGATCGAAGAACTATTCTACGCAAGTCATGTTGCGGCCCCCTTATTTGGTGACATAGCAGCTTGGTCTCTGCGGCACTATCAAATATCTCCCTTTAAAGAAGTTCAACTATCCGATAACAACCAACAAGCTCTAGATAGCCCGAACCCTGATGAAGGTGGTGAATCAGAGTGAACCTCAACGAGATCCTTGAAAACGTTCGGAACACGGTATTTGAAAGATATGGAAAAATCAATGATGTTGAAGTGCATGGATTGAGCTATGACTCTCGTCTAATTACCAGAGGGGACCTCTTTTTCTGTATTAAAGGTGAGAAAGTTGACAGTCATGACTTCGCTCATGACGCAATCAAAGGCGGAGCAAGTGCGTTGGTTGTAGAAAGAAGAATTGACATTGACTTTCCACAAGTCATTTCTTCCAGCAGCAGAAAAATGATGAGTGAAATAGCTGAAATATTTTATGAATTTCCATCACGAGAAATAACAACTGTAGGCGTGACAGGTACAAATGGAAAGACAACCACAGTCAATATCCTTTCAGCAATAGCCGAGGAAGCAGGAAAGAAAGCAGAAAGAATAGGAACGCTAACAGGTCAATTGACGACGCCAGAAGCTCCAGATCTGCAGCGACAAATCAGAGACTCCATTGAAAATGGGGTATCTTTTTTGGCAATGGAAGTAAGCTCGCACGCGTTACTTCAAAACCGCATTTCTGAAATGACTTATGATGCCACTATCTTTACGAATCTAAGTCTTGACCATCTTGATTACCACGGAGATATGGAAAGCTACTACAACGCTAAATCTTTGCTATTCAGCCCATCTCACTCAAAATTGGCAGTAATAAATAGTGATAACAAATTTGGTGAAAGGCTCATAAATGAAGTCGAAATCCCCCAAGTGAGCTTTTCGCTAAATGATGTTGAAATCACTGAACAAACCCTGTTTACAACTACCTTCCGGTGGAAGGGGCAAGTTATTAATCTAAAGCTTCCCGGAGTATTTAATCTCGAGAATGCTCTAGCCGCAGCAGTTACCGCTGAGGCGCTTGGGTTCGAGAGAGAAGTCATAGCAAAAGGTCTGGAAAGTGCGAAAGGAACTCCAGGAAGGTTTGAACTCTTACTGCATAGTAATGAGGAACCGTACATAGTCGTTGACTACTGCCATACCCCAGATGGCTTGGAGAGAATTCTGTTATCCATAAATGAACTCCTACCGGATGCAAGAACACATGTTGTGTTTGGCTGCGGTGGGGATCGTGATACCACTAAGAGAGCTCGAATGGGAATGATTGCAGAGACACATGCAACGAATGTATACCTGACTTCAGATAATCCTAGATCTGAAAATCAAATTGCGATTATCAATGATATTTTGGCAGGAATTGATGATGCTGAACGTGTTTACATTAATCCAGATAGGCGAGAAGCTATTTTCCATGCTGTTGACTCAGCTAACCAGGGTGATGTCGTTTTGATTGCAGGTAAAGGTTGTGAACCGTATCAAGAGATAAGCGGAACCCTGTACCCGTTTTTGGATAGCGATGTAGGGCGGGAAGCTTTGGAGGTCAGAGGATAATGATTCGACTTCTACTCGCCGTGACGATATCCACATCAATATCCCTTCTTGGGACTAGGTACTTAATAAAGTGGCTTTCCTCAAAAGGAATAGGTCAACCCATACGCAAAGATGGGCCAGGTGGGCACCAAACGAAAGCAGGGACACCAACAATGGGTGGCATAGCAGTCGTATTAGGGGCTTTCGTTGCTTATATAATTTCAGATTTATACAACGGAATTTATACACGTTCGGGACTCTTCGTGATGCTTGCGATTCTTGGAGCGGGATTCGTTGGTTTTCTGGATGACTGGATAAAGATTCGTAACGCGAGAAACCTAGGGTTGAACAAAAAAATGAAAATTATAGGCCTTTCAACCGTAGCATTCGGATTTGCGATACTTATGGCTCTGTTTACTGAAGTACATACAGAAGTATCATTTACTCGTTGGGATTCCATATCTTTTGATTTAGGACCAATTGGTTGGGTCTTTTGGGCTGCGTTCATCATCCTCGCAATGAGCAATGCGGTTAACCTAACAGATGGGCTTGATGGCTTGGCCGCTGGCTCGTCTACTCTGTGTTTCAGCGCATTCACTGTCATCTCATTCTGGGCATTTCGGCATCCCGAGATCTATCAGCTCGATCATGCTTTAGATTTAGCAGTTGTTGCTGTTTCGATGCTTGGAGCCTGTGTTGGGTTCCTATGGTGGAATGCTGCACCTGCAAAAATATTTATGGGGGATACCGGCTCGCTAGCCATCGGAACTGGACTTGGCTGCTTAGGGCTGGCAACCAATACCCAACTATTACTTCCAATCATTTGCGGAATCTTTGTACTTGAAACAATCTCTGTAGTCGTCCAAATCGTTGGCTACCGATGGATGAACCAAAGACGAATTTTTCGTATGGCTCCCTTCCATCACCACTTTGAACTTCACGGGTGGCCGGAAACAACAGTGATAGTTAGGTTTTGGATAATTAGCGGGTTTTTCGTAGCTATCGCCCTAGGAATCTTCTATGCAGACTTCGTCGAGGTCTCAGATTTTAGGGAAGTGTTTGTTCCATGAGTGGGACAACTATTGAAACCGGATCAAAGATTGGCATCTATGGCCTCGGCCTTACCGGGCAATCTGTTGCGAAGTTTTTAAACGGAAAAGGATTCGCTCTTCATCTATTTGATGATTCCCCAACGGAATCGGCATTGGCAATGGCTAAAAGATTTCATAGCAAAATTTACTCTTGTCATGATGATTCTGACTGCGAAGTCTACTTAAAAGGTTTACAAGCGATTTTTCCAACGCCAGGCTTACCAGATGACCATATTGCGCTCAAATTTGCCCGAGATAATCATCTATTAATTCACGGAGAATTTGATATAGCCCAAATGTACGATGAACGATCATGTATTGCTGTGACAGGGACGAATGGGAAGACGACCGTCACGATGATGATAAATCAAATGCTAAATTTAAGCGGAATAAAGACGAAGGCGGTAGGAAATACCGATACCCCGTTAGTTGAGGCAATTCAGGATGAATCCCTGGCGAAATTTATAGTGGAAGCATCGTCATTTAGGTTAGGGCAGTCTCAGAATTTTGCACCAGATATTGGAGTTTGGCTAAATTTCTCTCCTGATCATCTTGATGTGCACAAAGATCTTGAAAGCTATGAATTGGCAAAAGCAAAAATTTGGGCAAACCTATCAAACGACCAGGTGGCCCTTGCTAACGAGGACGATGCAATAGTCATGAGCCATAGGCCCTCCAAGGGAAGATTTCGAACATTTGGGCTAGATAAAGGTAATAGCAAAGTCTCAAATAATTGCTTGTTTGTTGAGGGGCGCAAGTTAATGAAAGTAGAGGAACTCCCCAGAAGAGCACCACACGATATTTCCAATGCTCTAGCAGCAGCACTAGCCGCAACACATGCAGGGGCTGATGATGAAGCAATTATTGAAACGCTAAGACATTTTTCCCACCTCCCACACCGAATTGAGATGATCAGCGAGAACGAAGGAGTCCGATGGTACGACGACAGTAAATCAACTACACCGCACTCAGTTACCGCTGCTCTTGAAAGTTTTGAAAACGTAATACTAATCATGGGCGGGCGCAACAAGGGATTAGATTTAACATCAGTTGTGCCCATGTTGAATCGTGTAAAGCATCTAATTGCAATAGGGGAGGCATCTAAAGAAATCGAATTAGCTTTTAGAGGAAGAGTTAGCGTATCTTTGGCTGAATCCATGCAGGATGCTGTAGGAATAGCTCATACTCTGAGCGACTCAGGTGATGTGGTTCTCTTATCGCCGGGTTGTGCTTCATTCGATTGGTACAAAAGTTACAAAGAACGCGGCCTTGATTTCGCTATCAAGGTGAACAAACTTCATAAAGAGAAAAAAAATGTCAATAATTGATCAACCAAACGCTAATTCATTCTCGCAAAGCATTAAAAGCGTTTTGTTCGCAACGTTGAAATCATCAGAAAAGGGAAACCGGCCATCCAAAAGTACATGGACTCCAATCCAACGAAAGTTAATCTATGTAGTTCTTATCTTGAACGTATTCGGTATCGCAATGATCCTTTCGGCAGGTTCTGTTGTCGCAAGTCAGGAAGGCATAGGAGAATTTTCATATGCCATAAGGCAATCAATATGGTTTATCTTGGGTTTAGGCGCACTTTACTGTGCTTCAAAGTTCGATTATAGGAATCTCAAGCTTCTTGCACGTCCCATATTATATGTAACTTATTTCTTGTTATTCTTGCTTTACACTCCATTAGGTGTTCAGGGAGGTGGCGCAACACGTTGGATTGCTATTTCTGGCATATCATTTCAGCCATCTGAAATCTTGAAAATCGCAACTGTGATTCTTACTGCTCAGGTTATTTCAGATTATCAAAAGGACTTAAGGAACAAACGCGCTTATGGTGAACCATTCTTTGCGCTATTCCCTGCGCTCGTAATGTTATTTAGTCAACCAGATTACGGGACGATGTGTCTAATATTTTTTCTTCTTGGCTCAATTCTTTACCTCGGGGGAATCCCGTTGGATAAACTCTTCAAGTTTGGTTTAATCCTGACACCTCTATTGGTTCTCGGTGCAATTGCTGCGCCGTATAGAAGAAAACGGTTACTAGCAGTGCTGAACCCTGAGGGGGATGCGCTCAATTCAGGATGGCAGACGCTCCAATCTCTAACAGGAATAAGTAACGGGGGGTTGTTGGGTGTAGGACCCGGTTCTAGTAAATCTAAATGGTGGACTCCAGAGACACATACGGATTTTATTTTTACCGTAATTGCAGAGGAAATGGGTTTGTTTGGTTCCCTCATCGTGTTATCACTTTTCGTGGGTTTGGTTCTCTTCGGAGTTCAGATAGCGAAGCAGTCTCGTGATAAATTTGGCTACCTAATAGCGATGGGTATTACGAGTTGGTTTGCTGTTCAAGCATTGGTCAATATCGGAGTAACAATCGGACAAATGCCCAATACAGGGTTGCCACTCCCATTCATATCGTATGGTGGCAGCTCACTTGTGGTAGGCATGGCGGCAATCGGCATTATGATAAATATAGGACAACCGAGGAAAAGATGAGCGAGTCCTTTGCAGTAATCGCTGGCGGCGGAACTGCCGGACATTTATATCCTGGTTTAGCAGTTGCAGAAGCTCTTCTTTCTTTAGGGAAAAAAAGAACTGAGATTCATTTCTTCACCAGTGATAGGGATATTGATAACAAGCTACTAACAGCTGCAAATTTTCAGTTCACTCCCTTAAAAGGAAATGGGTTAACGCGCAGGAACATTTCAACCTCAATTTGGGCAATAAGTCTTTTGATCAAGTCAACTATCTTCGCATACCGATATGTCAGAAAATATAAACCCAAAGTCATACTATCTTTAGGGGGTTTTGCAGCAGTGCCGGGATCAGTTGCAGGGCTATTAACTGGCACACCCGTTGTGCTCCATGAACAGAACTCTGTACCCGGCAGTGCTAACAAACTAATAAGTAAATGGGTAAAGAAGTCAGCTGTTTCATATGAGAACACTGAATTATTCCGAAGCGTTTATACAGGTAATCCAGTTCGGAAAGAGATCACTGATCTGAATTCAAGCGACAAGTCTCTGCATCGAAGTCAACTCGGAATTCCGATAGAAAATAAATTAGTAGTTATTACAGGTGGCTCATTAGGGTCTTTAAAAATAAATAAGTCAATACTGAACGCTTTGCCTAGTTTAGAAGAAGTCCCGAATCTCACCATTTACCACATAATCGGAAGCAGGGACTGGAAAGAGATTGGCCACCTGACTCCCCAGATTGACATCGATTACAGAGCTGTAGAGTATGAGGAACAAATGCCAATAGTACTTAATTCGGCTGACCTAATTGTTTCTCGTGCTGGAGGTTCAATTAGTGCTGAAATTAATTTGTTGGGAGTCCCCTCTATTCTCATACCTCTGCCCGGTGCACCCGGAGACCATCAAACTAAAAACGCTGAATCATTAGCGGTAGATGGTAGAGCAGTGATTATCCCAGATGAGAACTGTTCGGGTGGTCGAATCGCTGAGGAGATCAAGAGTATTGTTCTAAATGAGGAACGCTTGAAAAAGATGGCAAAAGTAGGACATCCTAAATCAGAAAAAAATGCCGCTGAAAAGATCGCCACGTTACTCATTGAGGTTGCCAAATGACAGAGTCGGAGCGACACCTTAGCGTAGACTTGGATACTCCGGCCAGCATTCACATAGTTGGAATTGGTGGAGCTGGGATGAGGTCTATTGCAAATGTCCTTGCCGATATGGGTCATGATGTTTCAGGAAGCGACCTTAAATATTCCCCTGGGCTTGATCAGCTGAGGAGCAAGGGAATAAGCGTCACAATTGGGCACTCAAAGTCAAACTTTGCGAATCCAAAAATTTTGACTAAATCTACAGCTATTCCTGAAGGAAACCCAGAGGTTATTGCAGCTTTAGAAGCAGGTATCCCAGTGCTGACTCGCGCGCAGATAATGGCTGCGATAACGGCCAAGAAGAACTCTATAGTGGTCGCAGGGACGCACGGTAAAACAACTACCTCATCAATTCTTTCAGTGCTCTTATCCGTAGCAGATACTGAACCTTCATTTCTCATCGGCGGTGACTTAAATGAGATAGGTTGCGGTGCTCTTTGGAATAAAACTTCAGATCTCCTTGTTGTTGAAGGTGATGAATCTGATGGTTCTTTCCTAGAGCTAAATTCGGATATTTCAATAATCACAAGCGTAGAGTCAGATCACTTGGCTTACTACAAAGATGAATCGAAGCTTAAGGAAGCTTTCAGGGAATTCGCAACAAAAACTAAAGGATTAGTTTATTTATACGGAGATTCACCTGAAACTCAATATTTAAAGGATCTTCCGAATATTCGAACGTATGGAGAAGCACTGAGCAGTACTTACCAAATTAGAAACTACAAAGGAAAGCGATTTGCGTCTTGTTTTGAGATAGTGAGCGAGGGGAAAGTTATTGGGACTTTTGACTTAGCTAGTCCTGGTTTCCACAATGCTTTAAATGCAACAGCGGCCGTGGCTGTTGCCGTTGATTTGGGACTCAGTATAGAAAAGATCAAAAAGGGTATCTCTCAATTCGCTGGAGTAGCCCGAAGGTTTCAATACAGAGGTGAAGTAAATGGGGTTTCTTTTATTGATGACTATGCGCATCTTCCAACTGAAGTGGAATCTGCTTTGGAAGCTGCTAAAGAGGGTAAATGGAACAGGATTATCGCTGTGTTTCAACCACATCGCTTTACGAGAACAAATGATTTAGCTCCTGCCTTTGCAGATTGCTTTCAAGATGCCAATGAAATCGTTATTACTGGTATCTATTCTGCTGGAGAGAAGGCAATCCCTGGAGTCACAGGGAAACTAGTTGCGGATGCAGTGGCGTCAAAGACAACTGCTAAAAGTGTCAGGTATTGTGAGCATCGCGAAGACCTGATTATGCTTCTCCGGGAATTACTTGTTGAGGGGGATCTTTGTCTGACTTTGGGAGCAGGGGACCTCACGAATATCGCAGACCAGCTAATGGGAGCATTAGAAGATGGTTGATAAGTGGATAGAAATTTCTCAGCTTATAAATCAAAAGCTTCATCGTGAAGCGACTAGCTGCGACTACGAAGTAGGTTTGCTGACAACTTATAGGACTATCGGCAGATGTTCTTTGTTTCTCAAAGCGGAGAGCACAAGAGAGTTAGATCATGCTTTGGATATCTGCCAACAAAAGGATATTGAAGTGGCAGTTATAGGTAACGGTTCCAATCTCCTAATTTCGGACGATGGCTTTGAAGGATTGGTAATCAAACTAGGCTCTGGATTCGAAGAAGCTAAGATTATTGAAGGGCATGCATATGTTGGTGGGGCAGCGAAACTTCCTGTAGTGGCAAGATCAACCTCTTCGAAGGGTCTTACTGGATTTGAATGGGCTGTTGGAGTTCCCGGAACTATAGGAGGTGCTGTCAAGATGAATGCAGGCGGCCATGGTTCCGACATGAAAGCTAGTATTAAATCAGTTGATGTGCTTGATACGAAAACTAGCCTGACGCACACTCTATATCCGAATGACCTTCTATTTGGATACCGGCAATCTTCAATCTCTAGAAACCAGCTAGTGATTAATGCAGTGCTAAAACTTTCAGAGGGTAATCCCGAAGAATCCTCAGAAGTAATCAGAGAAATCGTACGCTGGAGATTGGAGAACCAACCAGGTGGGCAGAATGCCGGGTCAGTATTCACTAACCCAAAGGACAAATCAGCTGGAAGACTTATCGAGGATTCTGGGTGTAAAGGAATGAGGGTCGGCAGCGCAGAAGTATCAACCAAGCATGCCAACTTTATCCAGGCTGACGTGGGTGGCAAAGCGCAAGATATTAGAGATTTAATGGAGCTTGTTCTAGATTCCGTATATTCAAAATTTGGAATTGTTCTGAATGCAGAAACCGAAATGATTGGTTTTGATTAATGGCAGATATTGACCCTCGAATACAAGAACGCCGTATTGAAATAATTAGAGCCAAAGGGAAAAAGAGATTGCGGATGCTATTAATGGCGGTCTTGTTGGTACTTCTTGGATTAGCAGCAGTATTGATATCCAAAAGTTCTCTGCTTGATGTGGATGAAGTAGTCGTTATAGGCGTTGACAGTGAATTAGAGGAGTTGATAATAACTGTCGCAAATATCCCAAAGTCTAAACCTTTACTTGAGATTGATACCCAGGCTATTTCAACGCGTATCAAAAAAATACCAAGTGTAAAGGGCGCAAAAGTTACTCGTTCTTTCGGGGGTAAAGTGACGGTGTCGGTGACGCTTCGCCAGCCATCTGTCCTCCTTTCGAACTTAGGTCAATGGTTCCTTATTGACTTGGATGGAAGGGTGCTTGCACGAGTTCCAGAATTACCTTCAAGCCTGGAGTACCCAATAGTCGAGGGAAATTTTGATGATTTGAAGGTAGGGGAATGGGTCCCTGAACAGGCATTATTCGCAATTGAGTTAGCTGCAAACCTTCCGCCCGTTCTGTCAGCAGATATCTCGTTTGTGTTACCTGGTGACGAAATTGAGTTGATTCTCTTTGGCGAAGGAAAGATACTATTCGGAGACAATAAAGCGCTTGAATCCAAAATACTCGCTGCATCAACTATTCTTGAGCAAGTTGATTTATCCGAGTTGGTTCATATTGATGTTCGAACCCCTGACAAGCCAGTGTTGTGTCGTTCATCCGAATGCTCGTACGATTCTTATTAATAAATAACGCATAAGCGAAAATTAAATCGGTTCACTAACAGTTAGTCTGATCAGGGAGCTAAAGGTCAGTCTCACTCAAAAGGAGTATGAAATGGAAAGTCCACATAATTATCTAGCCGTTATAAAGGTTGTTGGTGTAGGTGGCGGTGGTGTCAACGCTGTCAACAGAATGATTGATGCTGGACTACGCGGTGCGGAGTTCTTGGCAATTAACACAGACGCACAGGCACTTCTTCTCTCTGATGCAGAGGTAAAGATTGACATCGGCCGAGAATTGACTCGAGGCCTTGGTGCAGGTTCTGACCCTGAAATTGGTCGACAAGCTGCAGAAGACCATAGACCAGAAATTGAACAGGCCTTATCTGGAGCTGATATGGTATTTATCACAGCAGGTGAAGGTGGGGGTACCGGTACTGGCGCCGCTCCTATTGTCGCAGATATTGCGAAAGG
>CEUR01003430.1_pt1 | contig 12826 bp, 9 predicted proteins | sample 356411 | NCBI WGS metagenome assembly CEUR01 (sample SAMEA2622715, study PRJEB7988) | marine metagenome | biome: marine biome (ENVO:00000447); feature: surface water layer (ENVO:00002042); material: "saline water (ENVO:00002010), including plankton (ENVO:xxxxxxxx)" | depth 5 m
GGTAGTTGGGAAATGACTGGAAATCCAAAGCAGCTAAAATCAATAATAGATTCCTTCTCTCCTTTGAATTATTGAACTAAATATTTATTCAAGAATATTTATCCTTTAACAAAAATCAATTGCACTCGGTGGACTTATCTGAAGCCCAAAGGATACCTGACTTAATTAAATCCATATGTAGTGGTTCCAAAAAATATTTTCCTTTATGCCCCATTGCAGAATAAAATGCTTTTCCCTTTCCAACACAATTTGTCCATACAATTGGATGATCTTTACCCATTTTTGATGTAGGAGCTCCATCTTCATTTATATCTTCAACAATAAACTTTTTTCATTCAAATTATAAATAATATTAGAGCCATTTCTTTGAGGGCTTTCATCAAAAAAGTACCATTCCTCCTCTCTTTCCCACTTGGCTGGTAATCTTTGACAATTTGTAAAACTAGAGGTACATTTTTTTTCTAAGACTCCACTTTGGAATTGATATTTCATATTTGGGTGATGAGTAAATTTTGCTTTCAGAAGAACATTATAATACCATTTCCAGTCTTTCGAATTATCACCTGCACCGTGAATTCCAACATAGCCACCACCATTCTCAATGTAATTTTCAAAAGAATTCATTTGTTTTTTATTTAATGTATTTCCAGTAGAATTATTCCATATTATAACATCAAAATTTTTTAAATCCTTATCATTAAATAGATTAGGATCATTACTAAATTGAAGATTCCAATTGTTGAGAACCCCCAACTTTCTAATTTCAACTTTAAATGCTTTAATTGCATCTGTATGGCTAAAATCACCTATTGCTGAGTACACCAGGGCGGAAAGAACTTTGTCCTCTTTTAAATTAAGTTTAATATTTCCTTCAATATTGCTCTTTCTGTTTTTAAAAAATTTATTGTAAATAATAGATATGCCCTTGTAGCCAAAAAATCCCAAGAGGAATAATATTAAATATGTCAACATTTTTTTCATACGACTTACAACCCCTTATTTTTTGAATAATCTAAAGATTCATGCTTGTAATACCAATTTATTTAATAAATAATTACAACCCTTAGAATATTAAATTTTAATTTCTAAAGTAAATGAATCTTTTATAATTTTATAACATTTAAATATATCTATAAAAAACACTTAATGTGAGGTTAATTTTTGCTTTTATTTGTATTTGTGTATTTACACATAATTCTCATGCGAGTAAGATAAATAATAATGAGATAATTGAGACCAAACAGTCAAGCTCAATTATTTATCAAATTGAACACTCAAGATCAAATTTTCAGAGAAGCATAAAAGGTAAAGTTCTTGACGATGAGGGGTTACCATTGACAGGTGCAAATGTTTTGGAAGCAGGTACTAACAATGGAACAACAACGGACTTTGAAGGTAATTTTTCTATTCAATTAGAAAATGATGATGCCATTTTAACCATCTCATTTGTTGGATATGGCGACCAGTCAATTGATGTATCTAATGGGGATAGTTTTAATGTATCTCTTTCCCCTAAGGAAGGATCATTGGAGGAAATTATTATAACGGGTTACGGAACAACCAGAAAGAAAGATCTGGTTTCATCTATTGCAAAAGTTTCTGGGGATGCTTTGTCAAACCAGCCAGCTTCAAGTGTTAGCAATCTTCTTCAAGGTAGAGCAGCGGGTCTTCAAGTTACTGCTCCTGACGGGGATCCATCATCTGCTCCTACAATTCGTATTAGGGGATTAAGTTCAATACAAGGTAATAACAATCCACTTTTTGTAATTGATGGTTTTATTGCCGGGACCGATTTTAATCTTCAAAACATTAACGTTAATGATATTCGATCCATCGAGGTTTTAAAAGACGCGAGTTCTCTGGCCCTTTACGGAACCAGAGGAGCTGCAGGTGTGATTTTAATACAAACTAAAAATGGCAAGTCTGCAAAATCTGGAGATGTTGACGTGTCAATAAATCATTACACAAGTTTTAGTAGTATAGCAAATCCTCCTCAGTATTTAAATTCTACTGATTTTGCAAATTACTGGAATGAGGCAGAAACCTTGGTTTATGGAGCTAGTGGTTACGGAGAAAACGATCCATCCATAGATCCGCTTTTTGATTCAGCTACTATTCCTAATACAAATTGGGTAGATTTGGTAACAAGAAATGGACAGGTTAATAATACCGATATAACACTGAGTGGTAATTCTGAAAAATCCAACTATTATGTGTCTTTAAATAGATGGTCTGAACAATCTATAATTGAATCATCAGGTCTTAATAGATATACTCTTAGAGCTAATATGGATTTTAATGTTAATGAAAAAATTAGAACTGGGTTTAGACTTAACTTATCTGATAGGAAAATTGAAAACAACAAAGTTAACTGGCAAGGGGTTCAAAACGCAATGCCTCCTTTTTTAGAAGTTTACAATAGCGATGGCACTTATAATGGCGTAAACCCTGTGGCAAACACACCCTTTCGAAATCCATTGGCAGATGTGAATGAAAGAATTGATCATACATTAACTACAAATCTTTTGACCAATGCATTTTTGGAATATGATATTATTCCTGGACTAACATTAAGATCCACGATTGGATTGGGACTTGATTTTAGTAAAAGAAACCAATACTTTTCGACAATCTTGCCAGATAGAGTTGCAAAAGGTCAAGATGGCGAGGCCAATATCATTTCAAGAAATAGCAGAGATATATTAAATGAAAATACGATAACTTATGTCAAGGAGTTTAACGAACACTCTTTAAAAGTCCTTGCTGGATATACATCTCAAATAACCACATTTGAGTCTTCTAGATCAGGGGCTTATGGTTTTGTAAATGATGTAGTTACATTCAACAATCTTGCTCTAGGGTCTGATCCGAGTCAAAATGCTGTGTCCAGCAACTATGAAAAAAGAACATTTGAATCTATTTTGGGAAGAATAAATTACTCTTATAATGGCAAATACCTACTTACCTTTGTTGGAAGAAGGGATGGGTCTTCTGTTTTTGAAAAAGGTAATAAATATGCTTTTTTTCCTTCTGTTGGTGCTGCTTGGAGAATGGGTCAGGAGAGTTTTATGCAAAGTGTTGATTACATAAGTAATTTAAAATTAAGAGTAAGTTACGGTGTTGTTGGTGAACAAGGCGTACCGGCATACAACTCTCTGTCAAGATTCACCCCGTATGTAAATTTTTTAAATAATCAAGTTTCTAATGCTGTATTGCTTGAAAATTTAGCCAGTTCAAACTTAGGCTGGGAAACAACAGTACAAACCGATATTGGATTAGAGGTTGGTTTTTTAAATAATAGATACTCTTTTGAACTAGATTATTATAATAAAAGGACCAAAGATTTATTACTCAACAGACCCATTCCAGGAACAGCTGGAGAAACCAGGTTAGAAAATGTTGGTGAGATAGAAAATAAAGGGTTTGAGTTTACCATTAATTCATTAAATATTGACAAACCTGATTTCACATGGAGTACAAATTTGACTATTTCTGCAAATAAGAACAAAGTAATTTCAATTGGTGATGGACAAGAATGGATTAATTTAACTGCACCTGGTCAATCAACAGGGCCTAGTATTAGAATAATTCCTGGATATCCTGCACCTGCTTATCTTGGTGCTACATATCTTGGAACCTATAAGACTGCTGCTGAAATTGATGCCGATGGTATTGTAGGAAGTGTCTTGGGAGGACCTAGATACGTTGATTTAGATGGGAATGGCGCCATTAATCAACTTGATTTTATTGTACATGGAGATCCTAATCCAGACTTCTATGGAGGTCTTAGAAACACATTTACCTACAAAGATTTTACTCTCGATTTCTTTTTCCATGGATCTTACGGGAATGAGATTTTAAATGCTGCTTATCACCTAGGATATTTTGGAAGAGACCCAAGAAGTAATTTATTACCAATTGTAAAGGAAAGGTGGACTACTTCGAATCAAAGCTCAGACATTCCTAGAGCAGGATCAAGCTTTGGTAACTTCCAACAACGAAGTGACGTATCGTATCAAGATGGTTCTTTCTTAAGATTAAAAAACGTAACCCTAACATATGATTTAGATATCCACGGGATGAAAAGAGCTAGTATTTATTTAACTGGGAATAACTTGTTGCTCTTCACTAAATTTACCCATGGGGATCCTGAGCAAAGTAATTACGGTGATGGTTTGGCACAAGGTGTGGCTAATGGAGGTTACCCCTATAACTTGTCATTTGCATTTGGTTTTAATCTAACTTTATAAATTCTTTGATTATGAACAAACTAAATAAACAATTCATTAATTGCAAACTCACTAAAATAAATCGTTTGACTCTAATCTCAATTGTATTTTTATTAAATTGTGAGAAAGGTTTTTTAGACGAAGATCTAAGAAGTGGTTTATCTCCTGAAGGTTTCTATAATAATTATAATGAAGCTCAAATGGCGGTAAATGGAGTATATGTCACATTAAATAATCAGAACTTATATCGAAATAGAAATTATAGAGGGGCAGTAAAATACGGGACGGATGAAGTTTGTCCTCAAAGGAAAATTATTCAAACTCCATTTAATTATCTATACACAGAAGGGAATGGTGATTTACATGCAACATGGAAGGAATTTTATTTATTAATAAGAAATGCCAATTCTGCTATTTCCAATATTTCAACTGCAGAAGCACTAACTGTAGAGGAAAAAAATCAGCTCCTAGGAGAATTATATGTATTAAGAGCAATGGCCTATTATGATTTGACAAGGTTTTACGGCGATGTCCCTTTTTTTACAGATGATTTAGGAACCGACGAGCTTTCTGTTATACCACGTACTCCAATGAATGAGATAAGAACAAGAATGAAAGAGGACCTTACTCTTGCAAAAAACTATTTACCAGACTCATATTCTGGTGGGGACCTAGGTAGAATGACAAAATGGGCAGCAGCTGCATTAAAAGCTAAATTTCATTTATTTGACAAAGAGTGGTCTTCTTGTCTAGCTGAGTGCGTGGATATAATTAATAACTCACCTCATAAGTTGATGGATAATTTTTCAGATGTTTATGCATATGATAAAACAACTTCAGATAATGAGGTAAAGGTCGAACACATCCTCTGGGTGGATTTCGCTGGGGATGTGGCACTTGGAACGAATTATTTAAATACTGGCGGAGGGCTCAATAGTGGAAATTTACAAACAAACCTTTGGATTGAAGAGTACAACCCACGTGCTAAAGATAACCCTAAAAACAAAGCCGATAAAAATGCACTTAATATTGCTCTAGCTACGAATAATCAGTCTTTTACAGGTTTTGGAGGAGTTATTGCATGTCCTGATATAGGTAAGCGGAGTAAATGGGAGGCCGGGGACCTAAGATATGATTCAACTTTTTTGGAGTATTATGAAGGTATTCAATTAAAGTACGTTTACGTTGGTAAATTAATGAACCTAAATATTGACAAACCAAGAAATGCTAAGTCTGAAAATATTGTTCTAATAAGGCTTGCGGATATCTATTTAATGGCTGCAGAGAGCGAAAATGAACTTAACGGTCCGGAAAATGCGTATCAATATGTAAATAAAGTTCGTGAGAGGGCATTTGAACCAGACAGCCCATGGAGTGGTCTTTCTCAGGCAGAATTTAGAGTGAAAATGTATGATGAAAGGAAGTATGAACTTTTTGCAGAAGGACACAGAAAGCAAGATTTAATTAGATGGGGAATACTTTTGGAAACGGTTAGGAACACAAAGGTTACTAAACATGCACAAGGTGCAGCAACAAATATTCAGTCCAAACATGTAAAGTATCCTATTCCTTTGAATGAAATACTTACAAACCCAGTTTTATTGGATTCAGACCCAACGAACAATGGATATAGATAACAAATAACCTATCGTATTTATTTAGTTTAATTAATTTAGTAAAGCTCTGCTTTGACAACTTTTTTTATCATTTTACTAAAATCTTAACAAGTTCTTTTTCTGGAATTCCACCCAAGTCATTTATATTCATGAGCCAAGAGTCAAGTTTTAATTTTAATTCATAGATGTGTGATGAGAACTCTTCATTTTCTATTAAATTATTTAATTCAAATGGATCATTCTCTAAATCATAAAACTCTTCTGGGCTTTTGGGAGCTTGAAACCAAAGTTTCTGTTTCTCAGAAAGAGAATTAGTTTTATTTAATTCATTAAGATGTTTCATCAAGTTCATTTGAGTTCTATAGACCACATTTAGGGCATGAGGCTTTTCTGTATTATAATTTCTAATGTATTTAAACTTTTTACTTTTCACAGCTCGTATTCGGTCGGTTAATTCGTCAAATCTATCACTTGCCGTAAATAAATACTTTCTCTTTTCTAAAGATTTTTTAAAACCCAAAAAAGGTTTGCCTTGATATATTTTAGGGATATCAATATTAGCTATAGAAAGGATTGTTGGTGCAAAGTCAATAAAACTTAGCATATCATTATTTCTTTTTTCTTCTGTTTTAAACCCCTTAGGAAATTTTACAATTAAAGGAACCTTTGTCCCTGTTTCATAAATAGCTCTTTTATGCCTTGGGAAAGGCCCGCCATGGTCACTATAAAAAAATATAAAGGTGTTATCATAAAGACTCTGTTTTTTTAATTTATCTATAATTTTACCCATTTGGATATCCATTTCTATCAAATTAGAATAATTAACTGCAAGAGCATGTCGAGCAATAGAATCATCTGGAAAAACTGGAGGTACATTTAAATTATTTGGATCTACTTTTAATTTCTTTTTGTCTCTATTCCATATCGAAGACTCGTGTGTAACACCAAAATTAAATACCGCAAAAAAAGGCTGATCTTTCTTCCTATTTTCCCAAGACGCACCCTTACTTGACTCGTCCCATGCCTCTTTCCTTAATTTAAAGTTGTAGTCTGTTTTGGAATTATTTGTACAAAAGTATCCATTTTCTCTCAAAATTTGCGTAAAGGGTTTGATTGCCTCAGCTAATCTTGATGAGTAATAAGGAAACTCAAGTTCTGACTCGGAATCTGGTCTCACTTTTCTTTTTTGATGATAAGCCCTATGGTTCCCTGTACCTATAGAACTTGGATACATACCGGTGATTATTGCGCTCCTTGAAGGAGCACACACGGGATATGGGGAATGCATCTCGTCATATATAACACCTCCTTCAAGTAGCTGACCAACATTGGGAAGGCTTACTGTTTCGTCTCCGTAAAAGGGGAGGAAATACTGTGACTGATCCTCTGCAACAAGCCAAACAATATTTGGTCTTTTTGCTGGTTCTTTCTTACAACCTAGGATTGAAAAAACAAAAAGGGCAGAATAAAGAAGTAAGGCGGATTTTCTGATATATAATTATTAAATTATAGTATTAAAAATAAAAATTTAAAATGAAAAGAGTGCCATCGGTAATACTATTCTTTTTTTTGTTTTTTGTTCTATCTGGATGTTCAAATAATCAAACAAATGATAGAAATCATGTTGTAAAAAACAAAACCAAAATTGTTTCACAAGTTAAATCAAAGGAAGATTTTCTGCTAGTAAGAGGAATGGTTCTCATTCCATCAGGGACATTTAACATGGGTGCGGATAACAATGATGGTTTTGAAGACGAATACCCTAAGCATAAAGTAAAAATTAATTCATTTTGGATTGATGAAACTGAAGTAACCAATTCTCAATTCAAAAAATTTGTTGATGAAACAGGTTATGTAACTACAGCAGAAAAAAAAATTGATTGGGATGAAATGAAGAAGGATTTACCCCCAAACATTCCTAAACCCCACGATAGTCTTTTGTCTCCATCATCACTATGTTTTAATTATACGTCTTCACCTGTCAGTTTAGACAACTACTCTCAGTGGTGGAAATTATCAAAAGGTGCTAATTGGAAAAAACCTTGGGGCCCTGGAAGTTCAATTGAGGGTAAAGATAATTACCCTGTTGTCCACATTAGTTGGATTGATGCACAAGCCTATTGTAAATGGGCTGGGAAGAGGCTCCCCACTGAAGCAGAATGGGAATATGCCTCAAGAGGAGGTGTAGAAAACTCACTATTTTCATGGGGGGACGATCCATATATTCCCACTTATGCAAATACTTGGGACGGTACGTTTCCTTACAAAAATACAATGGAGGATAAATTTGAATTTTTGGCTCCCGTTAGAAGTTATCCTCCAAACAAATTTGGATTATATGACATATCTGGGAATGTGTGGGAATGGTGTTATGACTGGTACACTTTTGACTATTACAAACTCTTCCAATATGAAGTTGCGGACAACCCTGTAGGGCCGCCAACTAGTTATGACCCAAATGAGCCCTACCTTCCAAAAAAAATAATGCGCGGGGGGAGTTTTTTATGTAATAAATCTTATTGTACAGGTTATAGAAATTCAATGAGAATGAAGTCATCTCCCGACACAAGTTCAATTCATGCTGGTTTTAGAACGGTTGTTGATGCAATGTGATTCTATATTTTTAACTACTAAAATTTGTCCTCACAATTTTCTATCTAAAATATGGTAAAAATAGTGTCATATGGAAAGAATAATTATTTTGTTTTATCCAAGATGGACATATTAAATTTTTCCAATGAGGCTTTTACATGAGCTTTTTTCAAAACTAACATTAGGTCAGCGACTGTATCAGGATAAATTTCAGACAAATCGACAATTTCTTGTGGATCATTATCTAAGTTATATAGTTGGAGTTTTGAGTCTCCAGATAACAAATTCTTCCGTATTCCTTTCCACTTGTTTTTTCTAACAGCCTGCTGACCCTTGTATTGTTTCTCTGGAAACTCCCAATACAAGTAATCATGTTTTAGTTGCTTACCACCAACGAGGGTTGGTAAATAACTTATACCATCTATTGGGTAAGGTAAAGGATTACCAATAATATCAGCAACGGTAGCAAAAAAATCATAAAAGATACTTGGATGGCTAGACTTGACACCAGCTTTGATCTTTTTCGGCCAAGAGGCAATTGTTGGGACCCTTATACCCCCCTCATTTAGACTACCTTTGACAGTTTTTTTAGAGTTAACAAAAATACCTGTACTATTAAAAAAATCAATGTCAACCTGACTTACATGTGTTGGACCATTATCGCTTGTGAAAATTATAAGGGTGTTATCAAGCGCACCTATGTTTTTTAACTTATCAACCATTTCGCCCACTTGCTCGTCTAAATATGAAATCATAGCAGCATAGGTGGCTTTAGGATATTGATTAGGGAAATACCCACTTTCTCCAAGGTAAGGCTCTTCATCTCCAATTTTATTTCTATAATAATTAACCCACTTTTCAGGCGCTTGAAGAGGAAGGTGAGGGAGTGGACTCGCATAATAAAGAAAAAAATTATTATTTCTATTCCGTTCAATAAAATTTAAGGCCTCTTTGTGCATTAATGCAGGAGCATAATCAGTTTGATTATAAGGTTTATAACTAATAGAATTATTTGGGTTCATGCTATCTAATAGCGGCCCTTTATCAACTATTTTATTTTTTAGCATGTGTCTTTTATTATTTATCCACAAGTGAGTAGGATACAAAGTATGTGCTTGCCTTTGACAATTGTAGCCATAGAAAAAATCAAAGCCTTTTTTGTTAGGAACACTGTTTGTGTTTGGAGCACCGAGTCCCCATTTACCAATCATTCCAGTTTTATAACCATTAGAATTTAAATAATTTGCGACGGTTTGTATAGAGTCTGGAAGAGGTCTTTGTCCTTCAAGTTTTGGATCCTTGAGCATGGCCTCGAAACTTTTCACATTTCCTCTTTCTTTCCATTCATCATTTCCTCTTATAGGATTATGACCAGTGTGTAGCCCAGTTAAAAGAACTGCTCTTGCTGGAGCACAGACAGGAGACCCACTGTAGTGATTTGTTAAAATAATTCCACTTTTAGCAAGATTGTCTATGTTTGGCGTTTCAATAATTTTTTGTCCGAAAACTCCAATCTCTCCATATCCAAGATCATCTGCCAAAATAAATATTATGTTGGGTAAATTTTTTAAATTCTTTTCTTCGCTACATGATAAAAGGAATAAGGCGAATAAAGTTGTACAAATAGTCTTTATTTTCATTTATAAAACTTAGATAATTTTAAGTTAGCTGGAATCTTACCTTTTATTTTTTTGTTACTTATTAAATTTAGCAAACTATCAACAAACATCTTGTCATAATATGGGTTCTTTTTTTTAGGGATATAAGCTCTATTTAATTTTCTCCAATTATTCAATTCCTCATAAAGTTCAGCTGCTATTTTTTTGTTTTTTCTAGCAGTATTTTTAGACTCGGATATATCCTCTTTTAGATTATAAAGCTCTAGAGAGTCATCTTCAAAGTAGTGATGTAATTTCCAATTATTTTTTATAATTACCGATCCTGGTTTTGTCCTAAAAAGGGGATCTCTAGCATTATCTTTGTAAACATTATATGGCTCGAGATAAATTGGAAAATGGAAGAAAAGAGATCTTTCTTTTAGTTTTCTATTTACAAAAATAGGGCTAAGATCTTGCCCTTCTAATTCAATTTTGTTTTCATAACCAATAATTTTTTTAATGGTTGGATAAAAGTCAATATTTGAAACCCTCTCGTAAGATTTACTTTTCTTTTTAATTACTTTTTTCCATGAAAAGATTAACGGCACTTTTATTCCCCCCTCGTAATAAGAACCTTTTCCGGCTCTAAGGGGAAACTGATTTGAGATAGCTCTAACCCCACCATTGTCCGAAGTGAAGATAATAAGTGTGTTTTCCGTCAAATTTAATTCTTCGATTTTGTCTATAATTTTTCCAACATTTTCGTCTAGGGATTGGATCATTGCGGCAAAATCTGGCCTATTATGATATTGGTCACCCACGTTTTTTTGGAAACTTTTCTCATATTCTTTCTTTGCTTCAATCGGTGTGTGGACAGAATAAAATGGGACATAGGCAAAAAATTTCCTTTTTTGATTTTCACTAATAAATTTTATCACTTCATTCCCAATGCGGTCTGTCAAATATTCACCTTTTGGGCCATCTTCTATTTTTGGATTGTTGTAGGGAGAAAAATACCCCCCCTTCCCTGGGCCTCCATTTTCGTATCCGCCAAAGTTTACGTCAAAACCGTTTTGTTCGGGATAATATCCTTTTGGGCCTAAATGCCATTTCCCAAAATGACCGGTTTTATACCCCATACTTTTAAACATTTCTGGCATTAAAAAAAAATGTTCTTTTATAATTGTATCATTTTTTGCTGGAATTAATTTTCTGGTTTTTTTATTCCCTCTTTCTGAAATTCCAACTGTAAAAATTTTGTGGTCAGTTGGATATTTGCCAGATAGCAATGTAGCCCTACTCGGTGAGCAATTTGCGGCAGATGAATAAGCATTAAAAAAAGTTAATCCACTCTCTGCTAGTCTGTCAATATTTGGAGTTTGATAATATTTGGAACCCATAAATGATGGGTCAGTCCAACCTAGGTCATCTGCTAAAATTAGAATAACATTAGGTTTCTTTTTTTGCTCTTTGTCTTTAACACAACCATGTAACAAAATAAAGAGTGAAAATAATAAAATTGATAAGCAACGAAATTGAATGTTCATCTTAATTGATACTACTATTATATTACGAATAAACTGTTAAAAACCCTAAATATTATTAAATTTAAAGCCTAATGAAAAACCTCTCATCGCATAAAGTTTGCATTTTATTTTCAATTTTTTCATGTTACCTCAGTGTAGGACAAATTTATTTTCCAGCTGCTAACTCTAAATGGGAAAATAAAGATCCTAAAGAATATGATATTAGTTTAAGTAAATTATCAAAAGCTATTTCATTTGCTGAATTAAATGAATATTCTGGAGAAAAAGATTTGAGAATTGCCATACTTAAGGGCTTTTCGAAGGAGCCATATCATCAAATTCTCGGTCCAACAAAGAAAAGAGGAGTTCCTTCTGGAATAATTTTAAAAAATGGCTACCAAATTGCATCTTGGGGGGACACAAAAAGAGTAGATATGACATTTAGTGTGACCAAAAGCTACCTTTCAACTGTCGCAGGTCTTGCGGTAGATCGTGGATTATTTAAACCAACGGATATAGTTAAAAATTTAGTTTGGGACAATTCTTTTGATGGAAAGCATAATAGTCAGATAACCTGGGAACATCTATTAAATCAATCATCTGATTGGTCTGGAACATTATGGGGTTTACATGATTGGGCTGACAGGCCACCGGAGGAAGGCGAAATTGATGATTGGAAAAATAGATTATACATGACCCCTGGGACAAAGTATGAATATAATGATGTGAGAGTAAATCTTTTAGCCTATTCTTTACTTCATGTGTGGAGAGAACCCTTGCCCAAAATCCTTAAAAGATTTATAATGGACCCAATTGGAGCCTCAACTTCCTGGAGATGGTATGGTTACAAAAATTCATGGGTGGAAATAGATGGGAACCGAGTTCAGTCCGTATCGGGAGGTGGGCACTCAGGTGGTGGAGTTTTTATTAGTACAGAAGATCATGCACGCTTTGGATTACTTTTTTTAAATAATGGGATATGGAAAGGGAAAAAACTAATTAGTGAATCGTGGATTAAAAAGGCCACTAGTTCCTCACCTGCTAACATAAGTTATGGTTACATGTGGTGGCTTAACAAAAAAGGGACTTCAAGATACTGGGAGGGAGTTCCTGAAAATGTCTTCTATGCTGCTGGATTTGGAGGGAATTACATAGTTGTGATTCCAGATAAAAAAATCGTTGTAGTTACAAGATGGATAGAACCAAGTAAATTGGAGAGTTTATAAGGCTTGTACTTGAAAGTCATCCCTAGGAAAAATTAATAT
>CEUR01081475.1_pt1 | contig 12816 bp, 11 predicted proteins | sample 356411 | NCBI WGS metagenome assembly CEUR01 (sample SAMEA2622715, study PRJEB7988) | marine metagenome | biome: marine biome (ENVO:00000447); feature: surface water layer (ENVO:00002042); material: "saline water (ENVO:00002010), including plankton (ENVO:xxxxxxxx)" | depth 5 m
AATTATTTAACTATTGACGATACAAGAATCCATTATATTGATGAAGGCCCTAAGGATGGCGAGGTTATATATTTGCTCCACGGAGAACCAACCTGGAGTTATTTATTTAGAAAAATGATACCAACTCTTGTCAACGCTGGCTACAGAGTAATCGCTCCAGATATGGTTGGTTTTGGTAAATCAGATAAATATATTTCTACAAGTGATTATTCACATCAAATGCATGTAGATAAAATGACTCAATTAATAATTAAATTAGATTTAAATAACATTAATGCACATTTTCATGATTGGGGTGGGCCAGTTGGATTAAGAGTTCTAGCTGAACAACCTGAAAGATTCGATAGAGTTATAACAACCAATACAAGTTTGCCCGCAACTGGTAGAGGGATTATTAACGACATAAAAAGTTTTTTACTGTGGCCCATCTTTAAATTTTCAATTTGGCTTCAAGGTCCTGTTACATGGGAAGAGTTTATAGGTGGTGATGGATTTACAAACTGGATAAGATACTCAACTTATACTGACAATATAGATATTGGTGGAATTATGCAGGTTCTAGGCTCTGTATCTTATGAAGAGTCCTTAGCCTATGATGCACCTTATCCAAATGCTACATATAAAGCTGGTGCTCAAATTTTTCCATATTTAATTCCAAGCGAGTTAAGAAAAAATGAGATGGCCTATAGAGAAGTTTTAGAAAACTGGAATAAACCTTTTTTAATAGCAAATACAGATAATGATCCTGTTACTGGTAATAATCCTGAAATAGTTGAACTTTTAAAAAGAATACCTACTGCTGAAGAGATTGTTATTGAAGGACCTGGACATTTTGTACAAGAAGAGGCCGGACCAGAGTATGCTCAATTAATAATAGATTTTATTAATGATAATCCTCAATCATTTAAAGTAGAAAAGAAAGTATTAGATAAGAATTCTATTTTATAAATATAGATATACAATTAGTTGATGAATAGAGTTATTAAACATACCGGTTCCAAGTATCCCATTATTCAAGCTCCAATGGGATGGATTGCAAGAAGTAAACTTGCATCTGCAGTTTGTGAAGCTGGAGGTATGGGGATTATTGAGACATCATCTGGCGAGGTTGATAATTGTAAAAAAGAAATTAAAATAATGTCGAAACTAACTGACAAACCTTTTGGAGTAAATCTACCATTACTATTTCTCCAAGATGATTCAATGGTGAAATTTTGCGTTGAAGCTGGTGTCAAATTTGTTACTACCTCAGCTGGCGATCCAACAAAATATGTCGATATATTAAAAGATGCAGGTATCACTGTTTATCATGCAGTTCCAAGCCTTGCTGGAGCAATTAAAGCAGCTAATGCGGGTGTTGATGGTTTGGTTGTAGAAGGTACTGAAGGCGGTGGATTTAAAAGCCCTCAAGAGGTTGGATTGTTAGTTTTAATTCAATCAATAAAACAAAAATTGGATCTTCCAATCATTGCTGCAGGTGGAATTGTTGATGGTGTTGGTATGGCTGCTGTTTTTGCTGCAGGCGCAGAAGGAATACAAATGGGAACTAGGTTTGTCTCTAGTAAAGAAAGTCCTGTACATATTAACTTCAAAAATAAAATTATTGATGCAGGTATTGATGACACTTTAGTACTCAATAAAAAATCAAAGCCTGTAATTAGAGCATTAAAAACAAATCTTACTAAAGATATTGATGATAAAGGAATTATGGATATGTCTTCAATGATGAATATAAAAGATCTTTACTTTGGCGGAGACATGGAAGCAGCACCAGCACTTTCTGGTCAATCATCAGGACTCATTCATGAAGTCAAGCCTGTAAAAATTATAATCGATGAAATTATTGATGAATTCAACGCTACTTGCCGCAAGCTTAATAATATAAAATTTTAATTATGCCTAACAATAATTTACTTGATAAACGTAACACTAACAATCAAATATATATAAATGGCTCATTTTATCATCGCAGCGAGGCGAAAATTTCTGTTTTTGATAGTGGATTTTTACTTGGTGATGGTATCTGGGAAGGATTAAGACTTGTTAATAATCAATGGTTATTTATTGATGAACATATTGATAGACTCATTGAGGGATGTTTAGCAATTGATATAACTTTAAATATATCCAGAAATCAAATTAAAGAGGCAATTTTAGAAACGCAAAAGATTAATAAGATGTCAGATTCAGCTCATGCAAGAGTGATGATTACCAGAGGAGATAAAATAAAACCATTTCAACAACCATCTCTATCAACTTCAGGTATTAATTTGGTAATAATTATGGAACACTCAATTGAAGATCCTAATTTTAAAGGTATTAAGTTAGTAACTGTACCTCAAGTAAGAGGTCTGCCTATGTCACAAGATCCTAAACTTAATAGTCATTCAAAGTTAAATTGTATTATTGCATGCATTCAAGCTAACAAAGCTGGAGGTGATGAGGCATTAATGTTAGATCCTCATGGATTTGTCAATACAACTAATTCATGTAATTTTTTCATCGTAAAAAATAATGAAGTATGGACTAGTACAGGTGATTATTGTATGAATGGAATTACTAGAAAAAAAGTCATAGAACTTTGTAATATTAATAAGATACCAGTTTATGAAAAAAATTTTTCTTTAGTTGATGTTTATTCTGCACAAGAGGCTTTTATCACCGGAACTTTAGGTTCTTTAACTCAAGTAATTAGTATAGATGAAAGAATAATAGGCGCCTCAAAAGAGGGATGGCCAATTACTACAAAATTAAGAAAAGCTTATAAAGAGCTAATTAATGTCTAGTAAAATTATTGCTATGTGGTCCGGACCACGCAATCTATCTACAGCTCTGATGAGAAGTTTTGCAAATCGTTCTGATGTAAAAAATGTATTAGATGAACCATTTTATGCTTCTTATTTAATCAAAACCAAAAAAAATCACCCAATGAGGGATGAAGTTATAAAAAGCCAATTAAACAACATAGACGATGTAAAAAATTTATGTCAATTAAAATTAGATGGTATTACTTATCAAAAACACATGACTCAGCATATTTTGGATGAAAATTTATCTTGGATAAAATCTTTATGTAATTGTTTTTTAATAAGAGATCCTAAAGAAGTAGTAATAAGTTTTAAAAAAGCTTGGAATGAGGGAGATTTCCTTGATATCGGATTCAAGCAACAATACGATATCTTCAATTATGTTCTAAAAAATATAAACGATTCACCTCCTGTTATCGATGCTTCAAAATTAAGAAAAAATCCAAAGAAAGTCCTTAAAAAGTTTTGTAAAAAGATAAACATTGATTGGGATAATGCTATGTTGAGATGGGATCCGGGAATTAAAATCTATGATGGTGTATGGGCAAAACACTGGTATAAATCTGTTCACAATAGTACTTCATTTAAATCCAATCAAGATAAAAAATTAATTTTAAATGATGATGAGAAAAGAATTGTTGATATGGCAATGCCAATATATGAAAAATTATATGAACTGACTATTTAATTTTGATTATCTGATTCATCAATCTTTTCTCTTAAAAGAATTTTCTTTAAACTAATTTTGTCTTTCAAGGTCATGATGTAAGCTGCTATTGCTAGTATTAAAATTCCAGTGGCTTCATAAATTATATTTATCGCATTAAGATCTTTACTTTGTAAAATTATCATTCTGGTAAGAGCAGTCATTGCAATAATAAGTGGAAGAGTTACAGGAATACGATTGTTTGCATAGAAAGATGCAACCATACCCAAAACTTCAGCATATATAAATAACAAAAATAAATCACTTAGATTTACTGTTTGTACTTCAACTATTCTTATAATCTCAACACCTGTTGCAAAAAGAGTAGCTACAGCTATAAGCAAAAGGATAGATCTTTCAGCAATCCATATAAATTTTTGAACTAAATTTCCATCCATAATTAAAATTGATTCATGGTGTTGTCTTTTCCTGCAGCTTTTAAGGCGGCTTCACCGGCAAAATACTCTTTATGATCATCGCCCATATCAGAGCCAGACATATTTTGATGTTTAACGCATGCAATACCTTCTCTTATTTCTTTTCTTTGTACATTTGCAACATAACCAAGCATTCCTTCAGAGCCAAAATATTCTTTCGCAAGATTATCAGTAGATAGGGCAGCAGTGTGATACGTTGGTAAAGTAATTAAATGATGAAATATACCAGCTTCTTTGGACGCATCTGCTTGAAATGATCTTATTTTGTTATCTGCTTCAATAGCTAATTCAGTATCATCATATTTTTCATTCATCAGATCTTCTCTATCATATTCTGATAAATCTTTTCCAGACTTATTCATTGAATCAAAAACTTGCTGTCTAAAATTTAAAGTCCAATTAAAGGATGGACTATTGTTGTAAACTAATTTAGCGTTTGGAATGGTTTTTCTGATCTCAAGCATCATTTCAGCAATTTGACCAATATGAGGTTTTTCAGTCTCTATCCAAATTAAATCAGCACCATTTTGCAGGCTAGTTATTGAATCAAGAATACATCTTGCTTTACCAGTGTCTTTCCTGAATTGATATAAGTTTGATGGCAATCTTTTTGGCCTAACAACTTTACCATTTTGACTGATCATAACGTCACCATGATTCATATTTTCAGGAGTAATTTCCTCTACATCTAAGAAAGAATTATATTGATCTCCAAGATCACCTTCTTCATTTGTTATGGCTATTTGTTTTGTTAAGCCGGCACCTAGTGAATCAGTTCTTGCAACAATAATTCCATCATCTACACCAAGTTCTAAAAATGCATATCTAACAGCATTTATCTTTGCAAGAAAATCTGCATGTGGAACTGTAACTTTTCCATCTTGATGACCACATTGTTTTTCATCTGATACCTGATTTTCAATTTGAATTGCACACGCGCCTGCCTCGATCATTTGTTTAGCCATTAAGTATGTTGCTTCTTCATTACCAAACCCAGCATCAATATCTGCAATAATTGGAACAATATGTGTTTCAAAAGTATCAATTTTTTCTTGAATTCTTGGCTTGTCTTTTTGATCAGCTTCATCTAGCTGTCTAAAAAGACCTCCAAGCTCTCTAGCATCAGCTTGTTTTAAAAATGTATATAATTCGTTTATAAGACTAGCAACGGCTGTTTTTTCATGCATAGACTGATCGGGTAGGGGTCCAAATTCTGATCTGAGAGCTGCTATCATCCAACCAGACAGATAAAGATATTTTTTATTATTAGTACCAAAATGTTTTTTTATAGAAATAAGCTTTTGTTGACCAATAAAACCATGCCAACATCCTAAAGATTGTGTATAGGCAGAAGGATCATTGTCGTAATCATCCATGTCTTTGCGCATTATAGAGGCAGTATATTTTGCTATATCGATACCAGTTTTAAATTGATTTTGTAATCTCATACGAGCAACATATTCTGGATTCACAGAATCCCAATTTGATGTTTTCATTGAAGATATAGAAGAAGCCTCATCTATAATATTTTTATATTTTGACATTATTTACCCCTGTTATGTAGTGAAGTAAATATTATTAATAATAAGATGTCAATAATAAGAAAAAATGCCTTTAAAATCGATATTTTTCATGTAGTTATACTACATTTATGTCAAATTTTTACACTTTCTTTGAAAGACCAATATATTTTGAAGGAGTAAGTTTTAATAGTTTTGACTTTGAAGAATTTGAAATATCAAGATTTTTAACAAAACGCATATATGAATTCTTATCTAATTTGTTTCCACGAGACAGATTTTTTAATTGCTCATATGCATCATTTATGCCTTCATATCTCATAATTGTTTGAACAGCTTCTGTTAAAACTTCCCAATTATTATCAAGTTCATGAATTAAAAAAGTTTTGTTTGGTTCTACTTTGGACATTCCTTTTAATAAAGATGTAATCGCTAGATAAGAATAACCAAAAGATAAACCTATATTTCTTAATACTGTACTATCTGAAAGATCTCTTTGAAGTCGAGACTTTGTCAATTTATCTGCAAAGAAACTATTTAGTGAATTAGAAATACCAAAATTTCCTTCAGCATTTTCAAAATCAATTGGGTTAACTTTATGTGGCATGGTAGAAGACCCAACTTCATTTTTATCTAATTTAAGTTTAAAAATTTCATTAGAGATGTATATCCACATATCTTGACAAAGGTCAGTGCTAATGTTGTTAATTCTTATCATTGAATGCATCATTTCTGCAATCCAGTCATGAGGTTCGATCTGAGTAGTCAGTGGATTTTGATTGACTCCAAAGGATTTAATAAATTTTGCATTTAGGTTAGGCCAATTAATTTTATTGTTCGATATTTCAAAAGTATGATAGTTACCTGTTGCACCACTAAATTTTGCCAGAGGCATTATTTTTTTAAAGATAGTAATCTCTCTTAGAATTCTTGACTCAAATACTTTTAGCTCTTTTCCTATAGTTGTTGGTGAAGCAGCTTGCCCATGTGTTCTTGATAGTAATGGAATAGACTTCCATTTATTTGATAATGTTTTTAGAACTTTATTTAGACTATATAGATTTTTTAAATAATGTTCTGAACCATCTTTAATAATTATTGCATAAGATAAAGAGTTAACATCTTCACTTGTTAGACCAAAATGTATTAAATTGATATATTTTCTTAATTGTTTATCCTTCTTAAAAAAATTAGAAATATAGTATTCAATTGCTTTAATATCATGATTCGTTACAGATTCAATTTTTTTTATTTTTAAGATATCTTTATCTGAAAAAGAATCTCTAAATTTTAGAATTTTTTTTACTGATACATTAGATAATTTTTGAAAATGTTTAGGTAATTTATTGCATAAAAATAATAACCAATTAATTTCAATTATAAATCTTGTTTTAATTAGTGATTTTTCAGAGAAAGATTCCCTAATCGGTAAGATCTTATCTGCATATCTGCTATCTAATGGTGAAATATTGTTATGTTCAAATTTCATTAGATAGTATTTTATCATTGATTAGTTTGTATTTGATATAACTCCTCCACCCAAACATATTGAACCATCATAAAAAACTGCAGATTGTCCTGGTGCAACACCACGAATAGATTCCATAAATTTTATAAAATAACCAAGTTGTTTCTTTTCAATCTTACACTTTATAGGTTTGTGTTGATGTCTTATTTGAACATAACATTCAAATGGAAATTCAGTTTTAAGTTTATTAATCCAGGATATGCTATCGCAGTGTAGGCTCTCACTAAATAACAATTCGTTATCGATTCCTTGACATACAAATACTTCATTATTTTTGACGTCCTTATCAAACACATACCAAGGTAAATCTTCTCTGCCTTTTACTCCTCCTATATTTAAACCTTGTCTCTGACCTTTGGTATAAAGAGTGGCTCCATTATGAATACCAATTTTGTTACCGTATTCATCATATATTGGGCCTTTTTTTAGAGTGATAAATCTTCCTAAAAAATCTTTCAAATTTTTTTCACCAACAAAGCAGATACCCACAGAATCCTTTTTCTTAGAAACGGATAAGTTTATATCATTAGCAATTTGTCGTACCTCATTTTTGTAAAGATCAGATAGAGGAAAGATACATTTATTAAATTCTTCCTCTTTTACTTCATGCAAGAAATAAGTTTGATCTTTATCTGTATCTTTGGCTCTACAAAGATAAGTTGAATTATTAATATTTTTTAAAGTAGCATAGTGACCAGTAGCAATAAAATCAGCTCCTATTGAAAAGGCATAATTTAAAAATGATTTGAATTTAATCTCTCTGTTGCAAAGTATGTCTGGATTTGGTGTTCTTCCCGCTCTATGTTCTTTTAAAAAATCTTCAAACACTCTTTCCCAATATTCATCAGAAAAATTAGCTTTATGAAGAGGAATATCTAGGGAATCACATACCTTAGATGCATCAGAAAAGTCTATTTCAGATGAACATTCCTCTCCAGGTTCACTTTGCCAATTTTTCATAAATAGACCAATGACTTTGTAACCTTGTTCTTTAAGCAAATAGGCAGAAACAGAGGAGTCAACTCCTCCAGACATTCCCACAACAACTGTTTTATTCTTATTAACCATCTATTTAAAACACATTCATAAATTAATATTTTAGGAGTATAATTATCACCGATTTTAACTGCAAACCTTAAAGCTGAGGCTTAATTATCTTATGAGTTATAAAAAAATTAAAGTTCCCAAAAAAGGTCAAAAAATTTCATATGATAATGGAAAAATTATAGTGCCTGATGATCCAATAATTCCATATATTGAAGGTGATGGAATTGGAGTAGATATAACTCCACCAATGATTAATGTAGTTGATGAAGCAATAAAAATTGCATACGGTGGTAAAAAGAAAATTGAATGGATGGAAGTTTTTTGTGGTGAAAAAGCTACAAAAGTCTATGGTAAAGACACCTGGTTACCTGACGAAACAATCGACGCCTTAAAAGATTTTGTTATAAGCATTAAAGGACCTCTTACAACCCCTGTAGGAGGAGGCATAAGATCTTTAAATGTATCTTTAAGACAGTTACTAGACTTATATGTATGTTTAAGACCAATAAGATATTTTGATGGTGTACCATCTCCTGTTAAAAAACCTGAACAGGTTGATATGGTAATCTTTAGAGAAAATTCAGAAGATATTTATTGTGGAGTTGAGTTCGAAGGAAATTCTAAAGAAGCTAATAATTTACTCAAAATATTAAAATCAAAATTTGATGTTAATAAGATAAGATTCGAACAGAATGTTGGAATAGGAGTAAAACCTATTTCAGAAGAGGGCACTAATAGATTAGTAAAAAAAGCTATTGATTATGCAATAGATAACAATAGATCCTCTGTCACTCTTGTACATAAAGGTAATATCATGAAATTCACTGAGGGTGCTTTTAGAGATTGGGGTTATGATTTATCAAAAAATTCATATGGTGGAAAGGAGATTGATGATGGACCATGGCAAGAAATTATTAATCCCAATAATGGTAAAAAAATTGTAATTAAAGATGTAATTTGTGATGCCTTTCTTCAACAAATTCTTTTAAGACCCACTGAGTATGATGTTATTGCGACCATGAATTTAAATGGTGATTATATATCAGATGCGCTTGCTGCAATGGTAGGAGGAATTGGTATAGCACCTGGTGCGAATATTTCAGATAAATATGCAATTTTTGAAGCGACTCACGGTACAGCTCCAAAATATGCAGGACAAAATAAAGTAAATCCTGGAAGTTTAATTCTTTCTGCTGAAATGATGTTACGTCATATGGGTTGGGTTGAGGCTGCAGATCTTATTATAAAGTCTATGGATAGGACCATAAGCGCCAAAAAAGTTACCTATGATTTTGCACGAATGATGAATGATGCTGAAATGGTATCATCTTCTGGATTTGCTGATGAAATGGTAAAAAGAATGTAATGATTAAACTTTCTAACGATAATGATACATCCTCTGAAATTGGTTCAGTAGTTCTAGAAAAAGATCCAGAAGTAAAACAGCCACCTTCATACCAAGTTGTTCTTATAAATGACGATTTCACCCCAATGGAGTTTGTTGTATTTGTTTTACAAACAGTTTTTGGACATACGCATCAAAAATCAACAGAAATAATGATGACGGTTCATACAAAAGGTAAAGGAGTTTGTGGTATATTCTCTAAAGAGATTGCTGAAATGATGTCATTTGAGGTAAACACAATGGCAAAAGACCATGGACATCCATTATTAAGTGAAATCGAACCTTTAACAGATTAATGTTTAGTAAAGAATTAGAACTATCAATAGCAAATCTATTTGATAAAGCACACGAGGCAAATATTCAATATATAACTGTTGAACATTTGTTATTAATGATTATGTCAGATTATGACGTAAGAGAATTCTTTAAGTCTGAAAACATACAATTAGAGTCTTTAAAACAAGATTTAAACGAACATTTAAAAGATTCAGTAGTTAAAAAAATTGATCAACAAAAACCAGTACAACCAACTCTTGGTTTCCAAAGAGTCCTTCAAAGAGCTGTTTTCCATATACAGTCTTCAGGTAAGGGTGTTGTAAAACCAATAAATATTCTAGTTGCAATATTTTCTGAAAAGGAATCTCATTCAGTATTTGTTTTAAGTAAATATAAAGTTAGTAGATTAGATGTTGTTACCTATTTATCACATGGTCCAAAAACATCAGATAAATCTTCAGATCAATTGGAGGATAACGAAGATGAAAAGACTCAATCAAAATCACCAAACAATGAGTTTTTAGTAAATCTTAATAATCAAGCAAAAACCAAAAAAATAGATAAAGTAATTGGAAGAAAAAAAGAAATTGATAGGCTAATTCAAATCCTTTCTAGAAGAAATAAAAATAATCCACTTTTAGTTGGTGAAAGTGGTGTTGGCAAGACCGCAATTGCTGAAGGTTTAGCATACTTAATTTCAAATGGTGAAGTTCCTAAGATAGTTAAAGATTCAGTTGTTTATTCTCTTGATATTGCAGCATTAATTGCAGGGACAAAATATAGAGGTGATTTTGAAAAAAGACTTAAAGGGGTATTAAAATTTTTATCAAAACAAGAAAAGCCAATATTGTTTATTGATGAAATACATACAATTATTGGCGCAGGCTCAGCGTCGGGTAGTTCTTTAGATGTGTCAAATCTTTTAAAACCAGAACTTGGAAAAGGACAAATTAGGTGTATTGGTTCTACAACCTTTCAAGAATATAGGGGAATATTTAATCAAAACCAAGCACTATCTAGGCGTTTTCAAAAAATTGACGTTGTTGAGCCTTCGTTTGATGAGTGTGAGGAAATTCTGAGAGGAATAAAGGATATTTATGAGGATTATCATGACGTCACTTATACCGAAGAATCAATCAAATCAGCAGTTGAATTATCATCAAAATATATTAACGATAGATTTCTACCAGATAAGGCAATTGACGTAATAGACGAAACAGGGGCTTTTAAAAATATAAATAGAAAAAATAAAAAAAGTATTAAGATTACTAAAAATGACATCGAAACAACAATATCTAAAATTACAAAGATTCCTGAACAATCCATATCTTCAACAGATAAAAAGAATCTTAAGAACCTTGAAGATAATCTCAAAAGAGTCATTTTTGGTCAAGATAAAGCTGTAGAAACACTCTCAAATGCTATCAAGCTTTCAAGAGTTGGTCTCAGAGATGAAAACAAGACAATTGGTTCATTTTTATTTACAGGTCCTACAGGTGTTGGTAAAACTGAAATATCAAAACAACTTTCAGAAATTATGGGCATTGATCTCATAAGATTTGATATGAGTGAGTATATGGAGCGTCATACTGTTTCTCGTCTGATAGGTGCTCCACCAGGATATGTAGGATTTGATCAAGGAGGATTATTAACTGAAGCTATTGTCAAATCTCCACATTGTGTTCTTCTTTTAGATGAAATTGAAAAAGCTCATCCAGATATATTTAACATATTGTTACAGGTTATGGATGCCGGAATATTAACAGATAACAATGGTAGGAAAGCTGACTTTAGGAATGTAATATTAATAATGACAACAAACATTGGCGCAGATTTATTAAGTAAGAGAAATATAGGTTTTTCTGAAACAACAAATGAAACAGATGCAATGAATTCACTTAATAAACTTTTTTCACCTGAATTTAGAAACAGATTAGATGAAACTATACAATTTAGTTATCTTGATAAAAATGTAATCCTATCAATAGTAGATAAATTTCTTACAAAGCTTCAAGCGCAGCTAGATAAACGAAATGTAGAAATAGTAGTTACTAAAAAAGTAATAGAATGGATTGCTGATAACGGTTATGACAAAGAGATGGGTGCAAGGCCTATGGAACGATTTATATCACAAAATATTAAAAAACCTCTTGTAGATAAATTATTATTTGGAAATCTCAAAAGTGGCGGAGTTATAAAACTTGATCTTCAAAAAGGGGAGTTAAAATTCTCAGAATCAAAGCCTACATCAAAAGTTAAGGCATAGATCCTAATTTAAAATCATCTTCCTCTAAAAGTAATCCTGCCAACGCTAAGATCGTATGGAGTCATTTCTACCTTCACCTTATCACCTGTTAAAATTCTTATATAGTGTTTTCTCATTTTTCCAGAAATATGTGCTGTTATGATGTGGCCATTTTCTAGTTTAACTTTGAATTTAGTGTTAGGAAGTGTTTCGATAACTTCACCCTCAAATTCTAACTGATCTTCTTTTGACATAGATACGCATTCTAAACTATATAAGTAATTTTTGTAATTTAATTTATTTTTAAATTTTCAGTTTATAATTTTAAAAATGAAGTTCTTACAATCATTTCCATTTATATTCTTATTTTTACTAAGTTCATGCGGTGGTGGGGGTTCTGCTCCATTTGCTTTAACCCTACCTTCAAATAATTCTATAAGTATTGATGAAGATAATGGACATACGTCAACATTTATTGCATCGACAAATTATAGATCTCAAATTACTTATGAAATAATAAATACAACCAACAACGGTATTTCAGAATTATCATCAAATGGTTCATATTCATATCAACCTAATCAAGACTATTTTGGTACTGATAATTTCACGATAAGAATCATAGCTGCAAGAGTTGATGATAATAACGTTACAACTGGTGAAACATTAACACAAACCTTACCAGTAAATATCACTATTAGGCCTGTAAATGATCCACCTGTAGTTAAAATATTAGACGACCTTAGCAACTATACAGATCTTAGTTTGCTTTTTGAGGACACATTAACAGTGAATGTAGAAATTACAGATGTTGATAATGAAATTAGTGAATTAACTTTTTATGG
>CEUR01337306.1_pt1 | contig 12725 bp, 14 predicted proteins | sample 356411 | NCBI WGS metagenome assembly CEUR01 (sample SAMEA2622715, study PRJEB7988) | marine metagenome | biome: marine biome (ENVO:00000447); feature: surface water layer (ENVO:00002042); material: "saline water (ENVO:00002010), including plankton (ENVO:xxxxxxxx)" | depth 5 m
TATTTGTATTCATTCGTATCAGAAATCTTTACATATGTAGAAATTTCATTGAGTTTCAGCGCAGAATATGCTAATAAACTATTTGTTTTATTTAGAAATGATAAAAGTGTTTTTTCTTCAAAGTCATTTGAATTTTTATTTTTAATACATTTATCTAAATTGTATCCCTTAAAATAGTTATTGTTTATACACCGATTCAATATACCTGAATTATCACTAACTATAACCGCATTAATAAAGGTTTGAAGTAAATTATTATTTATACCACTTTCAATTAAAAATTCTATCCTTTGTATATGTTTTTCTTGTATTTTTTTACCATTTTTATCAATTATCGCCCTACATATTAATAGTAATATTTCCATTTCTTTTGTAGGTATTTTGATTTCTGTAGAAGTATCAGGTATTTTATAATTTATAGAATTAAACAAAATATTTAGAAAAAACAAAGGTAGTTGATATTTATAAGTTCCACAATGAAAAAATATATTATTATATAAATCAATTCTAAAACAACCATTCGACATTGTATTATCATGCTCTCCTATTGTTAAACAAGGTTCATATATACATTTAGAAATTAACTTAATTGAAAACGATTTATTTTTACTTTTAATATTCATATTAGATATGCATTTTTTAAAATCGTCTGGGTGAATTATAATATCTAAATCGGTATCAGCAGTAACTGGCAATTTTAAAAAACCTCTTATTACTACATACCGTATTTTTTCATTATTAAGAAAATCAAAAAAACATTTTAATTGCTTTAAATGTGTCATTAATATATTATATATTAATGGAAAAAAAAATTGCTATTTTAATTTCAGGACATTTAAGAAATCTTAATGAAATAATAGATAATTTTTATAATAATTTAATTATTCCTATTTCAAAAGATTTTTTTTATGATATATACATACATACTTGGGATAATAACTACACTAATGATAAATTAATGAACCATGATAAAAATTTTAAAGATATAAAAATTACTGAAGAGTATATCAATAACTTATTTAATAAGAATAATATAGTTACAAAAAAAATTATACTTGAAAATCAAGAACAAATAAAAAATAAACTCAAATTATGTGATTACATAAATAATAATACTAAAAAAAGAAGTATTCATGGTAAATTTGATACTAGTTATGTTGAAGATTTAACTAACAAACTTTTTTTCCAGTATTATGGACATTATAAATTGTTAAATTGTTTAGATTTAGATTGTAAATATGATTTTATAATTAAAACAAGACCTGATATGTTTTATGAACAGTTTGATATAAATCTATTTAACCATAATATTTTTTTCCCAAATTCTCATCAACAAGGAGGATCTAATATAAATCAATTATTTTTTGGAGGTAAAACAGAATATATTATAAATATTTTGAAATATTTTGAGACAATTATCTTTCATAATAAAAATATGAATTTTAAATTAATTGATAAATATGATAATTCAGATATTAATTTTAATTGTTTATTTAGATATTATATTTTGAATCATTTAAACTATAAGCCTTTTTTTACTACTTATAATCCAAAAATTTACAGAAATAAAGCAAACATAATAACTATTTTATAAAATAAATCAATAAAAGAACTGAGCGAATTTAAAATACTTTTTAATAAGATTTATGTAATATTGTTTACATTCATCTGGATCAATCTTGATATCATTTTTGGAATACAAGTCGTATTTGTTGAATAGCTTAAGCCATTTAAACATATCCTTGTCACGTTGCGAAACAAATTGTTGATATTCGCCATATGTGTGATATGAATATAGGGAATGGAATCTAATAATATACAAAGCTTCATCTGGAAGGGTATTTTGATTTTTCTCATGAATCAGTAATCGATACAGATACTCATCGTGTCCCCAACTGCATATTACATTATCTAGACCACAGTGTTCTTTATATATACCTAATTCCGTGTTTATTGTTGGTTTATCATTATCTTTATTTAATTTATTGAATTCAGGAAACACGATTTTATCCGGAATTTTACAACCAATAATAAATGTATCTCCGACAATAGCCCATTGTTTTTGTAAACCTGTACCAGTTTCATCGTCGCCTTTAACATACATTACCTTACCCATATCATGTATGAGTCCAACTAGTTGTAACCAATCAGGTAAATCGTCTTTTCTCATCATTTCTGCGGTTTGTAAAGCGTGTAGCATATTTGGAAAAGAGCAATCAGGATCACTTATATCCGTAAATGAATTAAGTTTTTCTAAAATATTCCATATTGATTCGCATCTATCGATATTCGAGTATTTTTTATGCATACTGTTGACAAACTGATAAGTTTGGTTTATTCTAGCTAATTTATAGCTTTCTTTGATGGTATCAGCAACATTGTCATAGTTTCGTTTTTTTTCTTTACAATCCATATTAAATATGGTAGAAATAAATTTGTAACAATATAAAGGGTTTGTGATACTGAATCGTATATAATGCTTTCTATCAAGGTAGTAAATACACTCGGTTATTCATCAGCAGTAGGTACTAGTTTTTTTTATGCATATTTTTATTATAAAAATAATAGAAAAATGGTTGATCAAGATATAATTTACAAACCATTTTCAAGTAAAAGCATAGATCATACAATTCGTCGTGGTGGATGGTAATTTATTTATTCTTCACAGTCACTGTCACTACTGTCACTACTGTCACTACAACCGTTAACGATGCTTGCTTCTATTGGTGCGGAGGCTGGAGTATCATCTCGGTATTGGTTATCTTCGGTATGAATAGGAGGTTCGGCATTAGGAACTGCTACATCGATAGTGTAATCAGTCATACAATCTGGGATGTAAAATTCAAGTTCACGGTCGTTCAGTTCATTTTCACATGAATAATTCCAGAGAGTTTGAGTAATATCATTGGGAAGGGTATTGCCAACGGTAGAACAGCCACAGTAGTACCGAGATATTTTTGTATTACAGTCGGATTTTTTATAACAAGCAGAGCCGTTCACAATATATTGTAGCACTATCTCATAATAGTCGGGATCTTTTAATTTTTCACCAGTCAGTATAACCTGAGTATCATAGCTATGGTGATTTCGAAGTTCGCGTTCAATAAGAAGACGATTGTTTCCACAAAGAGGGTGAGTGTCGTAACATTGTGTATCATAGATAACATCAGCATCATCGCCGTAAATAATAATACCGTTTTTCTTAATCATAGTAATCATATTCCAATAATGTATATTTTCGATACCTCTTACCGAGGTCAGCGGAGAACCACATTGTACTTCGTATCCAAGCCCCCTAATAACTTCGGCAATATCATTTACAAATAAGTTATAATAGTGCTCGTTTTCTTTTCTCCACTGTCGCGTAACAATATCGCCATTTTCATACATTCGTCCTTGCCAAATAAAAGGCCCCCATTTACTGAATGCTGCAATAACCGACAATTTTTTGCGAAATAATTCTAGATTGCTAGCAGCATTAGTGGTAATGTCAAATGTGTAAGACATAACTCACAATAAGAAGTATCTTATAATTTAGTATGTAATTTAGTGTATAATTAAATACTTAGTTTAAGGCATTTCAATTTTACGAAGAATGAAATGGCTCCATAGTTTTATAATATCATTAAATATTTGTGAAAACAATATTATAATTTGTCAGATATTGTATATACGATCAAATGGGTATTGATATCGAGGCTTTAATGAAAGCGGTTGACAATGATGAAAACGAAGGGTTGTTAGATATAGATTTTGAAGAAATTAATCGGATAAAAAATGATATGTTGCAACGCGTCGGGTTTGGCCGAGAGACATTAAAAAAATATAATAAGAGTCTTAAAAGTTACCGTTACATTGATGAAATACCCGATATTAAGTTTGGCAGATATGTTCGTTGGATACCCTTAAAGGATCCACGGAAAATCAAATTAACGAATGGAGGTATTGTCTGTGATGTAAAAATAGGAGACGATGTCAGTGTAGTATGTCGAAATTCTCTACATCGTCTTTTTGAATTCAAGATGGCCGAATGTTTGGTGTTTCAAAAAATGAGTGATCAAGAGTTGGTTCTACTCTCGGCCTTGAGTTATCTTAAGAAATAATAAATAGTTTGTAAAGAAAAAGTGTGAGGTGATTTTTTGTATACGGTGGAATTTCTATTTTTTATTTTTTTTATTTTATTTTATTTTTTGTTTTAATTTTTATGGTATAGTTTGTTAAGACGAGTCAAGCCAATTGAGGTAGCTACCCTGGATGTTTTCGCACAGGGGATCTTGTGGAACACTCACCTCAGTGAGGAAGCCAATGGAACCATCTTCCCACGCGAAGTCCGAGTAGAGGTAGGACAAATCGTCCATCACCAAGTCACACGGCAGCACCAACCAACGGCCATTGATGTACCGTACCAAGCACTCGCCAGTCCCGTACCACTGGTTGTTGTAGAGGTAGGTGTTTGGAAGACGAACTGTTACGCAGCCGAACTTCATCACGAGGGCATAGTCTTGATCCTGTGTCATCTTATCCTCGTCCTGTGCCTGATGCTCAAGTGTCGGTGGCCGAAGAGTCTCGGTTTAAAGGGACTGTGTCTCCGTAATCGTGTGCTCAGTCTCCACTGACCATTCACAAGACTCTTCTGGGAGCTCAGCAGCCCACCGTAGCAGCTTGTCCTCGCGAGCAAGCTTACGGAGCTTACGCTTGGCAGCAGATGCACCGCGCCTAGACTGTCGCTCCCGAGCCACTGGGAGACCAGACTGAGTGCTATGTGTGTAGTCGAACTCGCGGCGGAAGGCACTGCGACGAACACCCCACCCGTCTTTGTCAACCCGGTCACCACTGCGACGACGCTTCCATTCCTTCTCTTGGTTGACGCGCTTGTTGCAGGGACGCGAGGCGTGGGTACGAGTAGTTCCGGTCATAGTTGTTATAGGTTGTGTTGGAGTTTGTTGTAGTAGTTTCTTTAAAATAGTGTCAGGTCTTACACGTTACACAAAAAAAGCATTTCAATTTTTTGTTATTTACTTACCCTTTCTATTTTTAATAGTAAGACGTTTATTTTTTTTCTTTATTTTTTTTTTAGTTTTGTTAAATGTTAATAACTTTGGTTTTTTTTTACAGCGAAATTTATTAATAGTTAGCCCTTTTTTTTGGATAACACTATTGCGACATATGCCAATTGCTCTTATTTTATCATTTTTGGGAGGAGTAACTTTTTTAATGCAACGACAAAGTTTTTCGGCTAGAATATTTTCCGCAGTAGAAATGATTTTATTTTTTTTAAAAAAACTATAATCAATATTATAATATTCTAGAATTGTTTTATAGTCTTTTAGTGTGAGGTCCATTATATGTATCTATATATATTACAACTAAATAAATTGCATAAAATCTATTCTTAATAGTATTTATGGATAATAAAGACAAGATTGTAGTCTTTGATTTAGATGAAACTCTAGGGCATTTTGTGGAACTGGGTATGTTTTGTGATGCTTTAGAAAGCTTCAACAAAAAATATGTGACAAGGGAACATTTTTTTGAAATAATAGATTTATTTAGCGATTGTTTGAGACCGTATATTATTGAGATATTAAGATATTTAAAATCGAAGAAAGAAAGAGGCGAATGTGAAAAGATTATGGTATATACGAATAATCAGGGTCCTCGAAAATGGACTGAAAATATTAGTGGTTATTTTGATAATAAATTGGAGTCGAAGTTATTTGATAATATTGTCTGTGCATTTAAGGTAGGCGGGAAAAGAATAGAGTTAGGGAGAACAACGCATGAAAAAACTGTGAAGGATTTGATTAATTGTACTAAAATACCAGAAGATACGAAAATATGTTTTTTAGATGATCAATATCACCCCTATATGAAACATAAAAATGTCTATTACATCAATATAAAACCATATGTATACGAATATCCATTTGCTGTGATGGGAGAAATGTATTTTAATAAATTTAATAATAGATTGCAAGATGAAACAACGAAAGAAGATTTTACAAAATATATCGTGGAATATATGAATCGTTATGAGGGTAAAATCGGTGCTGAAAAAAAAGATATTGATATTGCAATGGATAAAATTATTTCAAAAAAGATATTAGGTCATTTGCGAATATTTTTTGGAGATAAAGGAAAAGGAACGCGAAAAAAAAATAGACATATCACTGGAAAAAAAATTAGACATACAAAAAAAATATATTAATATTGTATAATGAGTGATAAAGAAGAAACTAAAAAAGAAGTACTGACTGAAGATAGTGTAGAACCTGATCTAGATAGTGATAAAGAGAAAGAATTGATAGATTCTAAAAAAAAATATGCGTCACTCTCAGATGCTTCTGAAAAATTAATTGAAAAATTAAGTGATGATAATCTAAATAAGGAGGATATTGCACACGTGAATGAAATTCTAAAAGAGGTAAAGGTATTTGCAGAAGCGGTAAAGGCAGTATCAGATAGTAACAAAAAATTATTTAGTACATTGGGAGATATATTAGTGAGAGCAGAAGTAGAGCGTGCCAAAGAAGCAAAAAAAGCAGCCAAAGCTGTAGAAAAAGCAACTGCCAAGGTGTCAACGGATAGTGATGATAGCGATGATGACAATGACAATGATGATGATGATGATGATGATACTACTGGAGGAGGGTTTTTTGGCGGCGGCAAACGGAAAAGAACAAAAAAAAAGAGGAGAGTAAGAAAAAAAAGACGACGTTCACGAAAAAAGAAAACTAAACACTAAATGATGGGAGGTATTATATATATTGGGATAACCACCTATATATAATACACAATGTTCCAAACCTAACAGCGGGTTTGATTGTTAAGAGTTATTTTAGATATTAACTAAAGTGCACAGGTCATAATATTCGCGTTATGATCATTGGTACTATCATTTTTTTTCTTGGTATCACCATTACTTTTACTAGCATTTACCTTTGCATTGTTGTAAATGGATAGACTTCTCGCACTAGAGTCGGTAGCATTTACATACTGTGGCATCCAAAAGTATGGCAGATTACCAGCAGTATTAGGATAAAGATTATCATAAATTTCTCTATAATACTGTTGCTCCCGCGTAGCGGGAGCATTAATCTTTTGTAAAAGATAGTTTTGATAATTAGAAACAGTGCTTGGTGTAAATTCAATATCTTCTAATTGTTTATCGATAATCTGATACCATGATCCGTCATTGCCACTTACGCCATCACTAAAAGCTTCTTTTGTTCTCCATAATACTTCTTTGGGCAGTAAATTTGGCTCGAAAAGAGAGAAAGCTTCTCTGAGTAAAAATTTTTCACAGCTGTTTTTGTTCAAAATGTAAAAACATTGTGACATTGGATTTCGAATTGAGATTGGCAAAGATAGGTAATAATTTGTGAAATCACGATCCAAAAAAGGGGTTCTGGGTTCCAATCCATTTGAAGATATAGATTTGTCGGAACGGAGAACATCAAAAAAGCTGATGTTACTGAGTAATCGTCGACATTCTTTGTCAAATTCAATATCATCAGGAGCTTTCAGAAAATAAATATAACCTCCCGCTAATTCGTCGCTGCCATCACCATTAAAAATTACCTTAGCTTCACTATGTTGTGCAATATATTTACCAATAAGGTAGTTACCGACCGATGCTCTTACGGTAGTGGTATCATAACTTTCAATTGCCGCAATAGTTTCGGGGATTGCATTAAAGAATTCTTCTTTAGTTAACTCAATTTCAGTATGCTTCGTGCCCAGATGTTTGGCAACTTCCCGAGCTCGGACAAGATCCTCAGAACCTTTCATTCCAATGCTGTAGGTTTCCAAAGTTTTGTCATAATATTTGTTGACAAGGGCAGTAATAAGACTGCTATCTAACCCACCTGATAAAAGACAGGCAATTGGACGATCACTTGTACCAACGACGCGTTTCTTAACAGCAACATTCAGCAGACGACAAATCTCTTTCTGAGCCGTATTTTTAAATTCAGGGGAATATTTGTCAAATAATCTAGTAGAATAAGAGGGGATAAAGAATCTATAACTGCTGGTCTTTTTCCAAAAGGAGTTTGTTTTAAACTCACATACGTATGTGTCTATTGTTCCTGGTTGAAATTGAGTAATGGTAAAAGGCAGTGACCCTTGTTGAAAAGACGGATTGGTATTTTGTGAAAAAGATACCATATTTGAAATTCCCATCGTGAGAGTTTTATCATTAGCGTTCAATAGGGAACTAAGAACCTTAATTTCTGATGCAAATGCAATAATTTTCTCGTAGGTGATATTTGTATGTGTATCAGGTGGTTGAAGGTTAGTATTATCTGATGAAATCTGCAATACATAGAGTGGCCTTACACCATATGGATCTCTAGCAGAGTGGACCACGGGATGTGTACTATCTTGTCGATAATCATAAAGAATAAAGGCATATACACCATCTAGCAATTTTACCGTATGTTCGATGCCATATTTTTCATAAAGATGAATAATAATTTCACAATCGGAATTAGTAGTTGGTTCAACATCAAGCATTTTATACAGTTCTTGATAATTATAAATTTCTCCATTACATACAAGTTTTATACTACCAATTTCAAGAGGCTGGTGCGAAATTGCATCTAGGCCATTAATAGCTAGACGATGAAACCCAAATGTTGTTTTGTTGTCGATGTTTTTAATTATGCTATATTCCGGGCCTCGTTTAGCACCTTTCTCGAAAGCTTTTTTTATAATTTCATTAGAAAATGTCGTATTGTTATTTAAGAGAGCGAAAATACCACACATTAAAAATTAATAATAAATATTGTTTATGTAATTTTGTAATATACAATATATATATATAGATATAGATGTCAAACCCCGATAGTATGTATGGAGTAGTTAACGGCTTTTATGAATGCAACATGGCGAGAACAGAGGAGCTTAATGAAAGATTAAATTCCCGTCGTATACCATCATCTAATTTGCAACCCCAGTATAGTCTTCGCCCTGTGTCTACCAAATATGCCGTTATGCCTATTATGGATAGACACGCCCCTAGCACAGTTCCCTTAAGAAGGTACCCTAACTATAATGTCGCAAAAACATTTAATCCCGGAAACACTGTATCGCACTGGAGTGGTTTTGCCACTTGTGTAAATGACGAGTCGCGGTTAAGAAACCAGTTTTTTGCTTTACAAAAGAGTGATAATGGTGAATATATTCCATCAACGAGAAGTGATTTATATAACATGAAGATAGAGAGTAAACCAACACAACAACCCTTTCCGGGATTATTCCAGGAAGAAAAATTTAAAGATTTTGACCCAAATGTATGTAATTTAGGAAATAATTTATTTGACAATTGTACCCGAGTACAACTGAAACAATTATCTGATAAGAAATAATAAATAGGTAAGATTCATTATGTATATATTGATAATATAATACATAATAAAATTAGAGAATGACTTCCGAAATAGATAATGTTACTGATCGAGCAACTTTAGCATATCTCGTGAATCCACATTATAATAGAAGTGCACGTGAAAATATTAAAGGATTTACGCCAGATGAACTCACACAATTTAATATTGATAGACGTTTTTACCGCAAACGAATTATATCTTTAACACGCGATATGTTTAAAAAAAATAATTTACCCGAAAATATAGTGGAGTTACATAATTCATATGTGAAACAATTAATAGAATATTTTAAATTGGGGGATCGAAAAGATATCATTCAAGAAGAATATGATGGCATAAACGAAGAAGAAGAAGACTTTGGTGATATGGAATATAATATTGAAACAGCAAATAAAGAAATTTTTAATATTAAAGAACCTGTAGCAACAATGGAAAAGTTTGTGACTATTAAAAAGGTGAATGTTGAAGATAATATAGTGCCTAAAAAAAAAGATATCAATCTAAAAGATCCCAAGTTAAAAACAAAAGGGTTAGATTCAAAGAAAAAGAAGAAGAAAGATAAAAATAAGAATAATATATAATAAAACGTAAAAAATGTCATTTAAAAAATCAAATTGTAGTCCGACAAATAAAAAAAATGATTTTACGTGCTATACTACAAAGTCGCTTATAAAATTACGAGATTTATGGAATACTAAACACCCCGATGTCAAAATAGACACAAACTCACCGAAAGAAATATGGGAATCACTCAAAAAACATATGGGATCTTTGTGTTCAAACGAAAAATGCTGGCTGCGACAAGAATTTTCAAAACATAATATTACCAAGGATTTAGAAAGTTATACTTTTGCACCAACTGCACCCGAAAGTTGGAAAAAGAATCCTAATGAATGGTTATCTAGTTTAGATATTGAAAGGGTTATGAAACAACACGAAAAAAATATGAGTAATTTTAGTTTTATAGGTCCATCACCAATCGATTTTGATAGTAAATTATCTTATAGTGAGTGTGTTTGGGATGAACTATGTAAATTTAAACTAGAAAAGTATATTAAACAGGGTAAAAATAAAATAGGGTTTATATTTAATTTAGATCCTCACTACAAGGGAGGGTCTCATTGGTTCTCTACATTTGTAGACTTAAGAAAAAAATATATATTTTTTATAGATAGTACTGGTGACAAGATGCCTAAACAAGTGAGAACATTAGTGAATCGCATAATGAAAGAAGCAAAATCTTTAAACATACCATTAACACTGTATGAAAATAAAAAGATGCACCAGCGTGAAAATACCGAGTGTGGAATATATAGTCTCTATATACTGATTGAGTTACTGTATGAGAGAAAAACACCACAATATTTTATGAATACGCGTGTTCCTGATAAAGATATGGAGAAATTACGGAAAAAATATTTTAATGAGCATTAAAATTTGTTAAATACTAGTATTTAAATACTAGTATATAATACATAATAATTACGATGAACCCCGCAAAGGTTTTTGTATCAAACGACAATAAGCGTATACTATGGGATTTTTTATTAAATAATAACATCTTTAATAATATTCCTTCTGATAAAGAACAAATGGTCAAACAGTTATTTGAAAAAAAAATTGTCATGGTTGAAAAAACAATAGAACCAACCGATACTGTAACTAAATTAAACAAACGGTTTATTTCTACATATGTAAAAGATTTGAAACAAATTAAGAAACCTCCTAAAAAAGTGTATTTTGAAGAGACCTCACGGGTCGTATCTAAAGATCCTTTACACCGTGATAACCGTTATGATGAAAAAAAAACGGATAATACATTATTGTTTCAAGAAAGATTGAGTGATCAAGGTGTAATTACAGCAGAAAAACATAAAGAGATGAGGCAAAGAGATTTTAACAATAAATTAGAAACTCGACAGAAAGATTTTGCAGAGATGTTTGCAAAAAATACACCTGCTGATATAGATTTTTCAGATATCCAAGAAGAGGAAGATGGCTATATTGACAATATGGATGAGCGAATCTCGGAAATAATGAGTTCACGAGAAAAGGATTTGAAGGAATTATTTGAGGGAAAGCCCGAAGATGCGAAAAAACTAATAGATACTACGTCCCCTCTTGAAAGCCCAGATAATACTTTGTTTACCCAAAAAATGCGACTAAACATCGGTAAGGATACCGAAATTGATGATGTTCAGCATATTAGTTCCAAGAAAAAAATAGACGATGTTGGGAATATAGAATCTTCAAAAAATATTACCGACAGCGATTTATCGGATTTATTGAATAATATTTTAGATAACCAAAAAGTTATTCTGGAGAGATTAGATAGTTTACATAAACTATAACTTTAATATAGGGAGTACGGTTAAGGGTTATAAATATAACGGTGATGCGTTATAATTATGTTTTTATCATTATGAATTATATTATAAAAATAATAATATTGTAATATATACGAATTTACTAATATGTGTACAAACGAAAAACTAATACAATTTGGAAACGCCCATTATACATTTATAAATCAAATTTTTGGCGATAAAGGTGTTAGAGAGGAAATTGCTAAGATATGGAGGACTAACATACATAAGTATAAGATGGATCTCGATAATCTTGATGAAGACAGTGGTTTTGATGATGAGAATCATCATGTTATTTATCTTAAGGATGATGAGGGTAAATTTAGTAAAGAAAAAAAATGGTGTAGTGCATATGGGTGTGAAGAACCAGGCGAGGAGTTTCCTCCTTGTTATCAGGACATAAGCAGAGATATAAATGATACTTTATGTCAAAGTTATGCCTTATTAAAATATTTAGGTTATACATTCCCACGAGGAACCAGTCGTGCAGCTAGAAAACAATTGCAAATGAATATGGTAGCGATGTATAGAATGATAATAACTAATGATCAATTTCGTGAGGTACTAAATGACTTTGAGATTTCTTCTTGGGAAAATTTTGTAGATGGTGGTGTATTACACCCAGATCCAGCGGTTCTTTTAGAAAATATTAGTAATGTTTTGGACGAGTGGGAAGCTTATGGTTATCATTATTTTATCGGCAAAGGCACATGTCCGCCAGAATATAAAAAAAGAAATACAGGGGCGGCGGCGGCAGCGGAACCCGCAGCGGCACCCGTTGCAATGAGGACACGACAAAGAGGTGAATCCGTTTCAATGAGGACGAGGGGAACAAAAAGACAAAGGGTTTCTACCGCGTTAAGTACTGGGGGTAAAAAATCTAAAAAATCTAAAAAAAGGTCGTTTAAAAAATTAAAACATAAATTTTCGAGTAAACGAAAATATTATCCTGTTCGCAGAAGTAAGA
>CEUR01337304.1_pt1 | contig 12627 bp, 11 predicted proteins | sample 356411 | NCBI WGS metagenome assembly CEUR01 (sample SAMEA2622715, study PRJEB7988) | marine metagenome | biome: marine biome (ENVO:00000447); feature: surface water layer (ENVO:00002042); material: "saline water (ENVO:00002010), including plankton (ENVO:xxxxxxxx)" | depth 5 m
GTATTGGCGTGTATGGAACACAATTTAAAATTGATATATATATCTACAGATTATGTTTATCCCGGTATTGATGGGAATTATAGTGAAAAAGACTATCTAAAGCCTTTTACAAAGTATGGATGGTCCAAGCTTGGTGGAGAGTGCGCAGTAATGCTTTACAATAATCATTTAATTTTAAGAATGGCTATGAATGAAAAACCTTTTCCACATCCTAAAGCATTGGTCGATATGAAAAAAAGTCTTATATATATAGAAGACGCTGCAAAAATTACATTTGAATTACTAGATGAAACCGGAATAATCAATGTCGGCGGTAAATCTCAATCTGTTTATGATTTCGTTAGTAAGACCAATAAGAATATAAAAAAAATATCTTTAAGTGATATAAATGATGTAGGTATGGCTAAAGACTGCTCAATGAATACAAATAAATTAGAACAAATTATAAATGACTGATTTAGATCTTAAAAAAATTAATTTTCAATCTATTGTTGAAGAAAAAGAACAAGGAATTTTAAGAGTATTTGAATCCAAAGATATACCATTTCCTTTAAGGCGAGTATTTACAGTTGTAAATGCTTTAGGTGGCTCAAAAAGAGGTGAGCATGCACACAAAAAATGTAATCAGCTTTTATGTTGTGTATCTGGAAAGATTAAGCTCGTTTGTGATAATGGGTCTTACAGAGTTGAAAAGATTCTAACTCCAAATAGTAGTGGGATTTTAGTGCAAAACGGTATTTGGGCAGAGCAAGAATACTTAATTGATAATTCTGTATTAATTGTATTTTGCGATCAACCCTATAAAGAAAATGACTACATTAGAGATTACAATGAATATTTAAAATGGAAAAAAAGTGCCTAAAAAAAATCAAATGAAGGATAGTCTCTGGTCCGAATTAATTAATAATTATAAAGAGTTTGATTTAAATAACTTTAGGTCAATTGGAGGATTGAACGAAAGACTAGGAACTTGGAGTGCAAGGGATAATTCCACTCGTTATTATAAAGCTTTAATGTATGAATTTGCAAATTATTTAGATACAGAGACTGACAATTCTAATTCGCCAATTCCAAATCAAGGTATACTGTCAAAGTATTACACAAAAATTTCAAACCAAAACCTTGGAAATCCAACTACGATAAATTACAGAGGTATGCAAATATCTATGGATTATTTGCTATCAATCGAAGAAACTAAATTTTTAAATATTTATCTAAATAGAATTTCAAATATTTGTGAAATTGGAGCTGGATTCGGTCGAACAGCACACGCGATTATTTCAAATTGTAACACAATTAAAAAATATTACATCATTGATTTACCTGAAATGTTAAATCTTTGCAAAGCATACTTGAAAAAAGTTCTTAGAAAAAAAGATTTTGATAAAATTTGTTTTTTAAAGCCCAACGAAAAAAAAATAATTAATAAAATTGATCTTTTCATAAATATTGACTCTTTTCAAGAAATGCCAAAAAATATTGCACTTGAGTATTTACATTGGATATCCTCTTTTAAAACATTCTTTTTTACAAAAAATGCCATGGGTAAATACAGGCCAGAAGAAATCAATCTTGAAATAGAAAATAAAAGTGAATATAAATCAGTTATAAAGATGGGTCTAATTACTAAGGAATATAAAATTTTTGATGATGATGAAAGGTTGTTAGCAGAAAAAGAATATCTGAAAATCTTTTGCCCAAAAAATTTTAGCTTATTGAAAACATCTAGAGGGTTTGGTCAATATTTATCTTATCAGCTTGCTCTTTATAAAAGTAATTAGATAGAAATAGTTATAATTTTATGAATGATAAGTATAACAAAATCGTTGAAAATGATATCAAAGCTATTCCAAGCCTTATGATTAATTACCCCGGCAAAAAAACTCTATTGATGAAACCATAATGTTTGTAGTGAAAGTGTAGCAATAAATGAAAGCTATGAGCTTGAATGAAAATAATAAAAGATTAAAAATAAGATGAAGATATTAATTACAGGGGCTTTAGGCCATATTGGATCAGGGCTTATTCATAGTATTAATAATGAAGATTTTGAAAAAGTATACATGCTTGATAATATGTCAACTCAACGCTATTCATCTTTATTTAATTTACCAAAAAACATAAATTATAAATTCATTGAAAAAGATATACTTGAATTTGATTCAAATTTTTTAGTTGAAGATATTGATTGTATAATACATCTTGCGGCAATAACAGATGCTGCTGGTAGTTTTAATAAATCCGAAGAAATTGAAGAAGTAAACTATATTGGTACTAAAAAGGTAGCAGAATTTTGCTTGAAAACAGATACAAAGCTATTTTTTCCTTCAACAACAAGCGTATATGGATCTCAATCAAAAATTGTTGATGAATCATGTTCGATTTCCGATTTAAACCCCCAGAGTCCATATGCAGAATACAAGTTAAAATCTGAGCAAATGCTTAAAAAAATGTCAGATGAAAATGGATTAAAATTTGTAGCATGTAGATTTGGAACAATATTTGGTAAATCTGTTGGTATGCGATTTCATACTGCTGTAAATAAATTTTGTTGGCAAGCAGTAATGAATCAGCCGTTATCCGTTTGGAAAACTGCGCTTGATCAAAAAAGGCCCTATTTAGGTTTAAATGATGCAATTGATTCAATAAAATTTATAATTCATAAAAATATTTTTGACTCAAATATTTATAATATTGTTTCATCCAACTATACTGTAAGAGAAATTGTTAGTTTTATAACCGCACTAATTCCTTCAGTAAAAGTTAACTTAGTCGAATCTGAAATAATGAATCAGTTATCCTATCATGTAAAAAGCGATAAAATAAAGAAAATGGGTTTTGATACAAATGATGATATTAGTGTCAATATAAAAGAAACAATCGAACAATTTACAGCACTACTAAATAATCGTTCGTGAGCATATTTATTTGGTAAAAGCGAATTTAATTGCAAATTTTTCTGGTGGGTTGTGGTCTGCAATTATTTCTTTACTATTTGTTCCATTATTCATAAAAATACTAGGTATAGAGTCATACGGACTAATTGGTGTTTATGGGTCTTTAGTCGGAATTTTTGGGATTTTAGATATGGGTCTTAGCTCAACTCTTAATAGAAAGATAGCTAAATCATTTTCTTTTGAGGATAAAATTACTGAATTAAAAGATTTTGTTAGAACGATTGAAATAATCTTTTGGCTAATAGGAATTTTTTTGTGTACGGCACTTTTTTTGTTTTCGGATTTAATTGCAAATCACTGGTTAAATTTTGATCAAATAAGCCCATTAATTGTTCAAAAATCTATCGCACTAATGGGTTTAATTATTGCATTTGAATGGCCTATGCGATGCTACTATGGAGGGCTTCGAGGACTGCAAAAGCAACTTTTATTAAATATAATTAAAATCTTTTTTGTTACATTGCAAAATTTAGGAGCTCTTTTATTATTATTATTTTATTCATCTGATATTCAAACATTTTTTGTTTGCCAGGTGATAGTTTCATCTTTACATACATTTACAGTAGCTATTTTTCTTTGGATGAGCATCCCAAAAAACAATAGTAAAAATTTCCCTAAATTTGATTATGATTTGCTAAAGTCTGAATTATCCTTTACAAAAGGATTGTTTGGAATATCTTTAATATCGCTATTAATGAGTCAAAGTGATAAAATTATACTTAGTAAAATGTTAGATCTAAAAATATTTGCTTATTACATATTAGCAATAAATATTACTCAATTTATTTTTGTATTATCAGGTCCGTTCTACACGACTCTTTTCCCTAGATTTTGTGAACTTATAAGTATCAAAAAAGAAAAATTAATTTCTGAATTGTACCATAAAGGATCGCAGTTTTTGTCAGTTTTAATTTTCCCTGTAGTAATGACTTTAGTTTTTTTTACAAAAGATATAATTTTAATTTGGAGCGGTGATCCTGATTTAGCAATTAACATAGATTGGCTAATCAAAGTTTCTTGTATTGGTTTTACAATAAATGGCATAATGCAAATTCCTTACGCATTACAGTTATCATATGGATGGACAAAATTACCTTTTTTAGTTGACCTTTTTTCCTTGTTTATATTTATCCCATTAATCACAATTTCTATTTTACATTTAGGCGCTTTGGGAGCAATGATAGCAAGAGCATCTACCTATTTTGTTGGATTTATTTTAACAATTTACTTTATGCATAAAAAACTATTAATAAGCGAGCGATATAATTGGGTGATATATGATATTATGGCCCCTCTATTAATATCATTTATTGTCACATTTAGTATAAAAAATTTATTTTATGATTTTCTAATTTCTAGTGGTTTAAAATTATTTTTTATTATTTTCATCTCATATCTTATGTCATTATTAATGGTAATTACATCAACTCGCCATACAAAATTTTTTATAGTTACTTTTCTAAAAAATATTAAATAAAATAATAATGCAAAGCCTCACAATAATTTTAACAGTAATGGGTAGAAAAAAATTCACTAAAAGATGGCTAGATTGGATGCTACTTGAGAAATGTAAGTTTAAAATTATAATAGCAGATGGTGATGAAGATAAAAATTATACTGAGAACTTACTTAAAGATAAAAAGTATAATGCACTTAATATAGATTATATAAAATATCCATACGATAAAGATGTTTATACCTACATTCAAAAAATTGCTTCTGTTTCAAAAAAAGTTTTAACTAAATATGTAATTCATGCAGACAATGATGATTTTATTTTTATCAAAAACCTTGAAACTGCAATAAGTTACTATGAAAAGAATCAACATTTAAGCACGTTAGCCTTGCCGCATTATAGATTTTCTATAAATAAAAAAAACGAAGATAAATTATATATTAAGAATAATTCAAAAATATCATTTCAAAAACTTAAGCCTTTAAAAAATAGAAAATTATTTTCAAATGAGCCTTTGGTTAGATTGGAAGAATCAGTGAAAATTTTCGCAAGTGATTTTATATATTATGGCATACATAAATCTAAAGATTACGCAAGATTAAATAATGACTTATTAGAAATTGTTGTTGATGATTTAATTTTCCATGAATGGTATATCTCATATTTTTTTCCGCTTTTGGGTTCAGTTGAGGCTCCTTTGAATTTAGATCCGTTTGTTATTAGACAAGAAAATACAAGCACAAGCGCTTATCTTCATACGTACCCTAAAATGTATGAATATATAATAAGGCCTAATTGGTCTAAGCAATTAAAATCAATGAAAAAATGCTTATTAAAAGTATGTTTAGAAAATAATCTAAATTGCGATCAAGAAATTGAGGAAAGATTTGATCATGCCTTTTTAAATATGATTGGTATGGTCAATTTTAGTTCCAAAATAGGTAGCTACCTCAATAGATACAAATTCATTTATAATTTTATTTCAAGTCTTTATTTGAAAAAAAGAGGTAAGGGAAGAACATCACTCTCGATGACTTACATTAAGAAAAATGAAAATCTCAATACCTTAACTAATTTTTTAAATAGTAAGTAAAGATTGAAATTGTTTATTTTATTTATTCAAATTTCCCCTTTTTGGGTCAAAATAACATTTTAGGTTAATATATAAATGGAAGAATTCAGAGATCTAAAAAAACAGTATGATCAAAAAGGCTTTTTCATCCTTAAAAACGCTATTGAAGTCAATATTCTTGAGCTTGCATATCAGGAAATTATTAGCTCTGATCAAACTATTATTTATAATGATCGATTGGATAAAATTAGAAGAATTGAGCGAATTTATAATATAGGCCCTAATCTGATAAATATAAATGAAACTATATTAGACTATTTGTCAAAAATATTTTCAGAAAAATTTTATCTTTTTAAAGATAAATATAATGCAAAACCTCCTAAGGGAGAGGGTTTCTTCGCACATTATGATGGAATTTTTTATTGGCCCGATGAAAAAGGGATTATAAGAGATGGTTGGCATTTTTATTCCAAAACCTTTGTCAATGTATTAGCTTGCATTGATTCAATGACACCGGAAAATGGTCCTTTAGAAGTTTCTGCTGCTCACGAAGGAAGTTTCAAAGATTTAATAAAAAATACAAAAAATGATGGAACCCCTGATTTGATAAAGTCAGTTGAAGATAAATGTAGTTTTGAAAAAATGATTTGCGATCCTGGTGATTTACTGTTTTTTAGCAACCGTTGTCCACATAGGTCTTCAAAAAATAAAAGTAAATATGATAGAAGAACAATCTATTATACTTATAATCCAAAAAAAGAAGGAAATAATTATTTAAAATATTTTAAAGATAAGTCTTTGAGTAAAAATCCTACCAGAAAAAGTTTAACTGGAGAAATATAAATAACTAAAATTGAAATGAATAAAGAAAAGCTAGTATATGTTGGTTTAAGTTGTGACCTTATACATCCCGGTCATATTAATATTATTAACCATGCAAAAAAGCTTGGTAAGATAACTATCGGGCTATTAACTGATGAGGCCATCGCTTCCTACAAAAGAGTGCCTTTTATGGATTACAATAAACGTGCAATTGTAGTAAATAGCTTACAAGGCATTGAAAAAGTAATTCCTCAAAAAACATTAAGTTACATTGACAACTTAAAACAGCTAAAGCCAGACTACGTTGTCCATGGGGATGATTGGAAAGAAGGTGTTCAAAAGAAAACAAGACAGGAAGTAATTGATACTTTATCTTCATGGGGGGGAGAATTAATTGAAGTACCTTACACTAAAGGAATTTCCTCATCAGACTTACATTCAGCGATGCGAGATATCGGCACATCACCAGAGATACGATTAAAATCACTGCAACGTAGTATTAGCGTAAAACCAATTGTCCGCTTTTTAGACCTACATAATGCTTTAAGTGGTCTAGTAATTGAAAATACATTCATAGACACGCCTAATGGAAGAAGAGAGTTTGATGGTATGTGGGCGAGTAGTTTGACTTCTTCAACAGCTAAAGGAAAGCCAGATATTGAATTAGTTGATGTATCGGAGAGAATGACAGTATTAAATGAAATATTGGAGGTAACCACAAAGCCTATAATATATGATGGTGATACTGGTGGTCGCCCTGAGCATTTTTCATTCACTGTAAAGACCTTAGAGCGACTTGGAATCTCAGCTGTTATAATCGAAGATAAAACTGGTCTTAAGAAAAACTCCCTTTTTGGTACAGATGTTCCTCAAACGCAAGATTCAATCGAAGCTTTTAGTGAAAAAATTAACATTGGAATTAATGCAAAAATTTCCAAAGACTTTATGGTAATAGCTCGAATAGAAAGTCTAATCTTAAAAAAAGGAATTGAAGACGCATGTAAAAGAGCCGAAGCATACCTTGATGCAGGGGCTGATGGCATAATGATCCACAGCAGAGAAAAGACTCCCGAGGAAATTTTTAACTTTTGTAAAAAATACAACCAATTAAAAAATCGAAAACCGCTTGTCGTAGTGCCTTCAAGTTATTCCTCAGTTAAAGAGAGCGAATTAATTGATAATGGTGCTAATGTTGTTATTTATGCTAATCACTTACTTAGAAGTGCATTTCCAGCGATGAAGAAAACTGCGAGATCGATTTTAGAAAATGAAAGGTCACAAGAGTCCGAAAATAATATGTTAAGTATTAAAGACATTTTAGAACTAATTCCGGGTACAAAATAAAAATTTCACCAAAAGACCTAAGTAACTCATTTTTTGAGGCAGGTGTAAAGTTCTTTGTTGGTGTGCCCGATTCACTGTTGAAAGAGTTTTGTAAATATATTGATCAATCATTATCAGCCGATCAGCATATTATTGCATCAAACGAGGGTGCTGCTATATCTATTGCTACAGGTGTCCAAATTTCAACCGGTCAAACGCCATTAGTTTATTTACAAAATTCAGGATTAGGTAATACAATTAACCCTTTAATGTCATTGGTTGATCCTGAGGTGTATAGTATACCAATGATATTAATGATTGGATGGCGAGGAAAGCCTGGTATATCGGATGAACCGCAACATGTGAAACAGGGCAGGGTCACTCCAGATATTTTAAAGGCTATGGAAATTCCATATAAAGTTTTATCAGACTCTAGCGATAATCATAATCAAGTTGCAGGTTGGGCAGTTAATGAGTCTAAAAAAACTAATGGGCCTGTTGTGTTACTCGTTGAAAAAAATACTTTTGAAAAACTGGAAAATAAAAAATCCGTTAACATAGAATTAGATACCCTTCTTGCTCGCGAAGAAGTAATTAACTTGTTAACCAAATCTTTTACAAAAGACTATTTTTTCATTTCAAGTACTGGAAAAATTTCACGAGAACTTTACGAGTCTCGTGATAACAGAGATCAAGATCACTCGAGAGATTTTTTAACAGTTGGTTCAATGGGCTACTCATCTCAAATTGCGTATGGCATAGCAATTAAAAAACCACATACTAAAATAATTTGTCTTGATGGCGATGGTGCGCTTTTAATGCATATGGGTGGAATGACAACAATAGGAACTAGTAATTTAAAAAACTATAATCATATTATTCTGAATAACGGAGTTCATGATTCTGTTGGTGGCCAGCCAACCCTTGGTTTTGATGTAGATTTTTGTAAGATTGCAGATGCGTGTAATTATAAAAATGTATTTGGACCATTGAAAACAGAAACTGAAATATCCAATGCTTTGATTGAGCTATCAAGCTTAAATGGTCCCAATTTTATTGATATACGTGTTAAGCCTGGAGCAAGAGCTGACCTCGGCAGGCCAAAATCATCACCGATTGAAAATAAAAAATTATTTATAGAAAAATTGAATAATTAAATATGTGGTCTTATTTCAATCCTGTAAACGTGCACTTTGGACGTGGAATTAGAGAAAAAGTATTTAGCCAAATTAAAACAAAAAAAACTTTAATTGTATGTTCAAAAAGAGGAAAATCTCAATTTTTAGAAGATAAGATCTTTCGCGATATTATAAATGTTTCAGATATAGCTTGGGTTGATTCAGCATCCAGTAATCCTGGAATTTCTGATATTGAAAACCATATTATAAATTTAAATAATAAAGAAATCAGTTTGATATTAGCATTTGGCGGGGGAAGTGCCATTGATACTGCAAAAGCTATTTCATATTTTTACAAACCCGATCCTGAAAAATTCTCCATTAGAGACGTAGTTTTAGGAAAAGTTAAATTTAATTCTTCTAACAATGTAAAATTGATTGCAATTCCAACTACATCTGGCACAGGTAGTGAAGTAACCCAGTTTGCAACAATCTGGGATAAAACCAACAAGAAAAAGTATTCGATTGATAGTCACTTAATTTTTCCTAACTATGCATACATAGATTCAGAATTAACTGATAATCTGCCTATCGATATCACCTTGTCAACTGGTTTAGATGCTATCAGTCAATCACTCGAATCAATTTGGAACAAAAAGGCAAACAGTTTCACAGTAGACTTGGCTATTAAAGCTCTCAAAGCTGGTGTACAAGCTCTTCCAAGGTTAATTGAAAACCCTGAATCACCAAATTTACGAGATCAAATGTCTGAATGTAGCTTGCTAGCTGGACTATGCATTAGTCACACTAGAACCGCGATTTGTCATTCAATATCCTATCCATTAACCGCTCATTATGATGTTCCCCATGGGCTGGCATGTGCGTTTACAATGCTTGAAGTTTTGAAAGTAAACATTGATAAAGATGATGGCAGGTTTGATAAGCTTGCTATTGAACTAATGGGACCTAATAATAATGCCCAAAATTTACCTGAGTTCTTCAAAGATTTTTGCGATGGACTGGGTATTGCTGAAAAAATTAAAACATATGTATCTAGCCTAGAGTCTATAATTAGACTAATCCCTGAGATGTATACCAAACAAAGAGCTGACAATTGTTTAACTCCAATTGATTTTGGTGACATTGAATCAATAATTAAAAAATCTTTCATAGATAACTGAATATGCAGTCTATTATAGTATTAGGATCAGGTCAATCTGGAAGTGGCGCTATCAAAGATTATTTGATTGGAAGAAAAGATATTTTTGATCCATTAGATGGTAGAGAGTTTAGACTGATTCAGGAAAAAGACGGCCTTTCATGTCTTCATAAAGCTCTTACTTCGGAATTCCACCCTGACAAAGCAATGTATGCGATTTTAAAATTTAAAAAATTAGCAAAAAGACTAGGACGAAAAAGTAAAAAATTTAGAATTCCACCTAAGCTGGGATATGGTTTTTCGTCTGCAATTCCACATTATGAGGAATCAATTAATAAATTTATAAATGACATAACAGCATATTCATTTAAAGTTGCGCCTCTCCGGGATATGCTAGAATACAAAACAATAGATTGGATAAAAAAAATATCAGGAATATTGCCAAATTCTAGAAAAATACCTCTAGAAAAGCCAATTCCTGTTACAACTGAAGTTTTTTATAACGCAGTTTCAATTTTATTTGAAAATTTATTTCAAGCCAACAATATAAAATTTGATGGTATATCTGGACTTCTTTTTGATCAAGCTGGAAGTTTTTGGTCACCCTACTCATCAACAAAATATTTCGGTAAAATAAGAAAAATTATTGTTGTAAAAAGAGATCCCAGAGATATTTTTACGCAAAACAGACACCAATATGGGGGAGATTTAAATGATTTTATTAATTTTTATAATTCAGTCATGTCTCATGTGTCAAATAAAGAATGGAATGAAGAAAAAGTATTTGTAATCAATTTTGAAGATTTTGTTATAGATTATAAAAATCAAGAAAAAAAAGTCTGTAATTTTTTGAAAATAGATCCTTCTTGTCAATCAACATACAATCCAAGCGCATCTAAAAAAAATATTGGTTTGTATAAAAATTTTTTATCAAAAGATGAATCAGAATTAATGCTAAACAATTGTATTAAAATTTAGTTTGTAGGTAAACCATTATACGTTCAAAAAAATATCCTTCTTTTTCAATAATAACCCCAACCTATAATCGAGTCGAAAAACTGAAAAACTGTTTTGAATCTTTAAAGGTTCAAACTTTTAAGGATTTTGAGTGGATAATCATTGATGATGGTTCAACGGACAGCACAAAAACTATTATAGATGAATGGAAATTTTTTTTAAACATAAAATATTTTTATCAGAAAAATTCTGGAAAACCTTCAGCTGTAAATAAAGGAATAAGTGAATTAAGCGGAAAATATTTTTTGGTACTTGACTCCGATGATGTAGTAGTTGAAAATGCTATTGAAACTTTTTACCACTATTTAGAAAAATCAACTTCTGATGTTATTGCGGTGGGCTCTTTAACTCAAAAGAAAAATGGAGAGATAATTGGCTCTTATTTTCCGCAAAAAGTTTGGAAATCAACAATGCTAGAAACAGTGAGCAAGTACAATATCAAAGGTGATAAGTGGCTAGCATTTAAATCTAAATTTGCAAAAACATTTTCGTATCCAATTTTAGATAATGAAAAATTGGTTCCAGAGGGAGTAGTCTTTAATAGAATGGCAAGAGCAGGGTTTAAAATTCTCTTTATTAACACCCCTTTACTTGTTCATGAATACAATCAAGACGGTATTACTTTAAACATAAGTAAAATCAAAAAAAGCAACCCCCTTGGATTTATCTTATATTATTTTGAAAACATAATTTCAATAAATACAAGATTTAATAAATACTATATTAAAAATACTGTTGCAATTATGGACATATTGATCGATCATTCTAGTAAAAAAGTTAGAGTTTTTGCATTACTCGTACTTTCCTTACCCATTGCTCTAGCGTTACAGATTTACCGAAAGATAAAACGTTTATTCTTATAATACAGCTGATGGAAAGATTATTTCTCTTACTTTTCTTGGGCATATCACTACAGTCATATTATTTTTACGGAGCCGGGGGGCCTTTAATCTCTTTAGCCTCACTTTTTATAATGGGAATAATGCTATTCTTTGGCAGAAATACACCTATTTATTTCCCACATCATTTTACTTCAAAATTAAGCATATGGTATTTAGTTGTTCTTTTGTGGTCAATCATTGGAATACTAATATTTAGCCTTGATGTTGATTTCAAGAGATTCTTTGGGTTTATCATTGTTTCAATATCCTCATTAATATCATATAGATATATATCAATTTCATCATTAGAAAAAACAGTAAGATTCTTTCTTCTAATTAATATCATTTTCTTCTACATCCAATTATTTGGATATTATATATTTCAAATTAAAATAGATTACTTGATTGGAATTACTGGTGAGGCTCAAAGAATGTTTGGCGGTACATTTAATGTGCCTTTTTTTAATACATTTATTAGGCCTACAGGACTTTACCAAGAACCAGGAACTTATGCGACTTTCTTAGCTCCTCTTATCGCTTTGTTTGGAAGATATTCACATAAGAACCAAAATAAGTATATTTTCATTTTTTCAGTTTTATCGCTTTTTTTATCTTTTTCTATTTTTGGAATTATTTTTGGATCATTGATCGTGCTTAATTCTGACAAAGTACGTTTTTCATTAAAAATTGTCCTAGGCTTTGTATTATCATTAATCGCTTATCCATATTTGAGATATAGGTTTATTATTTTAAAAGGCGTTGATACAAGTACGGGCATAGATTTTAGAGCTAATCAAATAAATGAAACTATAGCACTATTTA
>CEUR01043114.1_pt1 | contig 12562 bp, 11 predicted proteins | sample 356411 | NCBI WGS metagenome assembly CEUR01 (sample SAMEA2622715, study PRJEB7988) | marine metagenome | biome: marine biome (ENVO:00000447); feature: surface water layer (ENVO:00002042); material: "saline water (ENVO:00002010), including plankton (ENVO:xxxxxxxx)" | depth 5 m
GGGGAGTTTGCGTGCCCTCTTCCGCAAATCGCAAATGGCGGTCCGAATGCCAAGGGGCGGCTCAGCCGGTCCATGGGTTCCCACAGGCGGACGTCGATGTCTCGCCCCCACGTGACCCGGGTGTCATGAACCGAAACCGGAAGGAGTCGGGAACTGAATAACCGGGGGAACAGGTCAGGCCGGGAACGGAGCAGCCCTACCTGGGGCCATGGGTGCCGTGGGGTAACGGGACGGAGGAAGCTTGTGGATTTGGCTCATGGGTACGAGGGTCCACCCTTGGAGTTCCCACTGATTTCATACAAACTATTGTAAATGGGTAGTTGAATTTCCCATCGAGGCTTGACGATGGATATGATGACAATTACCTTCTGGTTTTCTTCAGTTTTCATATTTCCATTGTGGGTTATGATGTGGTTCCTTCCAAAGCATGACATCACCCACAAAATTGTCGGAGATGTCAGAATTTGTGCATTCCCATTGATTGCCTCATATGCTCTTCTCTTGTTACCCAATGCCGTAAAAGTGCTGACCGCATTGGGTTCGCAGATGCCAACTCCAGAAGTTGTAGTCGACTTATTCGCTGACGATGAGATGATTATTTTGGCCTGGCTTCACTTTTTAGTGATGGATACATTCATTGGGAGATATATCTGGATGCGAATGCTTGCTGCACAAAGACCAATCCAGGTTTCGATGCCTGTTCTTCTGTTGTGCATGATGATGGGCCCTATCGGGCTTTTGGCAGGAATACTGGCGACTTTAGATGTCGAAGACGACATCTCCGTACCATCCCGGGCCATCGAATGATGGAACACTCTCCCAATCTGAGGTTATTGTTTCCCCGTTCCCGACCATTCTAAACGCAAATTCATGAGTAGTAACGGCTTTGATTTCGATTTCGAAATCGATTTCATCTTTCGAGACAAATGAGACTTGTGCTTCAATTAATCCATCCTTAATCATAGGCTGGCACTCCAGTAAAAATTCGTCATGAACTTCGCATCTGTAAAGCACTTCATCTAGCCATTTCACAACTAAGATCTCAATGTCACCTTCATGAGAGACTTCCCACCTTGCAGTTTTTCTCGTAATTGAATTCAAGTCTTGATTTCCAGCCAGCAAAATCGACTGCATTCCAACAGTCATCTCCTTTAGCAAATCGTTTGCATTTTTGCCAAACGCACGAATGCCAATGTCGGCGGTAGTGGGTCTGACCCAGTAACTCAAGATTTCACCTCTGGGAAATTTGCAAACTCCAAGCAACTTCGCCCAAACGGTTTGCCAAATCATCACTATTCAGTGTGAAGTTTTGTGTACCACTCATGATACATTCACAAGCAGCATTTGCTAAGTGAGCAATGTCTGCGACTTCAAGTCCAAGATTTACTCCTGCAGCCACAGCTACTGCTGCGGCATCGATTATTCCAATGGCCCCACGAGGCTCGGCTAGGGTGCATGGGGAGGAAATAACTTGTTCATCACTTGTATAAATGGTGACTCCGTTTTCTCCTTGTAGAACAACTAGATTGTTCCATTCGTTCTCTTTGATAAGCAGTTTTGCTGCTTCAGACGAATCATTGCAGGCTAATCTCTTTGCCATCAAATCAAGACCTCTTGTTTGGAAAATCACCCAATCAGCGCCGGCTGTTCGATGTAATCCTGTGAGTTTTGGGTCGCAAATAACTGGAACTCCCGCTACCTTTGCTGCATTGATTAATCTCGCTGCACCTTCGTCGGTAACGACTCCCTGGCCGTAATCTGAAATAACAAGAACATCGGCAGTTGAAATTCTCGAAACCGCTTGGTCGATGATGGATGAATGGGCCTCTGAGTCGATAGGAGTATCATCTTCGATGTCCCATCGCAATAGTAATTGTTGACTCGAAATCAAGTATTCCCTGCCAGCAATCATTCTAGTTTTTACTGTAGTTACTCTGTCTTCAATGATAGCAATTCCATCGCATTCAACCTTCTCCTCCTCGAGGGCTTCGAGTATGTTGCCTCCTGCTTGGTCGTCACCAATTACTCCGAATAGAATAGCGTCTAATCCAATGTTCTCTAATCCTCTAGCAACGTGTGCTGCAGCTCCAACGTCTTCGTAGCGTTCGGTTTCCTTCAGAACAGGAACAGGGGCGCGGGAATTCAAATTGTTAGCATATCCGTGGATATACCTGTCAAGCATTATGTCACCTACCAGAACTACATCTCCAGACATATTCTTGATTTGAGTTTGCAAGTTGACCAATCTGTCATGAATTTCATGTTCGACATCACTCATTCCCATAGTTTCACCTCATGCTTCTTCGTTACGGTCATCCCTATCTAGCAATTCAGCCAATAAACTAGCATGACGTGAATCTGAAATCCCTAGATTTTTCCTAAGCGTATTCAACATTGCAGCCTCATCGGATGTGATCATACCATCCTCAAGAGCTGTGATGAGAGTTTCTCGGTAGGTTGTAGTTGCCTCGTCTAAAATTGGGTCAGCTTTTGCTTCTTCCAAAAGACGTTCGTGCGTCTCCATGTCGATTCCAAATGCTTGTCGCATTGTTGCAAGTAAGGCGATTTCATCCTCAACAATTTCACCATCAATCAAAGCCTGTCTAAGCATGTCACGGTATACGTCTTCTGGTGGAGGAGCGTTTTGTGCTCGTCTTGCTTCATCAGATAATCTTCCAACTCTTTCAGGATGCATTCCAAGGAAGGTCACGACCTCCGTAATCAGTTGTTGTTCATCTTTTGTTATCTTGCCATCTTCCCAGGCTCTGGCAAACATTCGCTTGACGAGATTTTCTCCGGCCTGAGCGTCTAGTGATGCAGTTCCTTCTGGATTCGAAACAGGTGAAATCACTCGATTTTCATGGAATACTAGACCTTCGTCCAGATATGAAAGCAGGTCTAGGGTCATCTGACCTCCTTTCCTCAGACTACTAAGTGCGACTTTTTCTCCATTTTTGAAAACTAATTGTGCGAGAATCCTATCCCGTAATTCACCTGCACGAGATTTGCCATTTGCAGTTAATCCATACACTCGTCGACGCTGTTTAGCACCAGGGACATGTCGCTGTCCAGTAGTTAACTCATCGTTCTTCTCTAATCTCTTTAGAGTCCTAGGAACATGCTTCCTTTGAACATGAACTGCTGCCGAGATTCCGGCTTGTGTAACCGCAAAGGGTGCTTCCCATTGGCCTTCAGGTAAGGGATTGTCGAATAGGTGAAGAAGAGTTCGCTCTTCTGTAGTCATCGTTCCGAGGTAACCGTCGACCATACTCCTCCCTGATGGACCTACTAAGGGGGAGGCACATAAGACTGGTCACTATGCGCCTAATATGGCAGAGGGTAGGAAGTCCAAACCGAGGTCTAGACCAACTAGGCCGATTGGATTGTCTGAAGAGGGTGCTCCTTCTAAGCCAAACCTACCTCCTGTTAAACATGAATTTGGTTGGTTTATTCCTGAACCTCTCTCCAATAGGCTACATCAGAAATCAGCTTTGGGTAAGCCGATTGAAGGCGGAATTGTTCTGACTGAGGAAGAAGTGATGTTCTGCCATTGGCATCGTCATGTTCCGCTTGAACAAAGTTGGGTCGATGACAGACTTATCGAGAATGCTAATTTTGTCTACAAATCTGTTGCATATGATGTTGTTAGAAGTGCAGGTGAAAAGGTAGTTCCAATCGACGGACGATGGCTCAGATGGTCTCGTGAATCACATCCTAGCAAAGGTGATGCCGAGGCAGAAGTTAGATGGTCAACAGTAAAGGAAGATTTTGATATTGATGAACTTCTAAATTGGACTAAGTCGTTATCTGAAAAAGATTTGAAAGCAGAAATCGCAATAGTGGATGATGAAATGGATGTTACTATGTATCGGCTTTCTATTATTGAGCCCGAAGGTAAACTAAGTCCTGCGACTAGAGACAAACACCCTCAACTTGGTATTGAACATCTTTCTCGTCAATTCTTGCGGCAAGATGAACTCGATTGGATTAATGGAGTAGAAAATCCAGTTACTGATCTGTTCAGCGAATTAAACTCACGTGGATTGTTAATGCGACCCGGGTTCAAATACGGTTGTCGTTGGAGAGTTTATTCGACTCCGGTGGAAGAAGACCACGCACCTTGGTTATTGCAAATGGAGGAAGATGCTCCTTCAAACTGGGAGGGAGTATGCCTTTCAGTACGTCTCGCCGAAGGGGTCAACAAAGGTTGGGTCATCGCCATAAAGCGAGGTGTTTGGAACTTCCTCGTCATCAGTCGACACCTTCCCGGAAGGTGACTTGATTCCCAATGCAACCCAAAGTGCAGATAATGCTAGTGCAATTGGTATTAGCTTTGCCGGACTTGTCCATTCCTCAATAGTTGATTCTTCTTCACCACCAGCTACTAATTCAACATTGATGTGGTAATTGTGGCCAGAATCTGAGGCCAGAATAATTTCTCCTCTGACAATCATCCCATTCAATAATAATCCTGAGGGATTGACATCTAGAATAATCACAGAGCCTTCTGATAACTCCTGGTCGACTTCTGTTTCAGCCACTCGTGACAGAGGCCCGTCAATACCAACTAGCCACATTTGGGACCCATTGCCTAAAAATTCTACAGGAATTTCTATTGTTGATGATTCCACTGTTGGAATGCTACCCCTAAATGTTGATTCAATGGGAATATTACCGAGAATTTCGAATTCGTGTCGGATATCAAAATCTGTACCTTGTGCGCATGAAATTGTGCCAGTAATCAATCCAATAACGCCTTGGACACCTCTTGAAGAGAATTTAATCTGATTTTCTTCAAAATAAATATACCTTCCATCGCTACTGGTTAGATTGTATTCTATTCCATCACAAGTTCCTGATATCGGAATATTGTCATCTGGAGTAAGTACTGAACCGAAGTCGGGAAGTTCTATGTCTGTAATGTGGCCACAATCAGGGGAAGAAAATTCGACACTGTAAGTTCCATTATCTACTGAGACATCAGCCCTCCAATCGACAAGGATACCATCTCGGTTTCGGATAGTAATGCCCTGTGAACCAAATGTTTCCCCGTCTCCGAACACATCACTTTCCTCACCGTCATTGGATCCAGCCACCATGTTTTGTTCCCCATCTGCTTCGATAACTTTCAACCATGCTCGTTCAGGGTGAGAATTTACTAGATTGTCTTCTATTTCTCCTGCTCTGAGGTCTTGTTGTAGGACGAGTAATCCATTCCCTGGCAGATTCGAGTCGTATCCATGATTGCTCCTATATTCTATCCAGATGAATTCTTCATCGCCAATAGGAATCTTTAGTGAATCACCACCTTGTGAATGTCCTTCAAAAGTATAAACAGGCCCGCTGCAATCACTGCCCGGCATCCATTCAAGCTGGATGTCTTGATGTCGCTTTCCACCAATCAATTCGATGCTTGGGCTTGAAGGAAGAGCAGGCCATGCACCATTTCCGTTCCAGTTGCCGCTGGCCATAATATCCCATTTGCCAATACCTTTCCAATTTTGGTTCACGGTATCATCGTGTACCGCATAAAGGTCTGCCGCACCTAATTGGTGATACATCTCATGCATTATTGTCCCGAAATTGTTCGATGAGTGCTGACTCGATATTGTGTAGTGTGAAATTTTCAAGTCTCCGGGAAGTTTTACAACTTCTTCGATTGATGAAAAGTGCGACCAGATTCGCGAACTAGAGCCACCTCCATCCTCTTGTGGTTTAACGCAGTGCAAAATCAGAAAACGGTCTACCCAGCCATCGCCATTCAAGTCGTACTTTGACCAATCCGACACTTCATCTTTAATCTCTAGAACAATCTCCTGAGCTAATGTATGTGGGTTCACTCCCTTTCTACCCACATCATTCTCTCCATCTACGTCATGCCCGTAATCAGCCATCCCGAAATCCGTGGTCACAATTCGATTGTGGTAATCGATTTGTAACGTTGAGGAAGGGCCGAATCCTTGGTTTAGATGGTCTCTAGCACTTTGGTCAATTAAATTGGATGCCCTCTGTTGGTCGCAATTTGAATTCTCACTTTGGTCGGGGAAGTCAATCAGCACTACCAGCCATGATTCCTCATTTGTGATTCCCACGAGTGGTCCCTCTTCTTCAGATTGAATAGTAATTGCATGCTCTTCGACCCAGTCATTTAGCGCTTCACCGTTGGCAAATGCAACCACAGATAGTAGCGATAATATCACTACGATGGGCCATCCGATTACGGGTCGCATTGAAATTAATGTGAGTGTTATGCCCTTTGAATCAATTGCTACAATACTTCATCGTGATGCCCAAATTCTCAATTTTTTGAATTAGCGACTTTGATGGATTAGTAATCCATGCTTCATCAGATTGTAGATTCATTCCGAACGGAATCTCATTGCCAAACAATATCGTCGATATACCAGAATCTTCTAGCAATTCTAAGCATTTCTTTACTACGCTTTCTTCACTCCATGGTTCAGTTTGACTTGCCATTGCTAATTTGCAATCGATATCATTACTGTCAGTTCTAGCTACACTAATCCTTGCTAGATTCAACGAATCAGCATCACAGCCTAAGAATCTCAATGAGTCTATGTAATCAACAGGCATTGATTCGACAACACATCCTGAAAATACAACTTTAGTTGCATTGAATCTTTTTACTACATCTAACAAGTTGTCTTGTTGTTCACTATCTCTGCATACAGAGGTAAATTCTACCATACCCATGCCCTTCAATGGTCTGATTTTTGGAGAAGTTCCACAACATCGGCAATCCACATACAATACTCTGTGAACACGTCCTTCAAAATCGAGCAATTCTTGCATGCCATGGCCAATTGGCATCGAAGCTCGAAATGACTTCCATCCTATCAATTCAACAATTCCTGATGCGAGGATGGTTAGCGTGAACAGTAGTCCAGGTAGATTAGCCGGAATAACTAGCCATAACAACATCAGCATTATTCCGTGTATACGTAACCGCCACCATCCGGCATTTCCTGACCATAGTAATTTTGACATTCCCGCTATTGTAACAACACTCATCGCGGCTAAAACCAGTATCATAGCCCATGCGATCGAAATTGAAATCCGTAACATTTCTGCAGCATCATATCTTCCAATCAATCCTGTATCATCGTTAAATGAATGACCATATGAATACAACCATGGTAAAAATTCCGCCATTATGAAAACAAGTGAACCAAATGCAAGAACCCACATCATGAACATCCAAATTACAAATGCTCTTCTTTCACTGGGAAGGAGGCCGGGTTTTGCGAAGGAATATGCCTGATGTATGGCGAATGGCATTGCGGTTAACAACCCTATAACTGCAGCACTAAACCAACGTGTTCCTGCCCATTCATCTGGTGAGAAGATATTGACACAGGATTCTTCACACGGATCTAATCTTCCTAGAACATAGTTCAATATTTCATCAATCGAAAACGACCAGACTCCAGTGAGTATAATTATCAAAATTATGACTGACGTTAATCGCTTCGACAATTCATCAAGATGTGATTGAACACTATTCCTGTCATCACTCGACAGGTGTAAGTCATTCATATTATCAGACCAAGTCCATATCTTGCTTTTCAGCGCGTGCTTGGACTACGGTACGGTAAACTCCGAATATTCCCCATAGAAGACACATTCCGATTACCAATGTGTAGCCCCACGGTAGAGCAGTATCGATAGCCCAACCGAATCCGATTGCTAAGCCAAGAGTTAGAACACCTCTGCGTATGCCTTGTGGGATTGCTAAACTCATATCGAGATGAGGTGGTCCACCCGCAAATCTTCTTTCGTAAAACTCGCCTTGAATTACCGCCGCTACGATTAGTATTGAAAGGGTAGTCCAGAAGTAGAGGTTACCTTGTTCGAGATATCCACTTGCGACTTCGGCTTGTCTTTCAGCTTCAATTTCTTCAGCGGATTTTTGTCCGAACAGTGAGTCATAATCTCCGACGCTAATAGTTCGCAAACTCGCATCTACATCGGCTGTTGCTGTTCCTGGAGCACTTACTGTGAAGGTAAGAATCGTCCAATGGTCTCCAGCATCTGGTGCTCCACTCTCATCGACAATGTTTCCTGCTAGTGAGAAGTGAACATCCCCAACATCTACTTCTGGTGCTGTCCAAGTTATTGCCCAGTCATTCCCAACACTGTCATGGGATAGAGCCCCTCCTGAGTCCTTGACATACTTTGAGCCATCTCCGGGGGTGAAGTTGCCGTCTGCGTAGTCCCAAATCATGTATCCGCCCACTGCATATGTTGCATGTGCTAGGCTGATTGTGAGGTTGTATGTTGCTCCGGTTTCGTATACTCTAGGAACTCCACTGATTGATAGAATGACCTCGTTGGATGGAGAACCTCCTGCTCCGTGGCAAGAACATCCTTCCTCTGGAATGATGCGATCGTTATGCAACCAAGGTGGCCCCTGAGAGTTACCGAAGGCTGGAGCAGCCAGCATTAGAGCCAAAGTTGCAACCAGCAGGACAGAGAACCTACGGGACATTATCTAGGGCCACCTGTGGTTCCCTATTGAACATTGTCACATCCTGCCGCCCCTTTAGGGGCGGATTTAGAATCACAAATCCTTGATTGCGTTGTTCAGGTCAGTCATCATTGCCTTACCATCGCCGAATAGCATCATTGTCTTATCTTCATAGAATAAGTCGTTGTCAACTCCTGCGTATCCAACACTCAGGCTTCTCTTGATGATTACAACAGTTCTTGCTTGGTCAACATCGATAATTGGCATACCTGCTAGTGGTCCTTCACCTGTTCTAGCAGCTGGGTTGCATGTATCATTAGCACCGATTACAATCGCCATGTCACATTCTGGGAATTCAGGGTTGATGTCATCCATCTCAATCAACTGCTCGTATGGAACATTTGCTTCTGCAAGTAATACATTCATGTGGCCAGGCATCCTTCCAGCAACAGGATGAATTGCATATTTCACTTCAGTGTCAAACTTGTCTTGCATCAAGTCAGCAAACTCCTTGACTTGGTGTTGACATTGGCTAACTGCCATTCCGTAACCAGGCACGATGATGATCTTTTGAGCACCGTCTGCCATCATTGCAACTTCATCAGCATCACTACCGACTTTGGTTCTAGTCAGTTCTTGTTTCTCTCCTCCACCAAATGACTTGAAGAGGACATCGAACAATTGTCGGTTCATCGCCTTGCACATGATGAACGTCAGAATTAATCCAGATGCACCAACAAGGCTTCCAGCAACGATAAGAACGCTGTTGTTGATGATGAATCCAGTGAATGCTGCTGCAATTCCGGACAATGAGTTCAACAGGCTCACTACAACAGGCATATCAGCCCCACCGATCGGCAGGACTAGGATGATACCTAGAACACAAGATATTCCAATAATTGCCCAAATGTAGTCAGTGTTAGTTGGGTCTTCGATTGACATGTAAATTAATGCTAAAACAGAAACAAAGAGTAGTGCCTTAACAGGGTTCAGCCATGCAGGACCCCAAGTTGGGGTTCGAATCCACTTGCCGAAAATTTCGACTCCCCCCTTCAGTTTGTACATTGCCAGTAGTGAGCCGGTGAGTGTCATCCACCCTACTAATGCGGACAGTCCAGCTGCTACGATTGCAACAGTGGCTCCTAATCCGGGTGCAGGTGATGCAGTCTCGATCCACTTCCATGTCTCAGACAGAGCAACTAGCGCAGATGCTGCTCCACCAAATCCATTGAACAGAGCAACCATCTCCGGCATTCCGGTCATTTCGACCTTTACCGCCATGATGTATCCGATCACAGAACCGATTAGTATTCCAGAACCGATTAATGTCCAGCCAACAATACCATCTGGGAAGAAATTCATGTCGATGATTGTTGTAACAACAGCGATTGCCATTCCCAGCATACCGTATTGGTTTCCTCTGGGAGCCGTGCGAGGGTGGCCTAGATTCTTCAGTCCGAAAATAAAGAAAATTGCAGATACTAGGTATCCAATTGAAACCCAATCCTCCAACATTTCAAGCACCTCTCTTCTTGCCAGCGATCATATTCAACATACGATTTGTTACAGCGAATCCACCAACTACGTTAATCATTGCAAGTACTAGAGCAATGAATGCGAGGATGCCTGAAGTAACAGTGTTTCCAGCATCGTATGCTACATTTGCTCCGAGTAGTGCACCTACCACGCTGATTCCAGAGATTGCGTTAGCACCACTCATCAAAGGAGTGTGAAGCATAGCTGGAACCTTTGTGATTAATTCAACGCCAAGGAAAATCGATAGTACGAATAGAGTAATTGAGCCAATTAGAAGTTCGGGAGTCATCAGAGAACACCTCCTAGTCGAGTTTGCTTAGGATGCATTTCTCCATCCTTACAAATCAGAACACCGCCCATTCCAGGTACATGGAAATCATTACCTTCGGGTGCTCCGACTAGAATATCATCATCTTCTGAAATTTGGAAACCATTTTCTTTGTCAACCAAACTTGTGATGAAAGTTGTCAGATTGTTTGAGTAAAGCATTGATGCAGTGTTAGCCAGAGTACCGGGTAAGTTCGAGGTCCCGACAATAATGACGCCGTTATCTGTAGTGTGAATTTCGCCAGCCTTTGTGATTTCACAATTGCCACCTACATCGGCGTTCATATCAACAACAACTGCTCCAGATTTGAAATTGGCAACAGCAGAGGCAGGTACAGTTATCGGTGCTGGCCTGCCAAATATTCTCGCAGTTGTTACAATGATGTCAGCATCGCTAGCAACTTCACACACGGTATCGTTGACTTTCTGAATAAATTCAGGAGTCAGAGGTTTGGCATATCCTGCCTCGTCTTCGAAATCATCCATCCCATCAACTTCAATGAAACGGCCACCCACGGATTCGATTTGTTCTGCTGCGGATTTTCTTACATCGGATGCATACACAACTGCGCCTAGTCTCTTGGCGGTTGCAATAGCTTGTAAGCCTGCGACTCCGGACCCCATGATTACGACCTTAGCAGGTCTAACTGTACCCGCGGATGTGGTCATCATAGGAATTCCTCTCGGCACTTGGGAAGCGCCAAGGAGGACCGCTTTGTATCCGGCTAAGTTATCTTGGCTAGAGTTTACATCCATTGATTGTGCCCTCGAAAGTCTCCGAGGAATCATATCCATGCTCATCAGAGTAATACCTCCATCGATGCATGCTTGAACCTTCTCAGGGTGACGGAATGGGTCTGCTACACATGCAATGATTTGTCCCTTGGATAATTCGCCGGCATCAGGCATACGAATTGAAATCACAATTTCACATGACATGACATCCTTTCGATCTCCGATAGATGCTCCAGCGTCAGTGTATTCAGAATCGGAATAATTAGCGGCATTACCTGCTCCCTTTTCGACTACAACTTCGAAGCCTGCTTTTTGCAATTTTTTCATACTTCCAGGTACGATTGCAACACGAGTCTCGCCCTCTGGTTCCATGGGTACTCCAATCTTCATTTTATCACCTCGACTATGCAACGGATGCACGCGATGAATTGTGCCACCTGTATTCGGTTCTTGAACGACACGGTTGATATTCCAAATTTTGATTCTCAGATTTAGACCTCATATCCTTATGGACGGGTTATTCATGCGGTAGAATGTCGGAGTGTTTTGTATGGCATCGGGACGTAGAAAAATTGCGGTTATAGGAGCCGGAAATGTAGGTGCAACTTGTGCATTTGTATTAGCACAAATGAAAGTCGCTGACATTGTGTTGCTTGATATCTTTGAAGGATTTGCTAAAGGAAAGGCTCTTGATATGAGTCAAAACAGTAATGTTCTGAACTATGATGGTACAATCACAGGTACAGCTGACTACAACGACATTGCAGGTAGTGATGTCGTAGTAGTGACTAGTGGATTCCCGAGAAAGCCCGGAATGTCTCGTGAAGATTTGATTGGCAAGAATGCAGAAATCATTTCTCAGGTAGGCGCTGGTATCAGAGACCATGCTCCAGATTCCACTGTAATCATGGTTACAAACCCTCTAGATTTGATGACATACCACATGCAGAAGGTAACCGGCTTCCCCACAAACCGTGTTATTGGGCAAGCAGGTGTATTGGATAGTGCAAGAATGGCTCATTTCATCGCGCTGGAATTAGACTGTGCAGAAGAGGACATCTCTCCAATGGTACTGGGTGGTCACGGAGATACAATGGTCCCTCTACCAAGATACACCACTGTTGGAGGAATACCAATTACTCAATTGATCCCAGAGGATAGGATTGAAGCAATTAGCGCACGAACAGCAAGTGGTGGAGGTGAAATTGTGAAATTACTAGAGAGAGGTTCAGCATTCTATGCCCCCGGTTCAGCCGCTGCAATAATGGCAGAATCAGTTCTAAATGATCGCAGAAGAGTAATTCCAGCATCTTGCTACTTGACTGGTCAGTATGGATTGGATGATGTATACATTGGAGTTCCATGTATTATCGGCGCTAATGGTGTTGAGAAGATTTTCGAACTTGACTTAACAGATTCTGAGTTGGAATCTCTACAAGGTTCTGCACACTTCTACAAGGGTCAGTTGAAGGATAT
>CEUR01036484.1_pt1 | contig 12400 bp, 14 predicted proteins | sample 356411 | NCBI WGS metagenome assembly CEUR01 (sample SAMEA2622715, study PRJEB7988) | marine metagenome | biome: marine biome (ENVO:00000447); feature: surface water layer (ENVO:00002042); material: "saline water (ENVO:00002010), including plankton (ENVO:xxxxxxxx)" | depth 5 m
CTACGGACTTGCAAGAGATTCAGAAACACTGCTCAATCAAGACTGGAGTAATATGACAGACGAGGCTATCAAACAACATCTTGTCAAATTTCGCGGGATTGGCCCTTGGACTGCTGAGATGATGTTGATGTTCTCTTTTATGCGTCCCGATATATTCAGTATTGGCGACATTGGCTTAGTCAAAGCAGTGAAAATATTAGTCCCAGAGGTCGAGTCAAAAGATTCTATAGAAAAAATTGCTGAGCGCTGGTCACCGTACAGAACTGCTGCATCTTGGTATCTCTGGCGGATGATTGACCCCGTTCCAGTTGGTTATTGACATAAAGACGGTTTGTCCGATTCATATTTAGGTGCATTAATTCCGTACTCGAAGCTGTTCTTGGCAGTTGAAGTTTTTAGTAAAAGAGAACATGAGTTTTCGGCTAATTCTTGCTCTTCGTCGTCAATCGTAACCGAATTCCAAATCCACCACATAGCCTGCTCATCATCGGTAAAAGAGATTTCAACCGTTTGAACAATTATTGTGGTGTAAGATTGTTGATTTTCAATGACCTGAACTGTCGAAAACATTGTCAAAATATCTCCATCAATTGACCATGTTGAACCAGGGTAGATTTCGTTTGAAAAGTCACCGTTGGATTCAAACTCCAACTCTTGACCATCTGACTTTAACCAAGTTCCCTCAATTGGTTCTGTCGATTGAGGTATCATGAAGATGATAACAACAGCAGAGACTAACAAGGCACCGACTGCAATTGCGTACATGATATTCTTCTGTTTAACAAAATCAACGACTTGTTTTGATAATGGATGTCCAGTAATTTCACCCAGCTTGTCGGAGAAAGTTGGGGTTGGAGTTTGGGTGGGGTAATATGCTTGAAATTGAGTAGCAGATGTAGGGTGGGAAGTACCATCCGGTGAAACGTTTGGGTTTGCATTGCCAGCCCCACCATCCGTTCCCATGCTCATAATTCTCACTCTACAATGTTTAAAGTTGCCTAAAAATATCAATCTGATTTTGCGAACGAACAGTTTCAGACAGCGGACATCTTTTACAAGCTGATTTATTTCGCCTTTTGTATTTTTCACAGCACTCTGATTTTACTTTTTTCTTGGATTTTTTTTGCTTTTTCCTTTGATATTCAAGATAATCCGAATTTTCTACAAGGTTGACTATTGATAAGTTCATTGACTCTGGATTAAGATCGCTATCACTGCAAGCAGGACATGTTGCCCATCTCGTTTCAATGTGGCTGTCACAAATATCACAACCTTCCATCGACTTGCTACGAATTAGGGACACCTAAGAATATTTCGGGCTCCCTAAGGATAATTACTAAATGTAGCAGGTTTGTGGAAACATTCGTCGCCTATGACTAGAACTCCACTAATTTCACTTGTAGCAATGATAATGTTGTTACTTGCTGGTTCAAACATAGCCATCAGTTTGCAAGAAGCAGACGGTGTTGAGGCCTTGATGACAAGCGCTAGAGACGATGACGACAACGATGATTTTTGCGAAAATACTTACACAAGCGAATCTTCATGTAACGCTGATAGTCGCTGTGAGTGGGATGAAGAAGATGACCCTAGTGACGAAGACTATCCTGGTGAATGCGAAGGAAACGATGATTACGAAGATGATGACGACGACGATGACGACGACGATGAGGATGATGAGGATGATGACGATTCGGGTTCAGGAAACGGTGGCAACAACGGAGGCGGAGGGACTTTACCAACCGATACCGATGGTGACGGAGAAAACGACGATACAGATTCCGATGATGACAATGATGGCGTCGATGATATGTATGACGCATTCCCGTTAGATGCCTCTGAACAATATGATTTTGACAGCGATGGAATTGGCGATAATGCTGACAACGATGATGATAATGACACTTATCTAGACAACGAAGATGCGTTTCCTTATGACCCTAATGAGCACGCAAATTATGACGGAGATAACTTAGGCGATAATGCAGATCCTGACGACGACAATGATGGAGTCGATGATCAATTCGATGCCTTTCCATTCAATGCCAACGAACAGTACGATAACGATAATGATGGAATCGGCGATAATGCTGATAATGACGATGACAACGATGGCTACATAGATTCTCAAGATGCATTCCCAAATGACTCAACTGAACATTCGGATAATGATGGGGATGGAATTGGCGATAATGCAGACCAAGATGATGATAATGACGGCATCGTAGATTCTGAAGACTCTGATACTCAACAATTTGAAACTGTGAATGACAATGATGATGATGGAATTCCAGACGAAGATGATGATGATGACGATAACGATGGCGTAGTTGACTCCTTGGATTATTATCCGTTCGACCAAACTGAGTCCAGTAATTTTGACGGTGATGCAGTCGGAGATAATGCAGATAGCGACGACGACAATGATGGCTATGCAGATTCTGAAGACGCATTTCCGCTTAATGCCGAAGAATGGTTTGACACCGATAATGACGGAATTGGCAACAATGCTGATGATGATGATGATAATGATGGGATACTTGACATCGATGACGCTTTTCCTAACAACCCTCAATCATCGTTAGACTTTGACCGTGATGGCATGCCAGATGAGCTAGACTTTGACGATGATAATGATGGCGTCAACGACATCTTTGATCCATTTCCAATGGATTCTAGCGAGTGGCAGGACACAGACGGAGATGGGATTGGAGACAATGCTGATTTAGATGATGATAATGACGGATTCATCGATATTTTAGATAGAAACCCAAAATATGCTGGATTCTTACCTAATGAAAACCTGATTGAAAATAACCAAAATAATAACCCTGGAACTGAATCAACTATAGATGGAAACAAAGCACTTCTGTTATTATTCACCACTACCATTGCCATGGCACTAATATTCGGTGCACGTCGATTCGTTAAAAAGGACCAAGCGGCCACACAAAGTACCAAAATACCTGTAGAAATTTCTTCGGAGGACCAAAGATGAGTTCGATAAAAAACATTCTAGATATGGATTTAAGAAAAATCCTCAACCCGAAATTTTGGCTATTAGTAGTATTGATTTCGCACACAATAGTTGGAACATTGGTGCCCCTACTAACCACAGATTTTGATAGTGTTGAGTTCCAAGCAGCCTCCTATGGATTAGTTATTTCCGTAGTTCTTGCCAGCATATATTTTATGACTGAAGGACAAACACAAGCACGTCTTACTGCAACGATTGCTGGTGCAACACTGGTTTGGATTCTAGTTACACTCGTTGCAAACCCAGCGAATAATTTTGATCTTAGTGTCAATTTTGAGCCACCTTTTCTCTATAAGTTCTCATTCGATATCGAACTTGCACCACCAATAATCGTTTGGGCAATGCTAACATTAAGCGGTATTACATATTGGAATTGTGAAACAAAATCAGCGGTCAAAGAAGCAAACCTTGACGACAATGCGAACTGATTGACGCAAAAATAACCTAATGTAGACAAATCATTTAACATATAATCGATAGGTAGGACTACCATGGCTTCGGAGCGAGTCGATTCTATGACTGACAAGCTTAATTTGACAAAACAGCGTTTGAGTGAGTTATCCCAAAAGGTTGCTAAGAGTACCAAGACAATGATTTCTAACACTAACGAATCAATAAAAACGAGTGTTGCCAAACATAAAGAAAAGCGCAATCAAAAAGCACAAGAGAAAATTTCCAACGCTAAGCAAGAAATTGGTCAAGATGGTTTAATGGATGATGTTCCACCAATGGTGACACTTCCAGAATTTGAAGATGAGAAAATGGAGATTGTTGCAGAACAGAATGAGACCATGATTTCTATTGTTGAAGAAATGCAAAGGTTATCTGAGCGACTTGATTCTGTTGAACGCAGGGTAAGAAATGTTAGCACAACAGAAAGCAAGAAAGTAAAATCGCCGGTTAAAAATGATAACCCAACCCCAGAAAAAATCGAACCATCTCCGGTGATGAGAGAGGTAATCCATCTGTTAGGCGCAAGCCTAGTTTGGATTGTGGTTTTGTTTGGAATTGACAAGTTTCTATCAGATAATGCGATACTTATCGTAGATAGTTACCCAGCAGAAATACCAATATGGGGCATCGGTGCATTGACTTGGTCATACTACCTTCTACAACGACTTGGAAAGTCCTCAAAAGCGCTACAGTTACCAAAACTACTCATGTTCCAAACCTCAATTGCTGTTGGAATTACTACTACTTTTGGACTAATGGTTAATGATGAAACAATGACTACAGTTTCGAATGTATGGATTTGGGGCACAGTCATTGCGGTTGGTTTGTTATTCGCATCAAGTATGATCGCTTCAGCGTGGACCTCAACCAAGAAATTAGTTGGATTAAAAAGCGATTAATTAGTTATCAATCGATTCAGGGTTTTTCGCCAAGTCCTTGGCAATGTTTTTCTGGTGCGACTCGACTGTTCCGCCGCCAATTTCCAGTAGTTTCGAATCTCTCCACAACCGTTCAACGTGGTATTCACCGACATAACCGTAGCCACCCAAAACTTGTATCGCCGAGTCAGCAATTTCCTTAGCGGCTGTTGCAGCAAACAATTTGACTCCATCGGAATCTAACCTGTGACCTGCTTTTCCAAGCGTCATGTTAGCCGCAGTATCATAGATGTATGAACGCATTGCTCGGTACTTGGCCCAAGAGTTACCAATATGTTGCTGGATTTGTCCGAAGTCTCTAATCTGGTGACCGAATGCGGTTCTGTCTGTAGCATATTGATTCATTTCTGCTAAACATCTTCGCGCAATGCCAAGAGACATTGCTCCAAGCGTCAATCTCTCGACTTCGAGATTACACATCATGTGAATTAGCGATTCACCAGGTGCACCTACTAAATTTTCAGCAGGCAAAATACAGTCATCAAATACTAATTCCGCAGTATTAGATGCTCGCATTCCGGTTTTGTCGTAGATTTTCTGCCCGACTGAATAACCCGGCATCCCAGCTTCTACTAGGAAGGTAGACAATTGTACTCTGCCTTTCTCATCGGTTCCTGTTCGAGCATAAACCCATACCACATCTGCTGGCGTTCCGGTTTCATCCAAACAGCCATTGGTAATCCACATCTTGCGTCCGTTTAATTTCCAAGTTCCATCTGCTTGCTGTTCAGCATTAGTTGACAGACCTAGAACATCTGTTCCAGCATCAGGCTCTGACATTGCCATTGCGCCAATCCATTCGCCCGAGCATACTTTCGGCAAAATTCTGGCCTTCTGTTCTTCGTTGCCGTTGTATGCTAAATTATTGACAAACAGCATTGCGTGTGCAAGGTAAGCAAGGGCAAAACCCGGGTCTGAGGCAGATAACTCTTCGTGAACAATCGCACAAGCAGTGGCGTCTAGACCTGCTCCACCGTATTCCTCAGGCGCACTGATTCCCAATAAACCAAGTTCACCCATCGATTTTAGTAACTCTAAATTGAATAATTCTTTTTTGTCATGTTCGAATGCTTGGGGTTCAACATATTCCTCTACCCAGTCTCTAATCATCGAGCGGAGCATTGCATGTTCTTCAGTAGGGTTTGCTATGTCCATTACTACCACTTATTGACCCGAAAAGGTCTCCCTTTTTGACAATTTGTAGAATTATCTGCCAAACAACCTGCGCTTCTTCTTAATTTTCCCACGTCTGTTATTTGAATCTCGGGCTGAGCGACTTTGTTCATCCTCCATACCTAAAGCGGGTCTATTTCTAGTGGCTTTTGGAGCACCCATCCTACGCAAATTGGGTGGCGGACCCCTAATATTTCGCTTGACTCTTCTAATTCTCAGTGATTGAGAATCGTTTTGTTTCCTCGATAATTTACGCGCACGTTGCCCTACATGCCTTAAATGGCCATTGGATATTTTTGGTTCAGCGACCTCATTGTTTTGAGTGATACCTGCTTGTTCTAGTACTTGTTTGGCTAGTGATTTCGCAGAACGATTAGTTATCACTTCATCGACTATTCGTGAAGCGAGATTAGCAAAAGATTCGTCATCATCGACGATCGGTTTAGCTTTCACCTCCAATGTCAATTGTTCCTTAATTGGTTGACCGTCTGAAACTTCTTTCAGCACAATATCAGCAAAATTATCACTTAATGTCTCTTGCTCACGCTCCATAAAGTGCACCCCATCACAGCAAAATTAATCGATTATGGTATAAACATAACCTATGGTAATTGCCGTAAAGTAGGGTTTGTTAACCCCGCAAATTTGACCGATTCTCAAATTGGTGTCCAAATTCCCATTGCTCTTGCAACACACCATCCAGAGCGTCCTTCATAGATTCCCAAAGCGCCACCAAAAAACAACCCTATTACTGAAGAGATAGTTAGCCAATTTGTTGTCAGGATGCCTAACAATAGCAGAGTGGCTAAAACAAGGCCGAAAGCAAGTGAAAAGGTTCCGCCTAATAGTCTAACAAACTTACCTCTAGCGTCTATGTTGCATTCTCTTGCCATGGTAGATGATTCCACTGTGGTGATATAAACAGTTGTTTTGAGGATGTGCGACAATAAATCAAATACTATGAATCGGTGGTTGGGTTGTGTCATTTAGAGCTTGCATGTTCTGCCACAGCATTAGAGTATATCCCTATCTTGGCTTTATGACTGGTCAACAATACCAATGCCAAGACTGTGAAGAAATATCACCACTAGTACTAGAGTTCGATACAGAAGAAGACTTTACTCATTTCCTTAGCCAGTTAGAGGAGGAGTAGTGTTATGGATGTACTATCACATTGGCTTTGGGGAATGGCAGTAACTCACGGCAAGATAAAAGGTCGATTTTCTGGCGCAATGGGCGTAATTCCCGACTTGATGGCTTTTTTGCCAGTGACAATTATTTCCTTATTTACCGGCCACCGTAATCCACGCGTTGACGATACAACAACAACAGAAGATTTTCATCCGCTCTCATGGGAAATATACCAATGGAGCCACAGCGCAGTTACTGTAACAATTGGATTCCTTGTCACGTGGTATTATCTCAATCGTTACGGTACACCGAAAATCATTAGTCGATTCTACATTGCTAGCATGAGCGCAAAAAAGCAAGCATTTCTCATCTGGTTGCCATGGTTACTCAATATCATTACCGATATCCCATCACACACCGCACAATTTTTTCCAACGCCTGTATTTCACCCTATTTCCGATTGGCGATATGATGGAACGAGATGGTCAGACCCGACTGTATGGTTCACCAACCTTGCTATTTTAGCCGTGGTCTGGCTTATTATGATACAACTAAATCGTAGGAATAAAGCAAGTTCTCAAATATTAGCAGATTAATCTTGCAACATGTCAATTCATGATGATGTGTTTGCAAGGATAAAATCTCTACTCCAAGACGAGGACGACTGGGTATCTGCAATGTCTACTGTAGTATGTGAATTACACAATTCATTCGAACACTTTCACTGGACTGGTTTTTATCGAACCGTGGAACCTAATCTCCTCAAAATTGGTCCGTATCAAGGTGGGCACGGTTGCTTGGTTATTCCTTTCGATAAAGGAATCTGTGGAGCCGCCGCCAAAACCGGGGAAACACAAGATGTTCCGGATGTACACGCAAGACCCGAACACATCGCTTGTAGTTCCTCTACGCTGAGTGAGGTAGTGGTACCAGTAAAAAGCACCACCGGTGACGTTGTTGCAGTTTTGGATTTGGATTCAGATTATCCGGCTGCTTTTTCGCCGTCAGACATTGAATTTACAGAGCATCTGTGTCAATATCTCGGCAACAAATATTTCTGAATGCTTGGGTGAAGCATGATGTCAGTCATTACGCCAGATTCAAACAATAAATCACAGTACACCCTACCGATTTGGTATCATCCAATATACACAAATGGTATCCATCCTAAAGCAAGATTTCCAAGAGATAGGTATACGAAACTGCTTGATCGATTAACAACAACTGAACTTGGAACAAAATTTGACATCATGGAGCCAAAGGAAGCGTCTCGGAGTGAACTGACCATGGCTCATGACCCATATTATGTTGACAATTTTCTTAATCAGACTCTGACCGAAAAGGAGGTTAAACGAATTGGTCTAACCCCATGGACTCCTGAAATAATCCCGCGAACATTACTGCTCGTTGGAGGAGCAATATCAGCGCTTGAGCGGGTAGTCAATCATGGTGGAATTGCAGGAAATATGGCGGGTGGCACTCACCACGCTCACTTTGACTTTGGCTCGGGTTATTGCATCTTTAACGACTTAGCCGTATGCTCGATGATTGCCATTAAGAAGTACGGAATCTCTAAGATAGCCATCCTTGATTTCGACGTTCACCAAGGCGATGGTACTGCGACAATACTGCAAAATGTTCCGGAGGTTTTGACCATATCCATTCACTGCAAACAAAATTTTCCATTCCGTAAATCGATTAGTGATTATGACCTTGAATTACCACCTAAAGCAGAAGATGCAGCGTACCTCAAAATGGTGCGGAAAGCCTTGGAACTAACAACGGAATTTGAGCCTGAATTAATCCTGTTCCAAGCTGGCGTTGACGGCCTGACTACCGATTCTTTGGGTAAGTTGAATGTCTCTAGAGAAGGAATGAAATTAAGAAACGATTTGGTGTTTGATTATGTCATTAGAGACTCAATCCCTACAGTCGTCTTCATGGGAGGTGGCTATTCAGAGCCGATTGGTCATACCATAGATGCCTTTTGCGATCTATTTGTCAGTGCTTCACAAGCAAATGAGACAATTCTAGCCAATGCGGATTAAACCACACATTCAATATACAAACGGAGTTGCATTAGATATGGCTAAACTGGAGTCACTCACTTGGAGTAGCCGTTTTATCGATGAAACACCCGGTGATAAGGAGGTAGGAGGTAAGCCTCGTCAGGTTCCTGGCGCATGTTGGTCGAAGGTACAGCCAACTGAACCAGTCAATCCAAAACTTAGGCTTTGGTCAGCAGAAATGGCAGAAATATTGAATTTAACCAAAACCGATGGTGGAGTACTTGGCGGCGGCAAGGTCGTTAAAGGCATGCAACCATATGCCCAACGATACGGTGGGCACCAATTTGGCAATTGGGCGCATCAATTAGGTGACGGCAGAGCAATAACTCTTGGCGAGGTAAAGACACCGACTGAAACTCTAGAATTACAACTAAAGGGAGCAGGTAGAACTCCCTACTCACGTTTTGCTGACGGAAGAGCAGTGCTTCGCTCGTCGATAAGAGAATTTCTCTGTAGTGAAGCGATGTTTCATCTAAATGTTCCAACCACCAGGGCTCTTTCTTTGGTCACTACAGGAGACACTGTGGTAAGAGACGTGATGTATGATGGCAATCCAGCCCCAGAAATTGGCGCTGTAGTTTGTCGTGTTGCTCCCAGTTTCATACGATTTGGTAGTTTTCAAATACACACTGCTGACGGTAATCATGATATTCTACGCACTTTATTGCAACATACTATCAAACACCATTTTCCGCAACACTCAGTCAACGATGATGAGGGCATTTTGCACTGGCTGAAGCATGTCGCTGAGACCACTGCAGAAATGATTTCTCACTGGATGCGTGTTGGCTTTGTCCACGGCGTTATGAACACTGATAACATGTCAATCCATGGCTTAACAATAGATTACGGTCCTTACGGCTGGCTTGAGGATTATGACCCAAATTGGACCCCTAATACAACAGATGCATCAACCAAACGCTACAGATATGGACAGCAGGCTCAAATCGGTGCTTGGAATATTGCCCGCCTTGCCGAGGCAATAGCCCCGCTTATCAATGATGTTGAAAGCCTGTATTCTGTTTTAGAACATTATGAAAACAAGTACATTGAATTCCAAAATACCAACTGGGGAGAAAAACTCGGGATTAAAAATTTCCAAGAGTCAGATGAAGCTTTAGTGATTGAATTGAATGAATTACTACAACAGGTTGAAACTGATATGACTATATTTTTCAGAGTGCTTTGCCATGTTGACAAACCGGATGCTGAGTTAATTTCCCAGGCCTTCTATGACCCTGAAACCATACCCATGACTGAATGGAACGATTGGCTAAGTAAGTGGTGGCAACGAGTAGATGGAAAACCAGACCGAAGTACTATGTTAAGGGCCAATCCAAAGTATGTACTGAGAAACTGGATGGCTCAATTAGCTATAGATGCAGCAGAACAAGAAGATTATTCAATTTGCCACGAACTTCACAATTTGCTAAAGCAGCCGTATGATGAGCAACCAGAAATGGAAGAAAAATGGTTTCAAAAACGACCTGAGTGGGCAAGGCACAGGGTTGGTTGTTCAATGTTATCATGTTCCAGTTGATTGATGTCAACAGAACAATCGCTAAACTAAGACCAATCTAAACCTGCTAATTCAGGTTATCATTGAAGAATTTTCTAGCCCTTACCAAGGAATCCTCTCTGGCAACTTGGTTACCTTGAACGTGAGCACCCCTATTTCGCAATATGCGAATTATCCAGCGCCTTTGCCAGCGTTGGTTCAAAGGAAGATGTAGGCCGGGGAATAATTTGCCTGACATGTAGCCGTTCTTGGCAATTTTCACTGTACGTCTCTTTATATGGACAGCTTTGGGGAGGTAAGTAAATTCCTTCTCACTATCAAATGAGTGATGAGCTTTCGGATAAACATGTAATCTCGCATTTGGTAATTGGGGCATAAGACCCTCAACAAAATGAAGTGGAGTCCAATCGTCTGCCTCGCCATGAAGAATCAAAATTGGAGATTCCACCCAACTTTGCACATCGGGACGAAGATGAGCAGCAGGATAAAATGGCAAATGAGCATCAAATGGAGTTCCGAGTTTCTCTATGATCGGCTGCCAGGCTGAATACAAAGCCACAGTACCTCCAAGGCTCCAACCGGCGATACCTATTTTGGCAATTGAAGGATTTTCTGCCAATTTATGACGAACCGAGAACGCGTCGACAAGCATCATTGAATGAGTAACTGAGAGTTGATCGTTGACAGTAGAATCTATCGACCTCGCAGCAAATGAATTCACCTTGCAAACTGCGAGCCCTGACTCAAGCCATTCATTGATGTGGTCTTGGTGATGTTGTCCCCATCCTAAACTCCCATGCAGTGCAATAATGCATCCAAACGGACCCTCGCCTTTGGGAAGAAAGAGCTCAGATTCAACCTCGGTTGTTGGCGAATTCTCGAGATTTGTCAGTATGTGGTAGATCTCAAATGGGGAGCGAGATTGTACCGTGAATCTCTCAACCATAATCACCGCTATGAATTACATCATATCAAATGTGGTTTTTTAGGTAACATATTTGATACGATTTATGTGGATTCCAATGCCTCACATAGGTCATACATTTTACCGGATTTAAATTGCCATTACAGGCTATTTTCTCTATTAGTTTAAACACCGTTGCCAACAAGGACAAAAAATGGCGTCAATAACATACGGCTGGAACTTAGAAACTGTACTCGAAGCTTTTGAAATCCCTGACACATTCTCATCAGTACATCCTCATGCATACGAAGAACACAGAAGAGAATTGAAGGTTGCAATCCAATTACTTTGGCCAACATTAGAGAAATATCCTGGAATCAAAGTTTGGTTAATGGGCATACAAGATTCAGAAGTGAATTTAGCAGAATCAAAAATGGTAGGTATATCTAGCATGATTGGCGGATATGTTCCCGAATTGTTTTGGTCGCTAACTCCTAACGATGCGGTGAATGACCCTTTGCCAGTTGGAGACTTTGTTTCACTTATCAAATTCTTCACAGATTGTAAAGTTCAAGGTATCGATTTACCTGCTCCGACTATACACTTTTCTGGTTGGCACACGGAAAAATTGTTGCTAGATCCAAAGGATATTTGGCTAAACTAAATTTCTATAGAACAACTGATATAGTAATCGTAAATGAATACCATCTGCAAAAAACCATGGTAATTGAATAAACTAATATGAATGCGGAGACTTCTTGCCTTGTCTTTTTAGGTTACTTCTCTGAATAGTATTGTGTTTGCATTTGAGTTGTGGGTGCATATACAGGTTGACCGTATTGATTATATCCCACTACGACATATCCAACATTCTGTTGTGGTTGTTGGGAAATAATTACTGAGGAAGATGTTGGATTAGACATTACGAGACCAATTAACATCAATAGGCATCCAAGTGGTGTGCAAAATAATCCTATCACTACTGGAATTGTAAGTATTCCACCGATGACGAAGACACCCCCCACAACTAACATACTTGTATTTGCCATCGTAAATATCCATCTAGCATATGCATTTATCTCTTTCCGATTACTTAGCTTAAGGTAACTAAGATACAACCTGCAAATACCATGGTAATATGTTTTGATAGGAATTCAAAAATTTTATTTGCATCAG
>CEUR01337296.1_pt1 | contig 12342 bp, 15 predicted proteins | sample 356411 | NCBI WGS metagenome assembly CEUR01 (sample SAMEA2622715, study PRJEB7988) | marine metagenome | biome: marine biome (ENVO:00000447); feature: surface water layer (ENVO:00002042); material: "saline water (ENVO:00002010), including plankton (ENVO:xxxxxxxx)" | depth 5 m
ATCCAGAATCTTAATAAATTCTTCATTCAAGCGTTTTTTCGACATACTCTTAGATGAAACAGGTGTTTTTGTCTTTAAACTTGATTTAGAATCAACTATAATCAATTTTACTTTTTTTGTCTTTTTAAATGACTTACTTGGTGCTTTTTTTACAGTGCTCTTTTTTACGCTAGATAATTTTTCTTTTTTAGAGGATTTTTTTGGCGATGGCGTTGGTACATCAGGCGTAATACAATACCCATATTTAATAAGGGTTCTGGTTTTAGGATTGATTTCGGTTGCACAAATATCACCGAGAGGTGTTTCATAACAGTCGTTATGCTCAAGCCATTTATATTTAAAAGGAAAAATACAATCGCCTTCTTTTACTTTCGCGTTTTTCTCCGTTTTACCTTTATTATTTATACGATGTGCTCTCTTTCTTCTAGAACTCATTATATTATATTAAAACAAATTTAATATAATGTTTTTACTTTTGTGATACCGGTAATATCTTATCCAAAAACTCCTGTGTAAAATACTTATCTATCTGTTCGGTATCTTTCTCTTTTTTGTTATTATCATCTCCAGTATTTTCTTGTGGTGGCAGAGGAATTCTCTCCATTTAACTATGTACTATATTTTTATTTTTTAAAATATGCATAATATTTTCTCGACATAGGTCGGGTTTGTCTTGATTTTGCTTTTGATATTTCCTTTTAATATCTCTAGCAGTATTTTTATCCAGTCTTTTCAAGTATCTACCAGAAATATATAATAAATTACAAGAATTGTCTTCACGATATACACAATCGATATGCAAGCATTTTTGTCGATAAATAATGGCGAGGAAATCTAATAAATTTGAAAACTTGTCTTCCGTAAAATTTACAACATGAATGCAATCACTACGGCTAGTTTTGTTGCCTTTACCCTCAATTTCATTCATAAAGTATTGGAAATCACATTCATATTTGTTTGCGAGACTGCGTTGTTCGAGACAAAAGCTGTTAACCGACGAGTTTTTTCGTATATCGAAGGACAATTCTACGGTGTATGCCATTAATTAAACTAAACATTTTTAATTTTGCCAAGATTATTACATACAAGGAGAGAGATAAAAAATTTATTTTATCAATAAATTGATACGGGTTAAATGTAATAGTAAATATGCATTTATGATGAATATTCTCTCTAAAACGAATTATCACGAACGTGATACACATATATCTTTTGATGAAGGGCCACATATTTATACTATTGATGGTGACTCCGACTACATGTCTGTAACGACGTGGAATCATCGCCATTTTGCCCATTTTGACGCCGATAAAATTATTGAACGTATGATGAAAAGTAAAAAATGGCCCACTAACAAATATTATGGAAAAACTCCTGATGAAATTAAAGATTTGTGGGAGAAAAATCGTGATGAAGCGGCCACTGCAGGTACAAAACTACACTACGACATTGAATGTTACTATAATGGTGTCGAAAACAATAATGACAGTATTGAGTATCAGTATTTTAGGAATTTTGTCAAGGATAATCCCGATCTTAAACCATATCGCACAGAATGGATGATCTGGGACCGGGAATTGAAATTTGCAGGTTCTATTGACATGGTATATGAAAATCCAGATGGTACCCTGATGATCTATGACTGGAAACGTTCAAAAGCCATCAAAAAGACCGATACCTTTCTTAAATTCTCTACAACCGATTGTATAGAACATATCCCGGATACAAATTATTGGCATTATTCACTCCAACTCAATACATACAAGGCAATTTTAGAGAAATGTTATGGAAAAAAGGTTACAATTATGCGATTGGTGTGTCTTTATCCCGATAACAAAAATTATATTGTATATGATGTACCCGATTTGCAAGAAGACATACAAAACCTCTTTCAACTAAGAAAATCTACTTTATAAACACTTAAAAAAATATAATGTAGTATTTATAATGAGCACGCTTACGAATAACTGGTCATTTTTTGAGATGCCTGTGCATAATTTTTTTCAGGGCTGTGGTGCGGTTGTCGGGGGAATCGTGGTAAGTGCCGCAATCGTTAGTTATTTTGTATACAATAAAAATGCGAAATGTGAGCCTCTTAAAGAGAATAAAGAGGAGGAGGAAGAGTATAAGCGTCAAGCTCGTGAAACACGAGCTAAGAAGGCCGCATACGGTCAAATGTGGTTTGAGGAACTAGAGGAATTGGAAGATCGCGAGCTCACGGAGGAGGAGCTAGTTGCCCTCAAAAATAAGACCATTTCTCTTGATACACCAGAGGGAGAGGTATTGATGTATTATAATTATGATACCGAATCTTTTTGGTATTACTCCGATAATAAAAATGTCTCAAATCGTACACTAGATGCAGTGGCCAGAAAGTATACCATTACACACAATTGCAAACAGGTTTGCGTGAATCATAAAAAGGAAATTGCCAATGTTCAGAAAAAAATGTGTGATATGTTGATTAAGCACACAAAAAAGAAGGATAAGAAGGATGATGACAGCAAAAATAATGATGATATCAACGACGTTTTTGTGAAGCCAAAAATTACACCAAAGAAACTAATCAAGCGTAGTGGCAAGGTTATTGTAGAGCGGGTGAATCGCTTTACATACAAAGGTAAAATTTCTGATATTAATGAGAAAAAAGACAGTGAAAATGCAGAGACAGCGGTAAATGAAAATGTAAAAATGTCTTTTAAGGAGTACAAAGAGTATCTAGAGTCGCTAAAAAAAAAGGAAGAGTAAAATAAAGACAAGAAATTATGTTCGGATTAATGCAAGATAAAAACAATAAAAAATTTTTGTTGTTTTTATGGTTTTTGAATTTACTGATTTTCCGACCATTTTATAAATCCAATACTTTTTTCTATATTGAACGACGATCCTAAGTGTTCTTTTGCAATATCCAGTACTTTAATCTCCTGTGGAGTGAGCTGTTGAATATATTTTCGGATAGTTTGCTTTTGGGTAAATGACAGACCCAAAAGCAGTGAAGAATAATCTTCGGTAGTTGATGACATTTTATTATATATTATTATAGATTGTACTGTTTAATCAATTTTTCTGACAAAACAAACAAAATTATTTTTAAAATTAACTTTGGAGTTTTGCATCATTTTTGTTAAGGAAGTATCTATTGCATATCCGTTACTCGTTAAATAACTAAACAATAATGCAATCTCATCAATGCATAATAATTCATTGGGGTTGTAGGGATGATAAATAGGATAAATACAGCGGCTACGACAGTAATCATTTTCATTTGTTTTAAACGGTGAAAGCTTTGGTGCCGCAACTTGACGTGTTATTTTTCCGAAAGCACCATCAGGTTGCCGATCCACTACGTAAATATTTCGGTAGTGTTGCGAAAAACTGTCGTAAAATGTTTGAGAACTAATTGTGAACATCAACTATTTACATTTACTTGTGAAAAACTTGTAAAATTGAAACGCAATATATTCATAAATAACACTACACTTCAACTTCAAAACAATGAACAGCGATAAAGTTATTGATTCTTCTGAGACGACTCTGGTCTGTGATAATTATGAACAACCAACGGCGAATACTAAAAAGAAGGTCAATGTCTATCGCTTTAAGTTTACCGATACTGTCGTCGAATGTATTACTAAATTTGCTAAAATTCACCAGTATGACGACCGTCACACATACAAAGAGGCTTGGTTGGAATGGTTGAAAGAAAATGAAAAACTAGTGGAAACCGAAACGGCACGACTAGAAGAACTTGGCTATGATAAGGATGTTAAAGATAAGATGTTTAAATCGGGTCGCTATTACTTTAGAAAGAAGAACGGTCATACTACCACTCCCGTGAAACGCCGTGATTATATTACCATTGATCATTCTATCCTTGTCGCAATGGATGCTCACATTCAAAAAAATATAAATGGCGACGATTATACTCCCGCAAAGGGCTATGATATGTTTTGTGAAGAACATCAGGATTTGCTTGCAAGAGAGATTTCACAGTTGTTGAAAACAAATACAATTGAGGCACAAGATCTTGCTGATAAAATTAAAAAAACCTACAAAAACCGCTACTTTATTGTGAGCAGAGCCTAACTATAAAAAAAAATGCTGGGTTATGATATATATTTAATATTTTTTAATTATATAATAATAATGAGCACCCTTTTAAGTCAAGGTGGTTATGGATGTGTCTATTATCCTGGTATAAAATGTTCGGGTGCTGTCGAAACAAACGATATGGTTGTAACTAAGTTACAACGTAAAGATTTTAATGCCAATAATGAAATGAATATTGGAAAAATAATATCCTCCATAAAAGATTATAAAAAATACTTTGTTCCTGTTATAAAATCCTGCGATATCAATCTTAGACAGCTGGATAGCAATGCTATTAGTGATTGTAAAATAGTAAACGAATATGACTCTTCAAAATATTTACTGATGACGTTAGAGTATATTAAAAATGCTTCACTGAAAGATACTTTACGCAAAGGTATAACCACGCAAGAGAAAAAAAAAACATTTATTCAAATATTAAATATGTATAAATACTTGATGCATAGTATTTCAATACTTATCGAACATCATATCGTTCATCTAGATATTAAGCCCGATAATCTATTATATAGTTTAAAAGATATGTCTCCTTTAATAATCGATTTTGGTATTGCTATACCGATGAAAAATTTAGACGAGAAAAATAAATGGGATTATTTCTATGCATACATTCCTGAATATTATATATGGCCTCTAGAAGTTCACGTGATAAACTATTACAGGCATAGAATATCTGGAAATCTTAGTAAAGATGATATAGAAATTATTGCCAATGATTTCTGTACCTCAAATAGCTCCTTACTTTTTTTCTCTCCAGAATTCTATGACAGATACAGGAACAGTTGCCTGTTTTATCTGAAACAGTTTATTGGTATTGATAGAGACACTGTTATCAATAAATTAATTGGTTATTGGAAAACTTGGGATTGTTTTGCAGCGAATACTATGTTTATCGATGTGTTTCGTAAAGTATTTCAAAAATATGTTCATAATAATAAAATGTTTGTCTCCTTGATGGAGCTATTGGTCACAAATATTAGCCCTAATCCTGAGAAGCGTTTAACACCTGATGAATGTATTAAACAATTTAATAAATGTTTCTTTTTGGAAGAAGACACTAATAATTATATTAATCTTATTAGTGATTTAAGATAATTTAATCTTTCATCTCGTTCATTAGTTGCTCTAGTTCATCAAGAATTTTTTTATGCTTGTCGTATATTGATTTCAGATCTTTTTTGAACCGATGTTTTTTACGCGTTTTGCTATGTGTAGTGTGGTCTTTGTCATGGTCTTTGTCATGGTCTTTGTCATGGTCTTTGTCATGGTCTTCATCGTGATGTTCGTCGTGGTCTTTGTCATGGTCGTCGCTGTCCACCGAAGTCTTCTCTGAATCTGTTTTTGCAGTAGAACGCTTATGTTTTGTCTTGCCCTTTGTCTTGCGTTTACGAGTCACTGGTTTACTTTTACCCTGAATATATTTTTCGTGAGTTCCATTTTTAACATCTTTCCACTCTTTGCCTGCCTCCTTTAGTACTTCGGAAAGATGAAGACTCGGGTTCTTTTTTTTCATCTCTTTCACTAATTCATTCCAAGATATTGGGATTTTTGCCATTTATAATAATTATTGAGAAATAATTTTAACCATAATATTTGATAAAATTGACTTACAAATAATCTGTAATTAAATTGTAAAATAACATACTAAATGACTTTCAAGCTTACGCGTCTCTTATACAGTTACGATGAAGTCAAACTATCGTTACTGTGTGCTCTAATTAAAAAATCAAGTCTAGATGAATGTTACTTTTGGTGTGGTGAACTATATTATTCTGATCCCGATGATGCCTTTGATATATTCAAATTTATCTGGAAAATATATTTTGACTTTTATGCGATACATAATCCTGGTTTAGAAAAGTATATTCAAAAAAAAGAGTTAAACTGGCGTGAAAAGCCGGATATCAAAATATTGCTGTCGCTTATTGTAAACTTTTGGTCTTGCCCCGCATCCCCAGATTTGTTTCTCCTACGAAATATGACAAAAATACACAGTGAAAGTCTCGTAATATATCGTGTGAAAGGAAAAAAATGGAGTTGGTTGGGTGATTTCCCGGCCTGTTATCATAATTTCCTCATTGCCATTGAGAAAAATCATACCGATAATGCCGCTCGCATACTTTATCAACTTTGTAAAAATAATGAATCCAATGAAATATATAATATAATTATTCGTTATTATAGCACACGTATAAATCTATTGCCAGACAAGGTGATTACCAAGAAAAGAGATAATCGTCATTGGCGAAACGATTTTCACGGATTGTTAGCATTGATGATACACTTGCAAACTCCCGTAGAAGATATCAATCATCTTCTGATATTTAAACAGCCTTCAAAAAAAAGCGTGGAAATTATTGAGAATAACAATAACGCAATAGAAGAACGACATCGTCAAATAGACAGGGTGTATCGTATCTTAAAAGACTATCGAAAATATAGTATTCAAGAGCATATTGGCTTGTTTCATCTTGACCGTGATACTGTCGATAATTATGTAGATGAATGCAGACAACACTGGCATTGTTATATAGCACAAGTTCCATTATGGCGTACACGCATTAATACATACAATGGTCAATTTCATAAAAAAAAATTGGTTCTACAAAATGAAGAGGAGTTCTACAATAAATATGACTTAGAACTAGATGAACAATCTCCTACTGTACAATACAAAAGTCTGGCCCCTCTCAAAAACTATACCATCGATAAATGGGTTGCGGATATATTTGGTGACCAATTTGCAACCGAACTAGACGATGTATGTGCAGCTATGGAAAATATATATATTTGATAATATGTTAAACAAAACTAACAATACTATAGTATCAATGGTGAAAAATAGTAAAGGTGGTAAAAATTCAAAACGCATTGCTCGCAAACACGTTATTGATGTTACACAACGCATTGTTCGTTATGTAAAGGAAGAGGGCGAAATGTATGCGGTTGTTTCAAAGCATTTTGGAGGACAATGTGAAGTGGTGACGAGTGATGGCGAAACCCGTCTGTGTATTGTGCGTGGTAAGTTTAAGGGAAGGCAACGACGCGATAATAATATTACGTTGGGTACTTGGGTAATGGTGGGTGTGCGTGATTGGGAAGTGCGGGGTGATGGAAAAACAAAATGCGACTTGCTTTATGTATATTCTGATCTTGATAAAGACGATATTCGCCAAAACAGCGGTATTAACCTTCGCGAACTTGACAAGGTTAATACTGAGATTAATGGGGTGGTAGTGGATGACGATGTCGTATTTAAAGAGGATAACAGTGAAAATTATATTGTAGACCAGCCAGATATCATAGACAGTGGAGAAGATGAAAATGATCACAATACGGTAGATGATGCTCTTGATACCCATATAACAAAAAAAGAAAACACCGCCACCACCACCGTTGGCGGTGACAATTATGAGTTTGATATAGATGAGATATAAAATAACCTATTCCGAGTTTTTTTCTATAGAATCTAATTTATAACGACACACCGGACATTCCGCTTTTTCCGTTGACACCCAAGTTTCAATTGCTTTTTCTTGAAAACAATGATCGCAAGGCAATTGTATTATACAATCACCTTCTTTGAAATCTGATAAAGTGATGGGACAAGTATGGTTTTTACAAGAGGGGGAAAATTTTGTGTGCACTAGTTGGGTTTTTCCTTTGTCAGAGATAACATTTTTAATTGGATTGGTATCATACAAGGAATCATCATAATTAGTATCATACAAGGAATCATCATAATTAGTGTCACGATCAAAGCTTGATAATCTTTCAAAAACATTGCTATTATTGTTACTTGTTAAATGCGGCAATTGGTTATATAGGTTTTCCATTTCTATGGAAGTTACATTTTCGTAGGGGGAGAGAATAAATTGACTTATTAAGGAATTATCCTCAGTATCTGTTTGACTTTCTATAGATGAGATATTTTCCTGTACCCGGCGATTATTGTTATTATTACTCACTCGGAAAGTTTCACTTTGAAGCCTATCCAGACGTGAAACTTCTTCTAAAACAGAAAAAAATTCTTTATCAAAATCGGAGAAAAAACTAGATGATGAAATATTATTAGTAATTATACTGTTTGCATTTTCAGTGTTTAATAAAATATTTGTTATATTAGTATTCATATTATTTAATAAATATAAAATATTAAATAAATTTATTTTATATTTAATTCAATATTAATCGCTATCACCACCACCAACCTTTTTTAACCTCCGTATTTTCGACTTGAATATTTTCAGCCTCTTCCTTCAGCATAACATCAGCCGCAAACATATCCATCTTATCCAGAGACTCATTAATCCACGCATAGCGTTTATTAGCAAGCTGAATCTTGAACATTTCCCACGGTGTACATTCTTTGAGTCCCAAATGACCTTTCTCCATCAGAGCGTTCAAGACTATCGGACTAAAACCTGATAGAGTACTCACATTATTTATAAAAGAAAGCACCGGAAATCCAGTTGTCGACCGAAGATTCCAGTAGACAATATGAGGCATCTTAAAAGGTGTGGCATACTTGCTTCGCAGTCCTCCCTCATAAAACATATCCTCAATCACCGAATGCATCGTATTGGAATTTTTATCAGCATGGTCAATCTGCATATCCGACAAAATTACAAGTGTCAAGTTACTTGTCTCGTCTGGCGTCATCTCTTTTTCAAGACAAGCGTCCAAAAGTAGTTTCATCGCAGCGACAATATCGGTGTTCATCCCCCAATCATTATGCGTCGCAAGACGTTCTACCTTTTCAATGAGTGTCTCACAATCCTCGAGATTTATCCATTTGGGAGTCGCACTAAAGGTGATGGCCCGTTTTCCTAGTTTAGAATGTTCGGCAATCCGACATCCTAGACCGAGTGCTGCCAACAAGGGTTCCCCTTCCATCGAACCCGATGTATCAATGAGAGGAATAAAATTCTCAAGCTCTTTAAGCTCTCGGTCTCCTTCTTTCCATTGAAGATTAATCGTTTCTTTTGTAGTTTTGTGAACATCGTCTTCAGTGATGTTATTGTCAAAACGCTTCATCCGCAACTCCATATCCACAATTTCGAGAGCATCGCGGACAAGATCAATAATACTTGTCCGCTTGCCTTTAATATGTGCCTTGCCCTCCATACACTTTTTGATATAAGATTCATAGTTCGCTTTGCAAATCAAACGGTCGGTATCATCGCCCAAAATGTTTCCGATCTTGTTCCGATACTGAAATGCCTCCTTTTGTCGCGACATTGTAATACTCGTTACCGTATTATCAAAGTCAATGTTACGCCACATATTACCACATTGGTAAATCTGTACAGTATTTAGTGTTCGATTAATACTAGCAATAAGCTGTCGATAATGCGTAAGACATTTCCGTTCCGAATATTTGTTCGACAAGATAATTTTACGATCATCCTTTAGTGTGACGGCATCGCCATTATTGATGAGCCAATGTGAATAATACTTACACGCAATATGTTTTGCTATCCAGCCAAACTTTTTCGATTTTTCACGAGGCAACCATTTCGCAAGAAGGGTTGGAGCTTTGGCACCCGTAGCATCCTTCGCAAGTTGTTCTACAATAATTTTAATAATATACTTGAAAACAGGTAGTTCCGTCACTGAGTGCGAAATATCGCGGCGGCTGCGAAGATAATTCAAAAAATATTTCATATCTTTCCAACTACCATAGGGATGATTGTGTCCATCTAGATAGACTAGTGAATCCACAGCCTGTTCAATGAGCTTCTCGATACAAATAATCTTGTTCTCGTGCATTTTTTTACATTTTTCTACTGGATGAACTGTCTTTAGTCTCTCTGCGAGATGCACCCATTCTGAGAGCAATATGTAAAAAATAGTATACTCACCTTTTCCATCAATAATATCACGAGTATGAAGCATCATACGGTAAATAAGAGAGATGTAGTTCTGCCGCGTAATCGTATCAATATTGTTACTCAAAAATGCTTCACACAATAGTTCGTTATATTTTTTCCCAATCGTAATTAGTTGCGTCGGATCGTGGGTGCGGGTAATTTGAAAAGATACTTGGACGATTTTTTCTTGAAAATACGAAGACCATGAATACTCGGTGTTTCCATTTTCACCAAACTGTAGTTTATTTCCAAAACGAGTTACCACATCCGGGATAGAGCTAAACAGTGCAGCGGTCTTCGTTGTATCAGACATATTTGTTAAATGCATATTTATCTTTAAGTATGTTTGGTCTTAGTGGGGATTTTTCTAGTTTTCGAGAAACCTTCTCTATAATTACGTTTTGTTTTATTCAAAGAAATTAGATTCAATGATTTCTCTCTAAACAACAGAATCACATTGTTCAAATTTTGAAACATTTCAATAGTATCATTAAATTTGATATCTTCGATGTCTTGAGTATATGTTAAATATTCATTATCGGCGATCTTACCGGTAACTAGTTTTTCAATATTTTCAGGGGCAATCGTTATATTGTATTTCAATAGTCCTTGATAAATATATTTTTTCTTTTGCTTGCCTCGTGCAATTAATTTTAATAAAATATCCCGCAATAATACACCATTATTCGCAAGATTGATGCGTAAGGCCTCAAATTTTTTCACTTCCCCTTTTCTATCAATAAATAATAAATACCCAGTAACTTGTTGAGGTACCGCTTTATAAAATTTATCATACTCTTTCTCTCTATTATGAAAATCCTCAATCCAGCTGAAGTCGGTATCTTCTATATCCATAGTACTATATACTCTGAAGGTATTTTCCCTAGGAGGGTTTAACTTACTAGAGAGAAATTATGGGATAATTCAATAAGAAAATTTCTCTTATTATATTTTTAATTCATTTATTACGTTATTATTCAAAGGCCCCTAGCTAATATGTATCGGCATCGCTATCATAATCTTGATCATCATTTTCATCATCATTGCTATCGCTGGACATAACATCCGAGTCTGACAAATGCGACAAATCAGTTAGGTCAGTTTTGCCATAGTAAGGCGACTGACACCCAAACACCGCAATTTCTTCATCACGCTGGCGTTGAACGTGTTGCAATGTTTTATACATTGCAACCGCACACTTATACTGAAATTCGTCGTGATCATACTCTTCGTTATCGCCATCTTCCTCGCTATTATAATCATATAGCGAACACTTATTACCATTCTTATCTAGATTGTAAGCAATCGTGTTTCCATTTTGATTTGCAATAGTAACCCAGCCTTGCATATTAACCTTATTTTTGGCCTTTTCCTTCTCTTTTTGAATTTGAAGAAGCTCTTCCTCGGTGTAGGTAGCAGCCTCCTTGTAATTTTGTTCAGGATTGTCCTTTTTCGCGTCGTTCTTCTGATTTTTCTTGAGTGCACGAATATCAATCAGAGAGGGAAACCTCTCTTTCTTGAGATCCGTTTGGTGCTTTTTTTTCGGTTCCTTTTTTTCAGTCAGGAAGGAAAAGCGTCCTCGCAACATAGAGTTCGAGGTAGACATATGAGAACACTCGCGGCGACGATGGTTATCATTGCGATAACGCGACGATGGTGGGTCGCGAGTACGACGATTGCTGTTATAGTCTTCGTTGAGACATTCAAACCGATTGTTACGAACAAGTGGGGAGTTTTGCGAAGTGTTATTGTGGAAAGACATAATTCTATTTAGCGTAGTGTATAGTTAAGTATACTATATTTATGATATAATATCTTGCCTTCAATTTTTTTCAAAAAAACAACGGTATTATAAATCGTGCAATCAAACTGCGGTATTAAATACAAATTATTATATTATTATTAATAATAATAATAACTACCATTATCATTGTTTCCTCACAGCGAAAACCGTATTTATGTTGACACCCCTACTGTCTTACTTTTAAATATATATTACAGGAAACTGCACTCTTATAATATATATAGTACTTGTACAGTACTATATATAGTCTTCCAAATTAATTTGCTTTAACAAAAAATTGATTTGACTTAAACACAATAAAATAGTTATACACAATGGCTTCCTCAAACCAAAACATCTCTATGTCTGTTCACGATCTCAGTTCCGATAATCCTAGTATCTGTATTCCTCGTACCTTTGCGAATGTCACTTGGCAACTTGTGAAGGATGCTTTTGATGAGATATTTGGCATTGGTTATGTTGAGAGGGTTGATGTTATTAATAAGACAGACAACCACGATAATGAATATAAAAAAATCTTTATTCACTTTACCAAGTGGCCCGAAACGGATTACG
>CEUR01081383.1_pt1 | contig 12296 bp, 12 predicted proteins | sample 356411 | NCBI WGS metagenome assembly CEUR01 (sample SAMEA2622715, study PRJEB7988) | marine metagenome | biome: marine biome (ENVO:00000447); feature: surface water layer (ENVO:00002042); material: "saline water (ENVO:00002010), including plankton (ENVO:xxxxxxxx)" | depth 5 m
CAGCTTTCCGGCTGCTCCTCAAATTGGGCCAGCATTATCTTCATCGCCGCCGCTTTGTCGCGAGGCGGTACAATATGGAAAAATCGACCGCCTTGCACTATTTGCAAATCTTTCAAGGCTAATTTCGCACCTATCATTTCTAAGCCCGCCTCATCACCATGCCATAAGAATGGCTCGGTTGCCTCCCGCATTGCTGCTCTTGCGGCAGATGTATTGTCGAGGCCGGTCAGGTCAGAAATCTCCTCGGTCTCCATATCACAAAAACATTGCATGGACGAACGCAAGTCCTCGGACAGCGTATCTAAAACCTCCCAAATGGCGACACGACTGACAGCACGGTCAATCATGCCATCAGAAAATTTTATCACTGCTCCATTTTCGGCGATCATTGCTTCCGACAGTCCTATTTCAGGCGCAATGGCCTCCAGCTCATGCAGGGTTTTGCTGCTTATCGCCACGATAGGAATGCCGTGCTTGGCCAAGGCCGCCAATGCCGGTTTGGCCGCTTCGAAAGAATAACCGTCATGGTCAAGCAGCGCGCCGTCCAAGTCGGAAAAGACTACAACGCGGTTACCCGTCAGCGCAGCAGATTGCAGATTTGCCTCAGTCATTGCGCCTTAATCTGACGAAACAAAACTTATTCGGCAAGGCTAAAGGCCGACCAAAGCAACTAAAAAATAAAAACAGTATTTTTGGGCTTAATTACTAACCCGGCATCACTAACATTTTTTTAGAAAATATCGGAGGCACAGTACATGAAATTTTTAATACAATTCAAAACTATTGTTTTAGCGCTGGCACTTAGTATTTCAGGCGCACGCGCCGAAGTAATGGAAGTCTGGTCCCACAGTCTTGAAAACGGCGACTATGCGAGAAATGTTAAACAATATGAGCGTTTACGACCGATTTTGCAAAATCTCGGCGCCTATGTTGAATATTATCTGGAGGATATTGACGGCGCGCCAGTTTCACATTTTGTCGTCAAATTTGACGATTTGCGCATTTGGGGAGCTTATCGAGATCGACTCAGCGGCGACGCCGATTTCCAAAAATGGAATTCTCGTTTCCGCGCCAAAGCTAATGCGATTCAAATAAATACGGCCTTTATGAACAACATTTACGAGCCGGATGCAAAGGCCGATCTCTATCGTGGTACAAGCTTATTCTACATTTCTCAGTGGAGGGCCTTACCCGGGCAAACATTGGCGCTAAGGGATATCCTTATTGAAGCAGCTAAAACAGCGGAAAACAGTGGTATTTTTGCGCAAGTCTACGCCAATGGTTATGATGACACTTATATGGTCGTTTGGGCGTTTGACAGCTATACAACGGCGGCAACTCAATGGTCATTTGTCCATGACAGCCCTGAGTATCAGAGGTTTTTCCAAAAAGCTGTAAAAAGCAAAGCAGGTGTTTTTGTTGACCAAAGCTGGATGAACAAAACAATGCCTTATGAAGGAAATTGATAGATCTGGTTTTTCGCTTTCGCTTAAACTCCTCCTAAGGCATCGGTGACGATGAAAGCGACAAGTGAATGCGCGCCGCCCATCGGCGCTTGGGTGAGGCTTCTGCCTCACCCTTTTTTTATTTTTTGGTAAATTTCAAAGCGCCGTCCTGAAGAGCAGAAAACCGCGTAAGAAATATATCAGCAATGTAATTTTGATACATGACCCAAGGCTTGATGCTGCCCTGTTTGGGCAGTTTGGCTGATTTCCGAACCACGTAGCCGGAAGAGAAGTCTAGTAAAGGCTCATATTTGACCTGGCTCATATCCGGCGTCGGCATGACGCGGGATAGATTTCGCCGATCCATGAAATTGACCAAGCGACACAAGTATTTTGAAGTCAGGTCGCAACGTAAAGTCCATGATGCGTTCGTATAACCAAATGAGGCCACCAAATTAGGAATACCCGAATACATCATGCCCTTATAGTTGAGCAAATTGGACGGTTCGATCGGCTCGTTATCGACCGTGACTTCAATATTGCCCAGAAAATTTAAGTCAAGGCCGGTGGCCGAGACAATTACATCGGCCTTGAGGAAATCGCCCGATTTCAGCTTAATGCCATTTTCTTGAATTTCTTCAATATGGTCAGTGGCAATATCGGCCTTTCCTTCGCAAATGGCGGAAAAAAAGTTACCGTCCGGGGCCAAACACACCCGCTGGTCCCAAGGATTATATCGCGGGGTCAAATGTTTTGCGATATCATAACCAGGCGGCAGTTGCTCAGGCAATTGTTCGAGCAAGCGCCGCTTCACCGCTTCAGGTCGAGTGCGGCAAAGCCAAAAGAAAAACCGCCCCAAGAGTACATTTTTCCAACGCGTCATTCCGTAGGCAAGGCGGGTAGGCAAATATTTACGAGTGAAATTGGCAAAAGCATCCTCAGACGGACGGGACACAATATACGTTGGCGAACGCTGCAGCATTGTGACATGTTCAGCCTGTTCAGCCATTGCCGGAACTAATGTTACAGCAGTTGCGCCCGAGCCAATAACCACCACCTTTTTGCCACTATAATCTAAATCTTCCGGCCAGAATTGCGGATGCACAAACGGCCCTTTGAAGTTTTCAACGCCATAAAAATCGGGCTGATAGCCCTTATCATAATTATAATAACCGGCACAGCTATGTAGAAATTTACAAGTGCGTACTTCAGTCTCGCTCGTCTCCTGGTTTTCAATGGTGAGAAACCATTTTCCATCAGCAGTTGACCACTTGGCTCCGACCACTTTTTTACCGAAGTGAATTTTTTCGTTCAGCTTGCCATCGCGCACTGCATCGCGCAGATAATTCATGATGGCTGGGGCATCGGCAATCGCTTTAGCGTCGCGCCAGGGACGGAAGGAAAAACCCAAAGTGTACATATCACTATCGGAGCGAATTCCTGGATATTTAAATAAATTCCAAGTGCCTCCAATGCTGTCGCCACGCTCTAGGATTTCAAAACTAGCCTGTGGGGCGTATTTTTGCAGGTGAAAAGCCGATGATATGCCTGAAATACCGGCTCCGATAATCAACACATCGCTATGCACTATCGATGTCATACCTACCTCCCTGCTCGTTTTTAACGAAACGTACCTTAATTAAGCCGAACTTTGGAGCAGTCCATCTGTCCGGACAAGGGACAATTCAACGCAGCCTTTTTCAGGATTATAGGCATATTTCTTTTCAGTCAGTGGAGAAGCCGACAAAGCGCGCCGCTTCAGCTACGCTTTTACGCTCTGAAACCACCGCATTCGCGGGAAAGTTGTGATCTGGCCAACCGAGCGCCACCGCTTTCATTATCACTTGGTCATCTGGAATACCAGCATGCTCGCGGACCACGGGCGATTGCATAATACCCTGCGAATTGATCACCGCGCCCAAGCCGCGCGACCATGCAGCATTTACCAGGGCCGTTGTCACAGCACCGCAATCAAAAGCCGTATCATCGCTATCAGCTAATTCACGATCATAAGTAATAATCACACAGACCGGTGCATCAAATTGTCGAAAGCCTCGCAGGACCCAATCTTGCCGTGCATCCTTGTCCTCGCGCGCAATACCCATAGCGGCAAATAATTGCTTCGCCACACCTACTTGCCTGTCGCGATGCTGGCCTTGAAAAGCTTTTCCAATACGAAATTCGCGCGAATGTGGCACCCCGGCCAAATTACGCTCGGTATTGCCTGCACGGATTTTATCCAGCGTAGCGCCCGAAACCACAGTAAAATTCCACGGCTGAGTGTTCATAGAAGAAGGCGAGCGCATGGCCAGAGCTAAGATCTCTCTAATCAGAGCTTGGGGAACCGGTTTGTTTTGGTAGCCACGAATGCTGCGGCGCCCCAGAACCACATCGTCATAATTCATCATTTTGCCCTTTAGTTCATTTTTGATACGCATGAACCTAAGCCGCGCAGGGCAGCGCGTCAAAACCTATTACTGATCCGCAGAGGCGCGGCGGTTTTCAGCTAAGCGGCGTTCAATGGAACGAATCCAGCGAAACGCATCTTTGGCAACATCATCATCATCGCCGGCTTTGCGGAAAGCTCTGATGGCTGCGTCATATTTTTCCAGCCGTGTGCGAGCAATGCCCAAAAGCAGCCAGTTATCCGCCTCATCATCAAGGCCTCCCTTGTTCAAGGCTTCAACAAGGGCGTTTTCCGCCAAACCCCATTTTTCTCCTTGAATATGAGACTGCGCCAATAGTACATAAAACTTGCCTTCATCAGACATTTCCGCAGCGCGGGTCAAAGGCGCGATGGCTTTATTCCATTCACGCGCCTGCATGTAAGCCCTGGCCAGCAATTCATAGTTTTTTTCTGTTTTTTCAATACGGTTGGAGTCCATACCGGTTTGCAATATATCTGCCGCCTTAATTGGGACATCGTGATAAAGGTAAAGTTGAGCCATAGAGGATAGTTCCCTCGTGCTGACCAACATCCCTTGAATATGCATTGCCCGGCGCGCTACGAAGGCCATATCCTCTTTCTCGAAATGATAATAAATGGCGACTAATTGTTCCCAAAATGCTTTGACCCCAGGCCAAATCTGTACTGAATTTTCTAGAATCGGCAGCGCTTCGCTATAGCGTTCTTCCTGCAATAGGACTGAAAGCAAAATTCGGGTCCATTGCTGCTTAGGCTCTTCTTCTTTTGATAAAGCTTTTTTGATAGCCTGTTCAGCGGAACGCAACTCATCGAGAATCAGGTGAATTTGTGCCTTTAGAGCGAAGGGTTCGCCGCCCGGTTCTTTTTCCTGGGCAGCAAACCATTTATCCATAAGCTCCAGAGATTTGCGCGGGCGTTCTTTTGCTAAATGCAGTTGTGCTAAGCCATAAGTTAAATCGGAGACTACACGCGGCGGCAAATCGCCTGTCGCAATAGCTCTCTCAAAAGCGGCAATAGTGGCCTCATAATCTTCTTTGCCGGCATGAATATAGCCTGAGGTTTGGATTGCCACAGCCTTTTCATACGAATTAAATTTTTGGCCGTCTAAAATTGTTTTCAGAACCGCCATTGCTTCGTCATATTTTTCTTCTGCTAACAATTCCTGCGATCGTTCAATCAGCCTAAACGCACTTTTTCCTAAAACCTGTGAACGCCGTGTTTTCGGTTTTTTCGGCTTCTCTTTTTGTACCTCTTGCGCATGCACAAGGGACAAGCCTAACGGTCCCCAGGTTAGTGAGAGCAAGCTGAAAATGATAATCAGAAAGGGAAGGCGCAGCATGATTATTTCCCTAGTTGGCAATATTATAGCTTACAAGCTGGCGCACGCCGACGCGAACGGTTGGTTTGCCATCTTCCACCATAGGGCGATATTTCCATTTTTTAATTGCGTTAATCGCAGAGCGATCGAAAACTCCCTTCGGATCGGCTTCAATGACCACCGGCTCAATTGCTTGGCCTAATTCATTAATTGCAAATTCCAAAAGTACCCATCCTTCGATGCCTCGGTTGAGTGCGCGACTAGGATAGCGCGGCAAGACGCGTACAATTGCCAGCGCATCACCGTCTACCGGCGCATTCAAATTCATACCAGCAAGACCGAGACCAAAATCGGCGCTCATAGTCGCCCTATCCATATTTGGGCGTTGCGTTGGCTGCAATTTCGGAGGCGGCGGTGGCTCTTCAGGCTGCTGCTGGCTAGGCCGTTTCAACGTGCGGTCTTTAGTGTTGACGTCTTCATCACGCTCGACCCGAACAAAGTCGATTCCAACCGTTGCCAATTCTTTTTCGATCTCATAATCGCGACCGGTAACCAGCACTTTCATAGTCAAAAACAGGGCAATTGTCGTAACGACAGCAAAAGCCCCCGAGCTTAGAAAACGCGACGCCATCATGCCGTTCATTTTTCTTCCGCCGCAATAGAAATGGCTCCGACACCGGCAAGGCGTACTTGGTCCATAATTTCAACCAAAACGCCGGTTTCGGCTTTTTTATCAGCCTGTATTACCGCCCCGCCCTGGGGATTTTCAGCGTGAAGGCGTTCAACATTGGCGCGCACGGCGGCCAAATCAACTTGGCGGCGATTAATGTAAATCTCGTTATTTTCGCCAATGGCAATCAATATGCCGACTCGGCTTTGCTTGACCGCGGTCTCGGCATCGGGGCGCGTTACGTCGAGCCCACTTTCCTTGACGAAGGTCGCCGTTACGATAAAGAAAATCAGCATAATGAAGACAATGTCGAGCATTGGCGTCATATCAATGGCGCTATCTTCTTCCTGCCTTAAACGTCGTTTCCGCATAATAAACCCTAATCAGCCAATTCTAATTGGTCAGCCAAATTTTCAACCGAGCGAGCCGCCTTGCGTTCCAATCCGGAAGTAAAAAACAAGCCCGAAAGCGCCACCACCATGCCGGCCATTGTGGGCAATGTGGCTTTTGAAATGCCCGCAGCCATTGCGCGTGCATTGCCCGAGCCTGTCACAGCCATCACGTCGAAGACTTCCACCATACCGGTAACCGTGCCCAACAAGCCCAAAAAGGGGGCCAAAGCAACTAATACTTTAATGTAGGATAAATTTGCTTGGGCTTTAAGTTCGGCGTCAGAAATCATCATTTCGCGAATACGCTGCGCCATCCAACTTTTGCGCTCTTTGCGGGCCTTCCAATCGGCGATATAGCGCGCGCTCAGCTGTTTAAAATCTGATCGGAAAAAGCTGTAGCGCTCATAAATCAAAGCCCAAAGCGCCAAGGTGGACAGCATAATAACGAGCAAAACATTGCCACCCAATTCGAGGAAATCGCGGACGCCCCTTACCGCCTCGAAAGGGTTCAAAAACAAAAATAGTATGTCCCCAAAACTCACGCAGCGGCTCCTCTACTTGTTTTCTGCATGGGTAGCGATTAACCCCGCCGCTTGTTCTTCCAAAATCTGCACAATCTCTCGCGAGCGTGTTGCCGCGACCGCATGAAGCAGCAAAATCGGGATTGCTACAATCAAGCCCAGAACCGTTGTTATCAGGGCTTGGCTGATGCCGCCAGCCATCAGCTTCGGGTCGCCTGTGCCAAACAAAGTAATAGCCTGGAACGTCAAAATCATACCTGTTACCGTGCCCAAAAGTCCCATAAGCGGAGCCACACCGGCCAATAGTTTCAAAAGGGAAAGGTTTCTCTCAAGCGCCGGCATTTCCTTCAAAATTGCATCATCGAGCTTCAACTCCAATGTTTCAACATCGAGCTTTTTCTGACGGGCAGCGGAATGATAAGCGGCCCAAACTCTGCCAAGCGGCGTATCTCCATTGGCTGAACCAGCATTCATTTGTGCCCTCACACTGCGGGCCGTCAGGGTCAAACGGGTAATACGTTCTATTGCCAAACCGACGCCGAATAGCCCCAGAATAATAATTATATAGCCCACTAGTCCACCTTGATTGATGCGCTCAAATAAAGTTGGCATTTCGAGGAAAAGGTTCAAAATTGCACCGCGTGACGGGTCAATCGGCGCAGCGACCAAATCACCGCTTTCCCCATCCAAAACATCATTGGCTGCATCGCCGAAGCGCGATGGTGGCTGACGTCCCAAATCAGCATAACGATTGTCACCGGCATAGCGCACAAATTGACCATCCGCCAAAGCCGTGAACGGGCCAACACGCAGAATTTCAGTTTCGCGCACTGAGCCGTCCAGGTTAACTACTTCGCCGGTAAATCTTTTGACTTCGCCTTGGGCTGTCATTTCTTGTTGCAGCGCAAACCAGAGATATTCCAGTTGCTCCATTTCCGGCAGACCTTTGGTCTTGGCTAGCTCAGCCAGGGGTGCCGCGCGTCCTTTAATTTCGCCCGAGACAAAACTTTCTTCTATTTGACCCCGCGTCTCGCCAGCCACTTGCCGAACAATGCCAAACAATTCGCCGTAAACCCCCAAGCGTTCATTGAGAAGGCCCTCTAATTCAGCGAGTTTAATCTCATTATCGGCAAAAGTTTTCTCAAGCCGCTCAGAGCGCGCTTCTTCGCGCTTAATGGCATTTTGCGTTCGCGTTAGCAGGGTTTTTTGTTGATTGCGGGTTTTGCGGAACTCCGCCTCGCGGGCCGCAAATTCGCCATTATCTCGCACCCGGCCTTGGCGTACTTGTTCGAGCAATTGCTGCAAAGTAACGGCATCATTAGAAGCAGATTTTGCATCTTGGGAAAAAGCCGATCCACCCAGCGGCAGGATTAAAAGAGCCAACGCCAAGAGGGATTTACAAAACATATTTACCATCATTCAACCCCTATTGCCCGACCGTGACCGGCACAACAACCAAGTCAGGAGCCGCTTGTTGTTTAGCTATGCGCAAGGCTTTTCGCAATTCACTATCAAAATCGCCATTTAGGTCAACGAATTGCGCTTGCGTTCGATTCCAGGCACCACTCTCTTCACCGTCCAGCGTCTGGTAGACCAGCGCGACACGGCCAATACGCAGGAACGCCACCGTACGGGCTTCGCCGTTTATATCCATTTCACCTTCATAGGCCTCAATCGTGCGGCCATATTCATTTTCAATTTCATAAGCCTCCAATATTTTGCGATATTTTTCAGCTGGATTAGCATCCGAGCGGTCCATCAGCGCTCGTAAATTAGCAACACGAGCACGTCGCTCGTCAGACAAAAACGGCACATCCAATTTGACGAATTGCTCAAGCGCATCAATCATGCGAAACATAAGTGGCATAATCGTTCGGTCAACATTTGTAACATCTTCAATTTGTTGACGAATAGACACCATTTCTTTCTTCTGTCCGTCGATTAGCTTCTCCAACTGCCCGTTATATTCTCTCAATGCCGCCAATTGTTTCAAGGCTGCTCGATAATCGCGGGTCAATTGGTCCGTTTCATCATCAAGATCGTCAATGCGCACTTGCGAGGCGACGCCATCAGCGGTGGCCCCTTGTGAAACTTCAACAATTCCACCCAGATCCTGCGCATCACTTGATCCCACCAAAAGCGGTGCTCCTAGCAAAGCCAGAGCCCAAATAATCTTCTTCATTATATCCCTCACCTAAGTGCACATACGCCGTAATAGTAATTTGTGGTTTGACAGAAACTCATTGACCCCAAGGCTTAATGAGCAGGAGATTAAAACTATGACTGGCCTATAACAAGACGTAAACTTCGCAAAGAATGACAACGTTGTCAAACAGGACTGCTCTATTGTCCCGTCTAAAGAAACAGGAACAGTCAGCAAGAAAATTGATGATTGCGCGGCCATGCCCTAATCGGGCTTTGCAAATTATCTGGGGAAACCATAGTCTCAGAAGCTAAGAACATATTGGGTCCAAAGATTGGCAACCACATTTGAAATAATTGCAAGCGGCTATGGGTTGGCAGAAGGGCCACGCTATGACAGCGAAAACGGCACGTATTTTTGCGACTCTCTAAATGGCGGTGTCTTTCGGCGCAACGCGCAGGGCGAAATTGAGACAATCATCCCCAAACGCAGAGGGGTCGGCGGCATTGCGCTGCATTCGGATGGCGGCATTGTCGTATCAGGGCGCAACATTTGTCATGTAAAACATGGGGTCTCGCGTGTATTGTTTGAGCTGGAGGCTGGGTCCCGATTTAACGATATTGGCACAGATCCAAACGGTCGCCTCTATGTCGGCACATTGCGCTTTGACCCATTTAACCCCGAGGCCCTGCCAACTCCAGGCGAGTTATACCGCGTCGATAGTGAGGGTGAGGCAACACAACTATATGATGATGTCGGCCTTACCAATGGCATCGGATTTTCGCCCGACGGGGAGACCATTTATCATAGCGACAGTTTGCGGCGACATATTATTGCTCACCGGATAAAAGACGATGGCAGTTGTATTGAACGCCATATATTTGCCCAACTACCCCAAGGTACGCCGGACGGTCTGTGTGTTGACGCCGATGGCGGCGTTTGGGTGGCAGCCTATGGGGCTGGCTCAATTTTGCGGCTTAGCCCTGGGGGCAAACTAGATCAAAAAATAGAACTGCCAGCCAAAAAAATAACCAGCCTGTGCTTTGGCGAGAAAGATTTGCGCACACTCTATGTGACTTCAGCGGACAATAAAGAGGATAAAAGCCTTGGCGGCTGCTTATTCAGCTTGCGACTTGGCATTGCAGGCCTTCCCCATGTCAAAGTGCAAATCTGAAATACAAAAATTAATCTGACGGCAAAATCATCGGCTCGAGCTTATCTAGAAATTCTTGCCGCGTCGGCACCGCCATCATCGACATTATCATCTCTGCATCTGTGCCTACCGGATTGTGTAATGGTGTATCTTGAGTAGCGCAGATAAAAATCCTGTCAGCCACCTCTTGCGGATCCGCCGGTGCAGAGCCACCGGCATCATCTGCCGACTTGGAAAAATGCTGGCGCAGATGACGGGCATGGGCAATCAGGGAGGGGTCGCCCTGCTCCATGGCTTCATCATCGACATTTGCGCCAAAAGATGTGGCGCGATACACGCCAGGGGCGACCGACCTCACCTTAATGCCGAGCGGCTTGCACTCCCAATATAGCGACTCGGTAAACCCTTCAGCCGCAAATTTGGCCGAACAATAGGCCGTCTCAGCCGCGAGCCCGATAACGCCCGCCATAGAGGTCACATTGATGATACAGCCAGCGCCCCTGTTACGCATATGTGGCAGCACGGCTCGCGTGACACGCATGGCGCCAAATACATTTGTTTCAAAGACATCAAGTATTTTTTCATCACTCATTTGCTCAAGCAATGCGCGCCCGCCGCGACCGGCATTATTGACCAACACATTAATTGTGCCAAACCTTTCAATGCCAGCAGCGATAGCCTTATCAACACTTTCACCATCGGTTACGTCGAGTTGCGCGACCAGCAAATTGTCCAACTGATTTAGCTCTGTCTCTTTTTCCGGCGTCCGCATGGTGGCGATAACATTCCAGCCATTTGCTTGAAAAGTGAACGCCGCTAAGCGACCAATGCCCGATGAGCAGCCGGTTATCAAAACGGTTTTCTGTGTCATGGTAAATCCTCTAAAAATCGGCCAAACGCCCAGCGCTACGGCATGGAAAGCAGGCGCCCGCCCTGCTTATGAATTCGGCAATCCGCGATCATCTCATCGAGAGTGAGTATTTCTTCGCCGAGCGAAAATTGCTTCAACCAGTCGGCAAGTTCGGCCTGATTGGCCGCCGCCATGGCTGCGCCCATGCGCTGCAACATCCATATTTGTGTCGGTACAATCATGCGCCGCGCCGCTGCGCCGTCCATTTCAAACGGCACGGTCAATAGGCCCTCCCCGGTTTGATATTCTTCAAACCCAGGTGTCGCGGTGAAACTTTTGCGCGGCAATTCATTGCCGATTTCATGTTCATCGCTCGCAATAAACGCGCTCAGCGCGCTGATAGACGATGTCAAAAACGGCCACATTTGTTCAAAGAAAATTTGCAAAATCGGTATCAGTGTTGCCGGCACTTCATCATCGGGCAACCAAGCGCCGTCATCGCTCATAGCCTCACGGCCGATAAGTTCACCATCATCGCCTACGCTATAGAGCTTTTGCCCGAAACGCCGCGCATTCATGCAGCCCTCCGCATTTGTGCGGTCGACCCATTCACAGACCAAAGGGAAAGCGCGGCGCAAGTCAAATCCGGCAACTGGGTCGCGGTAAAAATGCACATATATCGGTCCCAAAAGCGCATAGTCGCCAAGCGACGGGCGACCTCCAAGAATATAATCATGCACTTCCAAATGATGCTCAAGCGCTTGCAGCAAATGCCGTTGCATATTCAACCAAGCTGGCAAAGTCGCATCGGTGCAGCCTAGATGAATGAGCCCCTGATAGGGGCCCTTCGGGTTATCGCGCGTATCGGATATACCGAAAATATTTTCAAAAAAAGCAGCGCCTGCAGCACGCCGCGCCTTGCCGTTCTTATCGGGCGCCAAAAATGAGCCCCATTGCTGCTCATTAAACGCGCGGTGGTTCGGCTCCGTCGTCTCCAAACTATAATGCCAGCGCTCCCAGCAGGCCGGTACCAGCAGCCACTCATCCCCCAAGAGCTCCAAAATATAACTGGCAAGCCTCTGCTTCGGCCGCGTTTCACAATCCGGAATTACTGGTACACTGCGGTGCTGCTTCTCGACATAGTCAATAATTTCGCTAGTGTCCTGTATCCATGTGCCGTCAGGAGCTTCCATTTGAGGCAAAGACGGGCTGCCCGAACGCACAGTTAAAAGATCGCGCATCAGATCTGGAGTCGCCAAAATATCTTCAAAGCCCAGCCCCAAATCATTTTGGTCGTGTTTGAAACGCAAATAGGCGCGCACCTTGGCCGAAAAAATACTATGTTCGGCAGAGAAGAATTTATACATGATAAAAGGTTA
>CEUR01050890.1_pt1 | contig 12235 bp, 12 predicted proteins | sample 356411 | NCBI WGS metagenome assembly CEUR01 (sample SAMEA2622715, study PRJEB7988) | marine metagenome | biome: marine biome (ENVO:00000447); feature: surface water layer (ENVO:00002042); material: "saline water (ENVO:00002010), including plankton (ENVO:xxxxxxxx)" | depth 5 m
TGGGAGCAGGGGGTCGGGAGTTCGAATCTCTCCACCCCGACAGAGGATAATCCTCAATTATCGACACAAAGCCCTTCTTTTCAGAGGGGCTTTTGTTTTGTGTTAAGTATCGCATCGGAGTATATACCATAAGGGGAAGTGATTAGAGCGGAGCCATGCTCTGTATAAGTTCATTCCAAATCTTATATTCATCGTAAGTTTTGAAATGAATAAAATTATAGATAACTACAATGCATGGGCTAACGGGTATGATGAAGCTCCAAATCCAACCAGAGATTTAGACAAGATAGTTTTAAAACAATCTCTTTCTAGTGTTGATTTTTTTAAGGTTTTAGAATTGGGATGCGGAACTGGTAAAAATACGGAATGGCTTATCACAAAAGCAGACAGTTTGATTGGCTTAGATTTTTCCAAAAACATGCTAGATATTGCTAAAAATAAAATACAATCTGACAAAGTTACATTTATAGAAACAGACCTCAATGAAGATTGGCCTGTAAAGAGCGACTCATTTGATTTAGCTGTAATCAGTCTGACTCTTGAGCATATTAAAAAACTAGACCACATTTTTAGTTCGTTGTTTGAAAAACTAAAGAAAGGTGGAAAATGTTTTGTTTCTGAACTTCATCCAAAAAAGCAATTATTAGGTAGCAAGGCAAGATTTATAGACCATGGAGAAGAAATAATTATAGATGCCTTTCAACATGTAGAAAAAGATTACATACTAAGCGCTGAAAATTCAGGATTAACTCTTTTGAACAAAAAAGATTGGTACGATGATAAAAAAGATATCCCTAGATTGATCACACTTTTGTTTGAGAAACTATAATTATTGCTCTAGGAATTATTTAAAGGAATCATTGATGAAAAAATTATTACCAACTTTATTTTTGCTAATAATTGGCTGCTCAGAGAAATCAAACAAAAAAGAGATTATTTCCAATCAACCTTCAGCGCTCACCATTGATCGTATTCTTTCAAAGCCATCCATAGCTGGAACGAGTCCATCTTCACCTAAGTGGTCATCGGACAGTCAACAGCTTGCTTTTCTGTGGAATGATTCGGGGTCATCACGTCGTGCGATATGGGTTGTTGATAGCGATGGTTCAGGTCTGCGGAAAGTAACAGCGGAAGATAAAAATGCTGGTGGGGTTACGATGTTTGAGTGGACTCCAGACTCAGAAAATCTTATCTATTTACGTTCTGGTGATCTGTGGCAAGTTTCTTTTGAAAGCGGTGATGGGAAGCGTCTCACCAATAACGGAGGGAAAAAATCAAATGTAGCTATCTCACCAAGCGGTAAATTTATTTCCTATTTGCAAGATGCCGATCTGTGGTTATATGAAATGAAAACCGGTACACTGAATAGAGCCACTAAAATCGGCATACCTTCGATTTCAAAAGTGCCGCTTGGTCGTTATAATCGCCCAGAAGTTGAGATTGGATCTTATGTTTGGGGCGGTCCAACATATTCTTGGTCTCCAGACAGTCGCACTATAGCGGTTCATTATGTCGACCGACGTAACATGCGAAAAGTACCCTTTCCGCACTACCTTGATAAGGAGACAGTGTCAAACGATATACGGCGTGGATACCCAGGTGATCCCAACGAATACCGTACAATCGGTTTCTATAGCCTTGAGAGTAAAAAATTAAAATTAATAGATCTTCCAAGTCCAACGACAAACCGCGTAGCAGGGTTCTCGTGGTCTTCCAATGGAGTGCTACTAGTTGATCATGAGTCAGATACGTCAATTGATCGCTGGTTGTACACAGTTAATCCTAACAATAATCGCATTCAGGAAATTTGGCACGATCATCGAGAAACACGAATCTATACATCGGTAGCATCAGCATGGCACTCTGATGGTAAGCAAGTAGTCTTTCTCAGCGATATGAAAGATCGTTATGGATTATACCTTCTAACCCCTGGTGAGAAAAAGCCGAAACTGCTGACCAATGACCTCTTTGATGTTACTAGCAAGCCCGTTATTAATAGCACTTCTAAACGGATCTTCTTTCAGTCCAATGAGCCAAGTCCGTATGAGCGACATATCTATTATCTAACTGAAAAAGACGAAATCTTAACGCGTGTATCTTCACTTCCTGGTCAGCACAGATCGTATCCATCACCTGATGGTATGAAGGTAGCGCTTCTTCATAGTAGCGACATGAGCCCAACCGAGCTTTACCTTAAAGACACCAGAAATGAATTACCAGAAAGTAAGATCACAACTTCGCCCAGCGCTGAGTTTTTCGAGCGTTCTTTTGTCCAGGCACGCTACGCAACCTTTGATAGCAAAATTGATGACCACACGATTCACGCACGTATTTTAGAGCCTAAGAAGATAAAAAGAGGAAAGCGATATCCTGTGATTTTTGGACCTGCCTATTCCAATACAGTACGAAACCGTTGGTCTGGTACTACAGCGCTTTTACAGCAGCTTTTAGTAGAACGTGGCTATATCGTAATTCAAGTAGATGTTAGAGGCAGCACCGGATACGGCAGGAAGTTTCGAGAAGACTTTCTCATGGATTTTGCTGGAAAGGACCTTGAGGATCTGGAAAGCGCTGTCGATTACTTATCGACTCTACCTTATGTGGACACTGAACGAATGGGAATCTGGGGAAGTAGTTACGGCGGCACTTTAACGATTTACTCAATGCTAAAAAAACCAGGACTGTTCAAGGCTGGAGTAGCCGGCGCTGCAGCGGTGGATCCGTTCTTCTTTGGTACGGATGATGTTGCTATCGTACGTCGTCCTCAAAGCCATCCTGAAGCTTTCAATCGAGGTGCGTTACAATACGCAAACAACCTCGAGGATCATTTGCTCATCATTCATGGAATGCAAGACCACGTCGTTCCATTCAAAACTATGGCTGTGCTCACCGAAGAGTTGATTCGCCTTGGTAAGGACTTTGATTTTACTTTCGTTCCAGGGGCTACTCATGGATGGACTCGCCCAACTCATTACGGCCGCTATCTTTTAGACAAGCTTGTAGACCACTTTGATCGCCATTTAAAACCCGGCTCCCCCTAACGCCCTTAAAGAAAGGCTCGCCAATGTTTGAGATAATCTTATTTTTTTAAACCTATCTTTTAAGATTGTTTGTAAGTTGAAGGATGTACTAATCTTAGGTATAATTTAAAATTGGATAACACTATGAAAAAAATATTCTCAATAATACTCCTTATCTTTAGCATTTCTTTTGGTCAAGAAAAGCCTGAAGATTCAAAAGAAAAATACAAATTTATTTTTGAACCGGATTCGCTATCATTGAATGTTGGAGAAACTGGAACAGTGACCATTAAGCTTGTTGATGCAAATGGAGAGCTGTCGCAAAACCCTTTTTATATTTTTGGTCGTCCAAGACGCGCGCTAGAATCAAAGCCAAGGTTAAGCGATTCTACTGGCGTAGCAAACGTGACCATTAAAGCTTTCAAGCCTGGCAAGCTAAGTCTAAGCGTAAGAAGTATTTCCCAAAAAAGAGAAGACAGGATCAGGGCAACCATGCCAATAGAAGTACCGTTTCCTGACATTGAAAGAATTGTTTTTAATAATCCAGTATCAAGTGTTTATACCGGGACCTATGTAAATTACTCAACCGAAGTATTTGACAAGGCAAATCTAAAAAGAGAAGATTCAAACGCTGTGCTTTCATCCAGCAACACTGATGTAGCAGAGGTTGATATGCTTGGAAATCTCTATGCAAAGAAACCGGGGACAATAACCCTCACCGCTACAGTGGAAAACGTAAAAGAAACAGTAAAGATCAAAGTCGTTAAGAATCCTGTGCGTAAAATCAATTTGTCTGCAAGCGAAGATCAGATACGAACTGGGGACGTTCTGCGTTTCGACGCTGAGGCTGTGAATAGATCAGGTAGACGGGTTAAAGATGTCCCGATTACGTTTTCCTTTACAGGGCGCGCAGAGTATGGGATCGGTTTACCGGCTTCCGCTGTGATTAACGATGAGGGAAAATTTGTTGCAGAAACGCCAGGCGTGTTTACCATCATTGCTGAATCTGGAGGTTTTTCGGCGCGAAAGACGGTCAAGGTTGTTGCGCGAAACGTTAGAAAGAAAGCTATCAAAGTTGGTCATGGTACCGTTTCTAATGTACGCACCTCCGACCTTTGGGTATGGCCAGGAGTTGGTAAGCATAAGGGAAAAGATTTTGCCGTAACTGGAACTTGGAGCGCAAACGGCGAAGCTTACTTTTGGGATGTAACCGAACCTGAAAAGATGCACATTATCGATACGGTCACGGTGGACGCTCGTACGGTTAATGATGTGAAGGTTTCAGAAAACGGTGAAGTTGCTGTTATCACGCGAGAGGGTGCATCCAACAGAAAGAATGGGTTTGTCATTTTAGATGTAAGAGACCCTTTCAATGTGAAGATCTCAGCGGAGTATAATGACGACATGACGGGCGGCGTTCACAACGTATTCATCTACGATAATCATGTGTACGCAGTGAACAACGGTCGCAAGTACGATGTCATAAACATTGAAGACCCTGCAAATCCCTTTAGAGTTTCTAGGTATGAACTTGATACCCCAGGGCATGGAGTGCATGACGTTTGGGTCATTGATGGCTTAGCCTATTCATCTAACTGGGCGGATGGAGTACATATCGTTGATGTTGGAGCTACAAAAATGAACGAAACCGATCGTTCAAAATCTCGCTACAATCCTTTCCTTGCTATGGCTGGTCAAGGCAGTCCTGGTAATCCGGTTAAACTCGGAGAGATGAAAGATCCTAATGGACATAACCACGCAGCGTTCCCTTTTATAAGTCAATCTGCCGACAAATTTTATATCATCGCTGGCGATGAATATGGAAATGAATTTGGTATGGCGGGTGGATTTCACTTTCTTGATTTCACGAACCCAAGATCACCTAAGGAGACCGCGGTCTACCAGGTACCTGAGGCAGGGTCGCACAATCACTGGGTGCATGGGGATACGTTGCTCGCTTCCTATTATCAAGGAGGTCTTCGCGTAGTTGATATTTCTGGTGAGCTCATGGGTGATATCTACGCGCAAGGAAGGGAAATAGCCTACTTTAACTCAAGCGATCCTGATGGTTTTGCACCCACCACAAACGTATGGGGTACCATGCCGTACAAAGGGTTGATCTATTTTTCAGATATGAATAATGGACTTTGGGCGATCAGACTTGAAGACGAAACCATGGGAACCAATTAGGTAAAAATATTTCTATTAGCGATAATCGATAAGTGTTTTAATACACGAATTTTTTCAGAAACAACTAAAAGGAGATAATGAAATGAAAAAAATACTTCTAGTATTAATGGGGGTAATAATCCTTAATCCTTCGCAATTATTTGCGGGTGATGAGGAAGATATTAAGAAACAGATTCTAGCAAATAATGCTTATGCAAAAAAAAATAATCAAGCTGCCGATGAGTATTCTGCAAAGGGTGCTTTGGAATTTTGGTCAAGCGGGGGGCTGTTGCATACTGTAAGCCCAGGAGGTAGGCCAGAAAAATATGACTATATGAATATCGACTTTAAGCATATTGAAGTCGTTGTTCTTGTTCCCAAGAAAGCCGCGGTTGCAATGTATTACTCTGAAGGATCCATGAAGCCAGAGAATGCCCCAGCAGTGTCACACTATTTGACTCGAGTTACTCAAGTATTCGTTAAAGAGGGTGGAAAATGGAAGATCAGAGCTTCGCATTGGTCTCCAGTTACGGGTGGATCGGGAACCTCTCAATCTTCTATGGACTAGATTAAATATTGTTACTAATTATTTAAGCTTTTTTACCATACAGTATTAATTAAAGAGCCTCTATTTTTTGTAGGGGCTTTTTAATTAATTATTGCATTCATTGCAATGTCCAATATAGAGATGCTCTGAATTATTGATCGTATAATTTGGAATGGATGGAGCTGAGACTTCTATGGGTAAGCAGGATGAAATTCCACAGTCTTGACACATAAAATGCGGGTGATTTGCTTGCTCGTTTAACCCTTTTAATTTTGAAAAGTTTTTTGCGTATCTTTTTAATCCATCCTTATCAGTAAATGAGTGCAACTCTCCGGCCTCCTCAAGTCTGTCTAAAATACGATAGACTGTAGTTTTGTTCATTTTTTTGCTAAAAGTATCGGTCAACTCAACAACGGATAGAGCATTGCTGGTATTTTCAAAAAGATCCAATATAAGCTTTACAGTTTTTGTTTTTCTTGAGAACGACATCTTTCTTAATGCAAATCAGTTGCAATAAAATAATTATTTTTTTTAAATTATTGAAGTTTAATAATTAGATATTATTTCAATTTACTAAAAAAATTAAGAAGAAAATAAAATGCAAAAATTACCAGTAACCGTTTTGTCGGGTTTTCTTGGAGCAGGAAAAACCACAGTATTGACTCATGTTTTAAACAATAGAGAAGGAAAAAAGGTAGCGGTTATTGTTAACGACATGAGTGAGATAAACATAGACAAATCTATGGTACAAAACGATGTATCATTAAACCACCAAGAGGAAAAGCTTGTTGAAATGAGTAATGGGTGCATTTGCTGCACGTTACGAGAGGATTTGCTCATTGAAGTTACAAAGTTAGCTAAAGATGGAAAATTTGACTATTTGCTCATTGAATCAACCGGTATTTCTGAACCTTTACCTGTTGCAGAAACATTCACCTTTGAAGATGAGTCCGGACAATCGCTTTCTGATGTAGCAAAACTTGATACAATGGTTACTATCGTTGATGCTGTAAACTTTCTTAAAGACTACGATGAAGCAAAGTATCTTCAAGAAGTAGGGGAGTCTCTAGGTGAAGACGATCAAAGAAGCGTGGCCGATTTGCTAGTGGATCAGGTTGAGTTTGCAGATATTATCTTAATTAGTAAGACTGACCTTGTTACCGAAGCAGATATAAATAAACTTAAAGCAATACTCAAAACATTGAACACTCATGCTCAAATGATACCAATCTCAAATGGAGAAATTAAGACAGATCAAATTTTAAGTACGGATTTGTTTGATTTTGGCCGTGCTCAACAAGCTCCTGGTTGGTTAAAAGAGCTTCGCGGTGAACACATTCCCGAAACTGAAGAATATGGTATCAGCAGTTTTGTATACCAAGCACGAAAGCCTTTTTACCCGCAAAAGTTCTACGACTTTCTGCACAGCGAAAATCTTTCAGGAAAACTGATTAGGTCGAAGGGCTTTTTCTGGCTAGCAACGCGACCAGAGTTTGCTGGAAATTGGAGTCAAGCGGGTGGAATCGCTCATCATGGTTTTGCAGGTGCTTTTTGGAAAGCACTTCCTAAAAGCCAATGGCCAGACGATGAGGAATCTTTAAACTACATAGAAGAGAATTGGGTTGAGCCGTTTGGTGATATGCGACAAGAATTGGTATTTATAGGGCAAGGCTTAGATCAAAAAAGAACCACTGAGCTCTTGGATGAGTGTCTATTATCTGATGAAGATTTGCTTCTTGGAAAAGAACACTGGGCAACATTTCCAGATCCTTTTCCAGAATGGGGAAATAGCGCCTAAGATGCATACGGCCAGAGCTCAACAAGAACTTTTAACGCAGCCTAAGAGGCATAGCTGTATTTCAAAAGATTTAAATAGATTTTCTGAAATATTCAGTAATGACATAAATATCGCAGTATGGAAACGAAAATTAGAGGCCAACCTTCATCAGGCAGCTCAAAATATTTTGCGTGAGGATCCAAATTTTAATTTGTCTCTAGTTCCTAGAAAACATGAAATCAAAGAAGTATTGATTTCAGAATTGGGTTCAAAAAATAGTATTTCGATCCTTATTGACGATATCAGTAGGCTTGCAAATTTATTTTGCAGTCTTTTTGAATTAGATCGCGTCTGGATAAGACTGGATGCTATCAACAGACCAATGTGTCCTCGCTTTCATACAGACGCTCTTAAATGTCGTTTGGTAACTACTTACATTGGTCCCGCAACTGAATGGCTTCCACACCACCTCGTAGATCGCAGCAAACTTGGTTCTGGAAACAATGGTCAACCAGATCAAAAATCAGGTTTGTTCAAAAGCAAAGTTGATATACAAAAACTTAATACAGGAGATGTAGCGCTCTTAAAAGGAGACGCATGGGAAGGTAATGAAGAAGCCGGTATTGTGCATAGATCCCCTCATTCCGAAGACGACTACAAGCGCCTTTACATGACAATTGATTTCCAGGAGTTGTTTTTAAAAATCTATCAGCAAAACAAACGTTTTGCAATGCTAAACTAATACCTCTACTGCGGGCCGAATGAGTGCACTAAGCGCTCATTCAGTTCTCTCCCACTTGACTGAAGCCCTCGTATTAAAGCGAGGGCTTTTTGTTTGCCAAATATTTAGTCAAAGGCCCGCCCTATGAATGAAATTATCACCATAGCCAACTAAAGAAAAAACTATCTGAACTTTAATAATCTATTTTTTTATTAAAACGCGAATCGCTAAATGGTCTGAATATCCTCCTAGCAATCTATTGCCTGCCCAAAATCTAAAGGGATAGTGAGCGTATCTTCCATCCTGCTGTCGATATTTTGGGAGGTCAAGTATATACGCGCCCTCTGATCCAATTGACAAACCATAGTCATCTTGAAGATTTTTGTGGACGATGATCTGATCAATTAAACTATCTTTACCTCTATAGACATACGTACCTGTTTTGGGTTTTCCTACCATGGGATCCATTAAATTGACAAGACCAACTTCTTTTAAAGATTGTACGTTGTCGGCTGTTGGCTCTTCGTTAAAATCTCCAAGAATCACGATCTCAGCTTTAGGATCTTTATCTAAAATTTTTAGCACCTCACTTTTCACAAGAGCAGCTGTTGCCATTCTCTTTGGCTCCGCTTGCTCTGCGCCACCATAATTTGAAGGCCAATGGCAAACAAAGATGGATATTGCATGACCTCCGTACTCTCCCGTTACTAAGAGTATGTCTCGAGTCCTATCGTTATTGAGTAGGAGGTTTTTGATCGGACGGCTGGTAATGACCTTAAATCTATCTTTATCGTAGATCAGAGCGTTGTCGATGCCTCTTTCATCAGGAGAGTCATAATGAATATAGCTGTATTCACGTTCCATATAATTGTTGAGAAGGTCTTGAATGACAAACGCATTCTCAACTTCAGATAAACCTACAACGTCCGCATTCAGGTCCATCAACACTTCAGCTGTGTGGGTAAGTTTTAACTCATAAATATCCTTAGTGATATTCTTTTTACCTCCTATTGAAAACTCATCGTCATTGATCTCAGGATCGTCAACCGTATCAAAAAGATTTTCTACGTTCCAATAGCCAATGCTTAACGGTTGGTCTTCTGAGTTGCAAGAAAACAGCAGTTGAAATAAAAGGATAAAAAATATTTTTGATGAAAAAGTTCTCATGACAGTGCAGTTAACTTAAAGCAACAGATATCTATGAATGAACAAAAAAGGGAGCCTTAAAAAAAGCTCCCTTTTTTTCCTTTAATACCAAGGAGAGAGAGGTATTATTTATTTTTGAAGTGAATAGGCATCTCATAAACGAGATTTGAAACAAAGACCCCTTCTGGCCTTACCGGTTTGAATCTCATTCTTTTGATACCTTCAATAACTTCACTATCAAACGCTTGTCCTAGAGACTGAACGATCACGATGTTCCTTGCAGAGCCATCTTCATTCAATCTAAATCTCGCTATGCATCTGCCATCGAGTTTCTTTTCGATCATTGAGATCGGATAGCTGATCTTTTTTAATTCGTTTTGATTTTCAAGTATATTAACAATCTTATCCTTGTCATCCATAGCCTTGAGAGGAGTGCTCAAGGATAAAAAGATTAAGAAAAACCATAACGTGAAATTTATATATTTAATCATAATAGTATATTTAACTTAAATTATTAGATATAATAATAAATAAAACTAAAAATATATGTCAATAATAAATATATTAATTAATTATTAATATAATGATAACTAGATATTGCGCCACGATAAACGTTTCATTTATAATTTTTACTAACAACACTATGTGAAATACATATTATTACTTAATTTTTGCGCATGAAAAATTGGAATGTATTTCAACTTCGTCTAGATACTGCAGCGATTAGCTTGTCAGCGATTTGTCTGGCGCAGTGTTTAATTGTACCCGTAGCCACGATCTTTGCACCAACGATTTCCCTACTGCCACTAGCAGATGAATCGTTTCATATCATATTGCTACTTTTCGTATTACCTGTCAGCATCCTTGCCATGACGCTTGGCTGTAAAAAACACAAGGCCTATGGCGTCATAGTATATGCAGCTGTAGGGTTGGCGCTTATGGCTGTAAGCGCGATTTGGGGGCACGACCTTTTTGGTGAGACAGGAGAAATTGCTGCTACGCTTGTTGGGGCATCGGTTCTTTCCTTTGCTCATTTTAAAAATCAAAAATTATGTAAAGCTTGTTGTCACTAAATAAAAATGGATAATAGTATGCAATACACAGATCATGCATTTGCTTACAGCAGTCAAAATCTTAATGACGGTTGCGATTGTTCTTGCTGCGATAGCGATAACTGCTGCTAGCTAAGTTTAAAAAATAAAATCGCCCTCATAGGCGTGAAGCGGTTTGTTCAATGGTTGTAAAATCTCTTCTTGCTAGGAGCATTAGTACGCCCCAATCCACCTAACCCTTTTCCATTAAGTTTATTAGCAATATCGACACCATACATAAAATTTTTGAACTAAAGACCATTGCCGTAGTTGGAATGAGTCCTAAGCCAGAAAGGCCTAGTCACTACGTTGCGATGTATTTAAAAGAAAATGGCTATACGATCATTCCCGTCAATCCTGGGCATAATGAAATAGCTGGCCTCAAGTCGTACCCATCCCTCAAAGATATTAAAGAAAAAATAGATGTTGTTGATGTCTTTAGGCGCTCAGAATTTGTTTTACCAATTGCTGAGGATGCGATCGCCATTGGCGCTAAAGCCATTTGGCTTCAAGATGGTGTTGTAAATGAAGAGGCCAAGAGGATCGCTGAAGACAAAGGACTGATGGTGGTAATGAATGACTGCATGCTAAGGCAGCACCGTATTCTTTACTAAAGAAAGAATACGTACATCCTCATTACGATATAGCCTCCACCATATCCAATCCCGACCCCGATCATAAGCCTTAAGATCCAGTGAAAATCTTTAAATTTCATTGGAAAATGAACCTGAGCATTACCATTAAAACAGAGAAACAAACAAAAGCCAGCATCAAAAGGCGTACCGTATCTTTGCCTTCGCTACTTTCAACATTTGGAATGATGTCAACCGCGAGCCATCGAACCAATTTGAACGAGCAATATAGAACGATATAGGTAATGCAGGCTTTAATAAAGAGATTCATGGTAAAGTTTAATACCTATATCGGTATGTTGATTGGTGTGCGCATCATTGTTATTAACGCTGGGATCGATTTAAGGTTCAAATAAAATTTCATTTTCATTATAGTTTTTTAAGCGAAAAAGCGTATTTTCGCGACGAGTTTTTAAACAAGTATAAATACATAACGAAAAGGAAAACATCATAATGTCAAAAACAAACTCACTTTTTGAACAGATCCAATCTTTATATGCAACCTTTGAAGAAGAGCATGCTAAGAATGCAGGTGGCAACAAAGCAGCTGGTAGTCGTGCCCGTAAGGCGCTTGGCGAGATCAAGAAGCTTGTGACCCCTTACAGAAAAGCATCTGTTGCTGGTGAATAATTAACTGAGTTCAGTTAATATGTTTTAAAAGGCTCCTTATTTAAGGAGCCTTTTTTGTTTACAGAAGGATAACTATTAAATCTCTGGAGGTTCTTCAGCGTTTGTATATAACTTCTAGTAAATAGAGTATGAAATGATAGTATCCAAAAAGACTGTAACGATCGTGCACCGCTGGCTTGCTTTTGTCTTGGGAGTGTTTGTGGTATTTCAGGTGACCTCAGGGAGTATTGCTCAAGAAGCGAGACTGCTTATGCGCTGGTTTACACCGCAGCTGTATAAGGTTGAACCAGATCGACCCGCAGCTTCGCCTGCGGAAATCTACCGAACCATGAAGCAGCTTGAGCCCGAATTCAACATCGCCCACGTAATGGTGTCGCCTCCTAATCGCGAGGAGACTGCCTTCATATTAATGGGTGGTCGCAATCCAGAGAACCTTCACGAGTCTGGGCTGGTCGTTGATTACGATCAGTACAAGCGCGAGGTGATCGATGATCATCCGCTG
>CEUR01081983.1_pt1 | contig 12230 bp, 10 predicted proteins | sample 356411 | NCBI WGS metagenome assembly CEUR01 (sample SAMEA2622715, study PRJEB7988) | marine metagenome | biome: marine biome (ENVO:00000447); feature: surface water layer (ENVO:00002042); material: "saline water (ENVO:00002010), including plankton (ENVO:xxxxxxxx)" | depth 5 m
GACGTACAGTTTTTATCAGGAAAGTCTGGAACGCAAGATGTCTTCTTCCATATCTTCAATCATTTACACCAAAACGGAAAACAAGTTATACTAACTTCCGATAAAGCACCCGTTGATATGCAAGATATTGAGCAGCGATTACTCTCTCGTTTCAAGTGGGGGCTTTCGGCTGAGCTTCAAAAGCCCGATTATGAAACCCGTGTTTCGATTTTAAAAAACAAATTATACAGAGATGGTGTTGAGCTTTCAGATGAAATCATATCATATGTTGCCAAGTCAGTCAAAACAAATATCCGCGAGCTTGAAGGAGCCATTATTTCTTTAATTGCTCAATCATCTTTCAACAAACTCGAAGTGACTCCAGAACTAGCCAAGCGAGTAGTTGAAAAATTTGTTAGAAACACCAAACGTGAAATCTCTATAGACTACATCCAGAAAGTGGTTTCAGATTATTTCCAAATGGATGTGACTACATTACAGTCAAAAACTCGAAAACGCCATATCGTTCAAGCACGTCAATTGGCGATGTTTTTTGCAAAAAAACTAACAAAAGCATCCCTTGCAAATATCGGTCAGCAAATTGGTCATCGGGATCATGCAACTGTTTTACATGCATGTAAAACGGTAGATAATCTTGCCTTTACCGATAAGCAATTTCGTAAGTACGTTGAAGACTTGACCAAAAAATTCTCAAGTTAAGTTTCATGACCAAGCGAATCCTTAAGGTCTGCTTGGAAAATATTTGTCGTTCTCCACTCGCTCATGGAATTATGGCTGAAATTTCACCAAATTTTTTTGTCGATTCCGCTGGTACTGGCTCATACCATATTGGTAGCCCTCCGGATAAAAGATCTATAAGAGTTGCACAAGACAATGGGATTGATATAGGCCGCCAAAGTGCGCGTCAGTTTCAGTTTAGTGAATATAACAAATTTGATCATATCTTTGTAATGGATCGGCAGAACTACAGAGACGTTATTGCAAAAGCATACCACCTTAATAACATTGAAAAAGTTGAACTGCTCTGTGAAGCAGCTGGCTTGGGAATCTGTCCTGTACCCGATCTGTACTTCGGAGACGATGAAGGTTTCCAGAAAGTTTTTGATCTAATTAGTACTGCATGTAATCGCATTGCAGAACAATGGAAAGAAAGTCATGAATAAATCCATTGGCAAACTGTTTCTAATTCCAAATACACTTGGAGATGTTTCGCCTAGAGATGTGATGTCACACTCCATACATGAAACTATAAGTAACATACAACATTTTATTTTTGAAAAAGAAAAAATTGGTCGAGCTTATGTCAAACAATGGTGTCCTGAAAAATCTCAGAACGAATTTGATGTTCAAATTTTAAATAAACACACATCTCAAAAAGATCTGAAGAAAATGCTTAGCCCTTGTTTTTCTGGAAACAACATGGCTCTTATTTCCGATGCTGGCTGTCCAGGAATAGCTGACCCTGGTGCTGATTTGGTACTTATTGCGCATAAATCCAAAGTTTCCGTTCACCCATTTGTTGGGCCGTCCTCAATTCTTCTGGCGCTGATGGGATCTGGACTCAACGGCCAACAATTTGCTTTTAATGGATATCTTCCGATTGACAAACAGGAGTGTAAACAAGCTATCAAAAATTTTGAACGAATCTCGTTTAAAAACAATCAAACCCAAATTTTTATAGAAACACCTTATCGAAACAATCGCTGTTATAAGTTGTTGATCAACCATTTATCACCTAACACTCTACTCTGTATCGCCTGTGATTTAAGTCTACCAAGTGAGTTAATACAAACAAAAACAGTAAAAGATTGGAAAACAAGCCAATTCGACCTTCACAAACGGCCAAGTATCTTTTTATTTATGCTACCTAGCGCATAATCCGATTTTCATTTAACCAGCGCACATACACTTTTCGATTAGCAAGATGCTCATTATAGGTACTTGCGAATAAATGATAACCTGGATTTTTGGGATCAACAACAAAAAAGAGGTAATTATGGGATTCATAGTTCAATACAGCGTCAACCGAACTAATATCTGGCATGGTAATTGGCCCAGGAGGCAATCCCCGATACTTATAGGTATTATAAGGCGATTTGATTTCCAGATCTTTATATAACAACCTTCTAACTGCCAAGTCATAATCATTGGCTTTACGTTTCATAGCATATACTACTGTTGGGTCAGCTTGCAGCTTCATTCCCTTGCGCAATCGGTTGAGATAAACCCCTGCAACACGAGGACGTTCATCCGCTTTTCTCGATTCTTCATTCACAATAGCCGCTAGCGTAATCACTTCAGCACGACTCATTTTAAGTTGTTTTCGTTTTGACTCTCTGTTATCATTCCAAAACAAATCATTTTCTCTTAGCATTCGCTGACAGAACTCAGCAGCAGAAATGTTCCAGTACATCTCATAGGAATTTGGCAAAAACAAACTCAACAATTCTTCCTTGTTCAATTTTACCGATTTGATAAAATACGGGCTTTCTATTTCTTTGATTAAAGACAAACTGTCCAATTCCAATTGGTCTGCAACACGGCCAGCAAGATGTTCGATGGTTTGCTGGTTGTTAAATACAACTTGTATGGGTGTATTTCCAGAACGCAATTCATTGATGATTTGATGATTACCCATACCTGGTTTCAGTACAAAGTGTCCAATACGAGGGGTGTCAAACCGTTTAGCTTTAGCAGCCAATGAAAACGTAACTTTACTTCTCAAATGGGGCTCCAATATCCCTTTTAATGTGGTAAATGATGTGCCAGTGGGGACAAAAATCGATTGACTGTTATCAGCAAGTTTTGTGTTAGGAACATAAAAAATGGCGAATAATGAAAAAAAGATTACTCCTGTGCTAACTAGCGCAAATCGGATAGTACTTTTAATGGGCTGTATCATTGATTAAAGCTGTAGTGTTCCAGAAAAAACAAATTCTGTTGGACCAGTCAAAACAATGTCAGAAAACCCTTTACCACTAGGAGTAAAAGAAACGGTCAAAACACCGCCAAGTGTACTTACTTCAATTTTACTATTTGTCACTTTACCCACAGAAAAAGATGCCAAAGCAGCCGCAGTAACTCCTGTGCCACATGATAATGTTTCACTTTCAACACCTCTTTCGAATGTGCGAACCTGAATCTGTCTATCTTTAACTATGGAAACAAAATTTACATTTGTACCCTCTTGACCATAGGTTTCATTGTGCGCAATCATTGAACCTTGTTTGCTAACATCTAAATTAATTGTGTCTTTAACAAACTCAACATGATGAGGAGAACCTGTATCCAAATAAACATGTGTAGAAAACGTATGCACATTTTTGACATCTCTCATAGAAAGAGAAACAACGTTTCCGCTGATTGTTGCATCATGAGACCCATCAAAAGCAGTAAAATTTGTTTGCTTGTCAATAATCCCTAAATACTCTGCAAAAGCAACAACACACCTTCCACCATTTCCGCAAAACGAACCAAGCTGACCATCCGCGTTAAAATAATGCATCATAAAATCAGTTGTTTTATGACTTTGGAGTACGATAAGACCATCAGCACCTACACCAAAACGCCTGTCGCATATTGCAGCAATACGTTTTTCGTCCTTCAATGGAAATTCATCTTTACGATTGTCAATCATCACAAAATCGTTACCAGTGCCTTGATATTTATAAAAAGGAATATTCATGTTGTAAATATATCGCTTAATTTCCATGGATAAAAAGTATGTTAAAACGAAGTTAAAAATTGAAAATGTGGCACGATATCTGCTAAATTTGCTAGAAAAATAAACATTATGTCTTCTTTAATTCGTCATTTTTTTATTTCAATATGTGTCTCAGCATTACTTGTAAGCGCATATCATTTTGCATTCTCAACAAAAGAAATCATTGTCACCCAACAAGGAACGCCTTTAGTCCAAACGGCCTATAAAACTCCACTAGTAGTTCGAGACTCCGCGGAAAATACAGATTTCACAGTGGCAGTCGATCGCACCATTGACGCAGTGGTTCATATTACAAATACTGGCAAAAGTAGTTCTCAATCATATAGCTTATGGGATCTCTTTTACAGTTCGCCAAAAAACTACCCCCGCATCGGAATGGGTTCCGGTGTGATAGTTTCCTATGATGGTTATTTGATTACTAACAATCATGTGATTGAAGATGCAGACCAAATCGAAGTTACAACCAATGACAACAGAGTGTTTTCTGCTGATCTAATTGGAACAGATCCAAGCTCTGATATTGCTGTGCTTAAAATTATCGGAAATGAACCATTCCCGTATGTGCGCTTTGCCGACTCTGACCAAACTAGAATTGGCGAATGGGTACTTGCAGTTGGTAATCCATTCAATTTAAATTCAACAGTTACTGCTGGAATCATTAGTGCAAAAGCACGTGACCTGAATCCATATGATGCAACTAATCAGTCTTTCATACAAACAGATGCTGCTGTAAACTCTGGAAATAGCGGCGGTGCTTTGGTCAACACCAATGGTGATTTGATCGGAATTAATACGGCCATTACAAGCAATGGAATGGGAACATTTATTGGGTATTCTTTTGCTGTTCCAAGTAACATTGCGCGTAAAGTTTATGAGGACATTATTGAATATGGAGGTGTGCAAAAGGCACTACTTGGTGTCAGTGGAAACGGGCTAAATGATCGGATTTCAAAAGAATATAAGCTCAACATAACCGAAGGGTTTTATATTGCTTCTGTAGAAGATGGAATGGGCGCCGAAGAAGCTGGACTGAAAGCAGAAGATATCATTATAGGAGTGGACGATACCGAAGTTAGTTCTTTTGCAGATATGACGGGCTATCTCAATAGCAAGCGCCCCGGCGATAAAGTCAAAGTCACTTATTTACGAAGCGGAGTCACCATGAAAACCACAGTTTTGCTCAAGCCAAATCCATTTTTTGACTACTTTGGAATGCGTTTGAAAGACCTCACTTCTAAGGAAGCTGAAAGTTTTGGCGTGAAAAAAGGGGTGAAAATTGCTAGTAACCGTAACGAACGTTTACGCAGACGGGGTATCGGTCAAGGTATTTTGATACAATCAATAAATGGTACAGGGATTGAGTCAACTGATGATTTAAGAAAAATTGAGGAAAATGAAATTTATGAAATCGAATTTATGAACAAAGAACAAGAGCGTTTTCGATTCTTTTTTGATTGACAAAAATAAGATTTTAACTACCCATTAATTGACTAAATTTTTAATGTCGCTATAAAATGCCATATTTGTTGAATGCGTATCGATATACTTTCTGTTGTTCCTGAACTTCTTAGAAGTCCATTTGAAGCTTCGATTCTCAAGCGTGCACAAGATGCCAACTGCGTAGAAATTCATACTCACAATATTCGAGATTATTCTTCCAACAAGTACAAACAAGTGGATGATTATCCATATGGCGGGGGTGCTGGTATGGTTTTGATGATTGAGCCCATTGCCAAATGCATTGAAGCTCTACAGGGTGAACGTGACTACGATGCAATTGTGTACATGACTCCTGATGGTCAGCAGCTTAATCAAAAAACTGCCAATCGCTATTCACTTTTTAAGAACATAATTATTCTTTGTGGACACTACAAAGGTGTTGATCAGCGTGTTAGAGACCTGTTTGTGACTGAGGAAATCTCAGTTGGTGATTATGTCCTTTCGGGTGGAGAACTCGCAGCTGCCGTCTTTAGTGACGCAATCATCCGACTCATTCCAGGCGTACTTGGAAACGAAACTTCTGCTTTAACAGATTCATTTCAAGACAATCTTCTTGCTCCACCAATTTATACCCGCCCTGCCAATTATAAAGGATATAAAGTTCCTAATATTCTAACATCTGGAAATACACCCAAAGTTGAGCAGTGGAGAGAGCTACAAGCTGTTGAACGGACAAAAAAATTACGTCCAGACTTATTGTAATTCATTATGACAAAAGCATTTTCAATTTATTTTATTTTATTAACTAATTTATTACCAATTTTAACTTTTGGACAAGTAATTAGCCCAACAAATCCGTACACCAAAAATTTTGTGAGCCCAACAATTGGTTCTTCAGGGATTGTTGGACAAGTAGCACAACAACAACAACAATCAGCAAAGTTATCAGATATTGAAGACGCTTTTGACATCTATTGGGAAGGTAAAGATAACACCAAAAAAGGAAGTGGATACAAGCCTTTCAAGCGATGGGCAAATCACTGGCAAGACTATTTACAGGAAGATGGAACGATTGCTCCTCCAGCGGTATTATGGAAAGCTTGGGAAAGAAAACAAAAATCCGAATCAGAAAAAAAACCTTACGGCGTTCCCGATAACACTATAATCGATTGGAGAAATCTAGGGCCTGCAGTTGTATCAAATTCATCGACTACGATTAGTGGACAAGGTCGTATCAATACCATAATTAAAGATCCAAATAATCCACAAACACTTTACATTGGTGCTCCAGCAGGAGGTATTTGGAAATCAACAGATGATGGAGTTAATTGGACTCCGCTCTCCGACTACCTACCACAGATTGGAGTTTCGGGTATTGCAATCGATCCAACAGACAGTAATATAATTTATATATCTACTGGAGATGATGATGCGGGTGATTCTTATAGCGTTGGGGTTATGAAAAGTACTGATGCTGGACAAAGCTGGAACGCAACTGCTTTGAGCTATCAATATTCCAACGAAAAAACAACTAATGAGATTTTTATAGATCCCACCAACAACAACCATATATGGGTTGCTTCTACTGATGGACTGCAAAAATCTGAAGATGCTGGTAATACTTGGGTGGTCAAGCAATCAGGGAATATTGTTGATTTTCGACTACATCCCAGCTATGCTAGTAATTCAATCATTTATGCAGTTGGATATAACAACAATGAATCAAAATTTTATCGCTCTGAGGACAAAGGGGAAACCTTTAGCGAAATTTCAAGCATACCCTCTGATTCTAATCGAATCGTCCTAGAAACAACTCTTGCAGAACCCGATAAAGTTTATGTGTTGTCTGCCTATGATAATGGGGATGGTACCTATAAAGGAAGAAATTCTTTCCAAGGGATTTATGTTTCTAGTGATGCAGGGTTGAATTTTTCAAAAACTGCTGAAAATGATGATATTTTTACAAGTGCTCAGTCATGGTATGATATGGCATTAACCGTTTCAGATACGGAACCTAATACTCTATTTGTTGGTGTTTTAGATATTTGGAAATCAACAGATGGGGGTAATGATTTTACGCAGATTAACGCTTGGAATCAACGCACCAGTTCTTTTACCCATGCAGATATTCATTTTATGCGTTATTTTGATGGGGTTTTGTATGCAGGAACTGATGGAGGGATCTATCGATCAGCAGATGATGGAGTTAATTTTGAAGATCTTAGTAATACTCTGTCTATCGCACAAATCTATACAGTATCTACTTCACGACCAAATTCTTCAAAGCTTGCTAGTGGCTTGCAAGATTGTGGTGGTTTTGCGTTTTCTGGGAATAACTGGAATAGTTATCACGGAGGAGATGGAATGGGAACTGCTGTTGATTTATATCAAGAAAACACATATTACGGAATGACACAATACGGAGGGGGCTTGTACCGCACTACTACTGGTGGAGACGGTGGGTGGAGCAACACTGATTTTGTTGCCTCAGGTCCAGTAAAGGGACAATGGGTGACTCCATTAGAATTTTCAAAAAGTGGTCAGTTATATGCTGGATTTGATCAACTGTACAAGCTTGACAGCAATAGGTGGAAAAAAATATCCAATCACGATTTTCCATATAAGTTAAGGGTTATTAAAATTGATCCTAATAATACTAATATAATATATGTAGCTACATACTTCAACGTTTATAAAAGTACTGACGGGGGTGATAATTTTACATCAATTCTTAGTACTAATAATTATATTCAATCGATTGAAATAGATTTTACAGAAAGTAATTTATGGGTTTTGGACTCTTATAGATTACACCATTCGACAGATGAAGGTGTTAATTGGACAACCGAGTATACAGGACTAGAATCTGCTAGAACATTAAAACTTCAACAGTATAGTAATAAAAAATCTCTGTATTTAGGAACTATTTTAGGTGTGTATTATACAGATAAAGATAATAGTGGGTGGTATTCAATATCAAATGATTTACCCAATGTCAAAGTTTCAGATATGGAGATTAATTATTACGACAACATTTTAACTGTATCTACTTACGGAAGGGGAATTTGGCAAACACCAATTCCATCAATAACCAGACCATCGATTGACTTAGATTTAGTTCAAGTTAACCCAGAGATAAGTTCAGATTTTGGTTGTGAAAATATTTTCCAACCAAGTTTTGATGTATACAACAATGGAACTTCAACAGTAAATTCCTTTTCCTATGAAATAAACTTAAATAATGTCTCTCAAGGTATAGTTAATTGGACTGGAAATTTGGCTCCAGGTCAGAAAATTACTCTTTTTCCAAATCTCCAACAATCTATAAATTTTGGGGAGAATTCATTTTCAGTTAGCCTATCAAACCCAAATGATTTATATTTAATGAATAATGCATCTGAATTAACTATAGAAGTTTTTAACCCACCCAATTATTTCGGGCAAACAAATTTTAACAACCAATTTGAAGACAATGAAGACGATTGGTTAATTGTTGGTGATACAGTTTGGGAAAAGGGTATTCCATCTGGTGAGTCACTCAATCAGGTTAATTCTGGCAAATCTGCATATGCTACAAATCTTGGAGGTAACCATCCTAATAATTCTACTTCAAGTTTGGTGTCTCCGTGCTATGATTTAAGCCAGCTAGAAAGCGGTAATATTCGTTTTTATCTAGCTTATAAACTTGAGGCTAATTATGACTATGTTTATTTGCAATATTCAATTGATAATGGGCTGAACTGGATTAATATTGATGTTTATAACGGAAATGATTCTGAATTAAAAGAATATAGTTATCCAATAAGCCAAAGTATGCTGGCAGATAACGTCATTTTTCGGTTTCATTTGATTTCAGATCAATATGTGAATGAAGAGGGGGCGGTTATTGATGACTTTATTGTAGAGGGTGTTTCATTAAATTTAGAAAATGATGTCGATTTAAATATTAAGATATATCCCAACCCAACAACTGGACGCTTTACTATTGATGCAAATGGGCAGTTTGAACTCGAACATATTAGTATTCATTCAATTGAGGGAAAACAGGTTTATGACAACAAATTAACAGATTATAGTAAACATGAAATTGATTGGAGCAACCAACCTAAAGGAATTTATTTCATAGAAATTAAAACAAAAAATAATATTAAAGTGATTCGTAAGCTGATTATAGAATAAGTTTCTATTATTAAGCTAGCTCATCACAAACACAAAGTCAGTTGCCTATTAGATTTAGCTTGTAATAAAGTCCTAAAAACCAAACATTTTTCAACGCTTACTTCCGCTATAAATTGGATAATAGACCAAACGGCTTTCCAATTTTCCATTGAACAACTTGATTTTACGAGACGTTCTTAATCCGAAGTTTTTGAGTCCCTCCATGCTTGCAGTGATCATCCACACATCTGTATTTTGGTAATGTTGTTTGAAGATGTCACCCATTTGTTTGTAAAAAAAGATGGGGTCTATACTCAATCTTTCCCCATAGGGAGGGTTGGTTAACAGGTGTAAGTGCAGCTCAGGATGATCTTTTTTAGTTTTAAAAAAGTCTCTTCGTTCAATACTGATATAATCTGAAAGGTTAGCTGCCTCAATATTTTGTAGGGCTTTTCGAACAGCTGATGGGGCTTTATCATAACCCACAATAGGAACCAAACATTCTTTAATTCGATTCAGCATTGCTTCACGTATGGTCTCAAACAAGTCTGCTTCATAGTCACTCCATTTCTCAAATGCAAAGTACTTACGGTTAATTTGTGAAGGTATGTTACATGCTTGCATAGCAGCTTCAATTAGTAGAGTCCCACTACCACACATTGGGTCTAGAAAGGGACTTGTCTGCTTCCAACCTGAAAGAATAACAAGGCCAGCAGCTAACACCTCATTAATTGGGGCGATATTTGTATCAGTTCTATATCCACGTTGATTTAAGGGTGCTCCAGAACTATCAATCGACACTTCCATTCCCCTGGAGGAAAGATGTATGTAAAAAACGATATCTGGATCCTCCCTTTCAACACTTGGTCGTTTACCTTGATTTTTTCGAAACCGATCGACTAATGCATCCTTAGCCCGTTGGGCTGCAAACATCGTATTACTAAACATGGGAACCGACTGAGTCACCTTAAAGGAAAAGCTCGTATCGATAGTCATATATTCTTCCCAAGGAAGTCGCGATAAACTTTTATAGTATCCTTCCGCTGTCTTAAACTGGTCGAAGTAAATAGGTTTTAAAATTCGCAATGCTGTCCGGCAACACAAATTAGCCTTATATAAAAAACCCATGTCACCCCGAAAACGCACATTACGCACTCCTTGTTTAACGTATGTAGCGCCCAAAAGTTTGAGTTCATTTTCCAAAACTTGCTCAAGCCCAAATAAGGTCTTGGCGATCATTTCAAACTGGACCTGTCTCATCTTGCAAAGGTAGGGAATCGTTAGCTGGATTAACAAAGGAGTAAAGGAGTGAACATTGTAATGCGATTGCCAATTGCCTCATAACTATTGCTTATTTTTGTAATTATGCATTACTCAAAAGAATGGTATACATCCTGGTTTGATTCGCCCTATTACCATTCACTTTATTCTCATCGAAATCATCAAGAAGCCGCCGATTTTGTATCGCGGCTTATCAATCTGATTCAACCTTCTAAAGACGCACATATTCTAGATGTTGGTTGTGGTCGTGGGCGTCATGCTATCGAACTGTATCGTCATGGGTTTAAGGTAACTGGAATTGATTTATCCCATGAAAATATCAAATATGCAAAAGACAAAGCCAAAAATGAAAAGGCGAGTAGTGCCTTGAAGTTTATGGTTCACGATATGCGTAACCCTTTAGATACACAATTTTCTAATGTGCTTAATCTATTTACCAGCTTTGGCTATTTCAAAGACCCGAAAGATAAAATTCGTACGCTAGAATCTTTTCGTACGCAGTTAGTGTCTAATGGCGTCGGAGTAATTGATTTTTTAAATCCAAGTTGGGTCCTATCAAATCTTATCAAAGAAGAAAGTATAGAAAGAGACGGGGTAAGGTTTTCGATTCAGCGTTACAAAAGAGGTAAATGGCTATATAAAGACATCCAATTTCAAATTGATGAACATAGCTATAAGTTTCAAGAGCAAGTAGAATTATTAGAAATCAATGATTTTATTACTTTGTTTTCACAAGTAAATCTCCAACTTGTAGATTTGTTTGGCAACTATCAACTTGATGCATATGATAAAGATTTATCAAACAGACAAATACTTATTTTTCAATGAACATTTACCTTATTCCAATATTTGCTGTATTTATTGGTAGTTTATTAATTTATCTTTGGCGACCAAAAGATCTTCGATCGATCAAATTGTTACTTGCGTTTAGCGGCGCTTTCTTACTTGGTACTACCATAACCTCTTTGATTCCATCTGTTTTTACCAATGGGAATGAGGATATTAGTTATTGGATTTTAGCAGGAATCATTATTCAAATTATGTTAGAGCAATTGTCAAAAGGTGCTGAGCATGGTCATATCCATACAAGTGAAAAAAGGATTCCATTGATGCTTGTGACTGGGCTTTATTTGCATGCCTTGATAGAGGGATTTCCCATTCATAGACACAATGATTTATTATGGGCTATAATCATTCATAAACTTCCGATAGCAATGTTACTAACCCTGGCAATTTGGCAAACAAAATTTAAATTCTCTAAAAAAGTAATTATTCTAATCGGATTTGCTATCATGACTCCCTTGGGAAGTTACCTTAATTTTTACATCCCAATTTTACAACCATATAGCCTTCACATAACTGCTCTAGTAGTAGGGGTATTACTTCATATTTCAACAACTATATTGTTTGAAAGTTCAGAAAATCACAACTTCAATTACTCAAAACTTCTTGTAATAGTAATCGGGCTTGGTTTATCCATTCTCAAACATTGACATCTTTTTGAGGTTTATCCGATTAAAAAAGAGAGGTGATAAATAAAAAAACCCCTTCACTTATGTAAAGGGGTTCGAAGAAGGCGGCGACATACTCTCCCACCAATGGCAGTACCATCTGCGCTATTGGGCTT
>CEUR01005867.1_pt1 | contig 12179 bp, 11 predicted proteins | sample 356411 | NCBI WGS metagenome assembly CEUR01 (sample SAMEA2622715, study PRJEB7988) | marine metagenome | biome: marine biome (ENVO:00000447); feature: surface water layer (ENVO:00002042); material: "saline water (ENVO:00002010), including plankton (ENVO:xxxxxxxx)" | depth 5 m
GGTGGGATAAAGGACGGTAACTGGGTATTTGATTTCATCAAGTAACTGATTGTATAATGTTTCTAGAGAGATCTGTAAACCAGGCAAATAATATAGGCTGGATTGAGGTTATATGTGGCTCAATGTTCTCTGGTAAGACGGAGGAACTCTTAAGAAGGGTTAAAAGAGCTAAGCTTGCAAAACAAAAAATAAAAATTTTTAAGCCGAAGCAAGACGTAAGGTACAGTAAAAAAAAGGTCACCTCTCACGATAATAACTCTATAAAATCTAAACCCATAGATTCTCCATCAAAAATACTTGACGTCGCCGAAAAGTTTGACGTAATTGGAATTGATGAAGCTCAATTTTTTGATGAAACTATCGTTGAGGTTTGTAACAAATTAGCTGACTCGGGTAAGAGAGTGATAGTAGCAGGATTAGATATGGATTATATGGGTAAGCCCTTTGGTCCCATGCCTAACCTATTAGCAGTTGCCGAGTACGTAACAAAGGTGCATGCGATATGTACAAGGTCAGGTAAGATGGCCTCCTACACTCATCGGATTGCCAAGAGTGATCAACTTATTCTCTTGGGAGATACTAGAAAATACGAGGCCTTGAGTAGAAAAGAATTCATAAAAATGAAAAAAAAATCTAATGGTAAAAGTTAAGTCATATGCCGCGCTTCAGTCTGATAAGCCATTAGACCTCTATGATATTGATAGGAGGGAAATAAATAAAGATGATGTTAATATTGATATATTATTTTGTGGGGTATGTCATTCCGACATACATATGGCAAGAAATGAGTGGAATAACTCATCAATTTATCCAATGGTTCCTGGACATGAAATAATTGGTAAGGTTAAAGAAGTCGGCTCAGATGTCAAAAAATTTAAGATCGGAGATTTTGTTGGGGTTGGGGTATATGTTGATGCATGCGAGAGGTGTAATAATTGTAATTCTGGAAAGGATAATTACTGTGAAGAGGGAATTGTTTTGACATACAACTCATATGAGTATGGCACTAAAAATATCACATATGGTGGTTACTCTAAAAGTATTGTAGTTAAAGAAAATTATGTTATTAACATACCTTCTGAAATGGACATGGCTAAAGCTGCTCCTCTTCTATGTGCAGGCATTACAACTTACTCTCCACTTCGGCATTTTAAAATTAATAAATCGCACAAGGTTGGTATTGCCGGTTTAGGTGGTCTAGGTCACATGGGCCTAAAGTTTGCCGTTTCCTTTGGTGCTGATGTAGTAGTGTTTAGTACTTCTGACTCAAAAAAAGAAGAAGCCTTTGATATGGGGGCAAATCATTTTGTCAATATTAATAAACCAGGTGACGTAAGGGAACATATGAACTCATGTGATTATATATTAGACACAGTCTCGGCAAACAGAGATATGGGAAAGGTTTTTTCATTCCTTAAAACGGATGGTTTAATCATGTTAGTAGGCCTACCAATGGAGCCCCTCCAGATATCAAGTTTCTCTCTCATAGATAAAAGAAAAGGTATAGTGGGATCGGCAATTGGAAGTATTGCAGAAACCCAGGAAATGATAAATTATTGTCATGAAAAAAGTATTTATCCTGAAGTTGAGGTAATACCTATCTCGAAAATTAATGAAGCTTTCGATAGAACAATCAACAAAGACGTTAGGTACAGGTTTGTAATTGATATGTCGTCCCTCTGATTACCTTCCTCCAGGAGGACAATTCTTTCTAAGAAAGTCAGTAAACATTAACCTTACGTGGGGATAGGCCCCATCTTCTCTAATTCCGTGCGATCGATTAGGATATGATAACATATAAAATACTTTCTTGTGTTTTATGAGTTCATTGGCTAACATTTCTGCGTTTTGGTAGTGGACATTGTCATCACCAGTCCCGTGAATGTATAACAAATTACCTTTGAAGTTTTTTGCATACTTTATTGGAGATCCATCAACATAGTCTTGATAGCTTTCTTTGGGGTCACCCATGTATCTCTCCTGATAGATGTTGTCATATGTTAATTGATTCGCTACCGCAGCTACTGCGATCCCAGTATGAAAAATTTCCGGGTATTGGAAAAGACAATTTAATGTTGCAGTCCCTCCTCCACTCCAGCCATGCACCGCTACTCTTGATGTGTCTATAAATTCATATTTATTAAAGACAGCTTTTGCGCCCATAGCCATATCTCTTACATTTATCCTCCCGATATTTCTATATATTGCTTTTCTCCAAGCTCTGCCTTTGGGTGAAGGAGTTCCTCTCCCGTCAAAAGTGACATAGACGTATCCATCCTCACTAAGGTCTCCATCATAAAGTCCGTTCGTACCGGCACCATGTCTGTTCACTCCGGTCTGTCCTGCTGGCTCGCTATAGAAATAAAATAAGACAGGATATTTTTTTTCCTTATCAAAGTTTTTTGGTTTAACTATCCACCCTTCCATTGTCACGTTATCAACAGTAGTTATCTCGAAAAATTCAAGAGGATGGTTTTTTTTCATCTTTGGGTCATATCTTCTGACCATATCCTGATCTTTATTTATGAACTCATGTTCAGGCAAGGAGACAACCGCCTGCATTGGTTTTGTGAAATAGTTTGAAAATGAGTGAAAGGCATACTTAGACTTAGTGCTTATCTGATAATTATGAGAGCCTTCTAAAATTCTTGGAGTCACTCTTATCAGATCACCGTCACCCTTTATCGAAGTTTTATATAGATATCTTTCTGTTGGATCTTGAGGAGATGCAATAAAATATACGTCATTATTTTTTTCATCATATGCAAGTGGTTTTATGACATCATATTCCCCATTTGTCACTAAGTACTCTGTCTTTTTATTTATATCAAACCTGTAAATATGAGACCACCCATCCTTTTCGGTTGTATATAGGAACTCTTTCCCTTCATTAATGAATTTCCAGCCTGCCTGAACCTGGTATGGCCAAGAACTTCTTACGTCCACCCATGCTTCATCCCTCTCTTCAGTGAGGAGCTCAACTACTCCACTACTAGCATCTCCAATATAAATTTTACTGTGGTTCTGTTTTCTATTTAATTGCTGAATCATCAAGCTATTTTCTTGCGGAACCCATGTCATCCTCGGTAAGTAAAACTTGTTTGCCTCACCAGGAATTTTCATCCATGTAGTTTGTTCATCAATTAAATTAATAACTCCTATTCTCGCAGGACTTAGATCTTCACCAACTTTAGGGTACTCAACAGGTATTTTATATGAATAAATTGAGTCTGTATTATTTATCATGTAAAAATCTCTAACTTGATTTGCATCAATTTGCCAGAATGCGATCTTTGATCCGTCCTCGTTAAAAATAAAGCCATCTCTACAGCTAAACTCTTCCTCATACACCCAGTCAAAGGTCCCATTTATTAGTTTTTTTGTCCCGTTTGAACTCGTTAGTTTTTTAATTGCTCTGGATTCAAGGTTTTCTAGAAATATATTTGCGCTGGTGCTACTATTTCTCACTTCATTCTCATTTTCTTCTTTTGAGACATATGCGACAAAATTTTCATTGGGTGAAAATTTAGCAAACATTAAACTTGAGCCTGACATATTCCTACCTAATTTTTGGATCTCGTCTTTCTTAAAGTCGTAGACCCAGTAGTCACCCCTGGTATTGTACCTCCACACTTTTACTGATTTAGTGAAAAGAAGTATTTTGTTTTTCGATTTAGAGAAAGTAAAAGACTCTATTTTTATGTTATTTATCTTAGCTGATGGTAGAATAGTCTTATCCCCCTTTCCTTTTGTACTCACCAAAATAATATTATTGTCTTTGATTGTGTAATATCCCGTCTCATTCTCATTCCATATTATATCACTTGGAAGAACTCTCCCAAATAAATTATGTGTTAGAAAAAATATAATAAAGAAGAATTTTATATGTTGATGCATCGTATAGTCTTAATTTTTTAAAAAATAAAAATTATAATAAATTGTTACTAATTACAATTTAATAAAATGAATAAAATAGGTTTTCAATTCAATGACGCTGACGACAAGGATATTTTTAAGGTTTTTGATGATTATGTCGACTCGAGTAAAGAGAAGCTAACAAAAGCTGCAGATAACTTAATGAAATTATATAAGTCAGACGATTTAGATGATAAGAGTAGAAAAAAGTTAATAGAGTTTGAAGGTAAATTAAGAATTATTTTTAAGCAAGTAGATGAGATAGATAAAGAGGTTGAAGAGATGGCTAGAAGGAAGAGGATAGCTGACGGAAAGTAGGCTAGTTCATAAACCTTTCACTGTAGGTAGAGTAGCTAGGTCTTAGTGGACTTTTTATTTTAAATATTTTTGCTTTTGATTCTGAAATCATACTTAAAGACTTACAGTTAGAAACTTTCACAAAATCTCCTTTTTTAACCAACTGACCTTCAATTTTAGTAGTTCCTTCTAAGATAAAGAGAGAATATACATAATCTTCTTCAAGTTCTAAATTCAGTTCACTGCCGATGGATACATCATAAGAACTAATTTCAATTCCCTCTGAGAAAATCTTCATAGGAGACCCTTCTCCAGCAATTTTTTTTTCTTTGATTCCTTCTCTCTCAGTTATCGAGAATTCATCAGATTTATAGTCATCATATGATGCCTCTTCATTGATTGATAATTGAATATTAGGGTCAAACCATATCTGAAATATTTCGGATTTGTCGTTAAGTTCCTCAGCATGTGAGATTCCGCTTCCAGCTCTTATTATCTGTACGTCCCCTTTCTTTAAAGAAATCCATTTTTCCTGTTTTGTGTCAAAATGATTTATTGAACCTTCTAAAATAAAGCTGCATATTTCAAATCCCTGGTGTGGATGAAGACCAATTGTACTTTTTGAACCGGGAGTCCATGCATGTGCCCAATAAAATATATTGGAGTAAGGTTTAGTTTTTCCGCCATCTTGGGGGAATCCAATTGGCTTTTTTTCTAAGATTTCACCACCATTAAAGTGTCCATCTGCCTGATGTTCTTTTTTAATTATTTCTATTTTCATTTTCTATTTCAGATGTTATATGACTCCAAAGCTTAATCCTCATCTCTATTGATTTTTTTGAAATATTTTTTACCTCTTCCCATTTTTCTTGATCGTTGCCACACAAATTCTCTATCATTTTTAATGCGATGGGACCGTGATCATCACCATCTAACTCAATATGTCTCTCCAGATAATATACGAATTCACTAGCTATATTACTGTTATTTTCATTTAGCCCTTTAACAATCTCTATGAACATATCTGGAATTACGTTCTCTCTACCGAAAGTGAATGCCGCAGCAATCTTATGAATTTCATTTGTCTCAATAACATCAAATGTAAAATTTAAAAACTCTTTGATGTTATCATTTAGGTTATATCTATTTATACAATCTCTGTAATTATCTGAGTCTTCTACTTTTTTAACAAACTCGTTGATACCAGATGTGTCAGCTCCTACTTGTTCCATAGCAGTTTTATATAGTTCAAAATGGCTAACTACTTTCCCCCCTCTTATTTCATCAGTTTCCTCCTCAAGAACTATTTCGTTTATAAACCTTGCTGCCTGAGTATTCTCTGAGGGGACCCATGGATTTTTTACACAAGTTAGATTCACCTGAAGAGCTTTTAGTAGAGACATAAAATCCCATACTGCATATATATGATTTTGCATGAATACCCTTAAATCTTCAACAGTTAATATTTTGGAGTAAATCTTGTGATTGACAAGTTCGGTTTGAGAAGTCCCAATATGTTCAACTACATTTTGTATTTTCATGACTTTTTTTCTTACGTTTATTCAACTATATTGTTTAAAAAAAGCAAATATGGATGCAAATAATATTAATTACAACGAAGAAGTTTTAAAAGGTGGGCTTATTGTAGCTGGCGTTTCAATACTAATTTTAATGGTGACCTATATTGTGAATGTTGAGATGATGGTTGAGTGGTGGTATGGTCTTATATCATTAGCTATTAGCATTGGGTTAACAATATACATTGGAGTGAGCTTTAGAAATACAATTGGCGGATTTATGTCCTACAAAAACGCATTAAAATTTACATTTCTAGTTTTAACAGTTTCCTATATCGTTGGTGCATCTTTCAATATTTTATTATACAATGTTATCGACCCAACTTTACCTGAATTAATTAAACAGCTTACAGTTGAAAACACGGTATCAATGATGGAGAACTGGGGTGCTCCTCAGGAGACAATTGATGCCTCTATACCTGAGATTGAAAAGTCAATTGATGAAAACACTTCTCCCATGGGGATAATAAAAGCGACTCCTTGGGGTCTATTATTTATTTTTATTGTTGCGGCAATTACTTCTATTTTCGTAAAGAAAAACGAGCCTGTATCGGATAGAATTAATTAATATTTTTAAATATATAGTTTAATTCCTCTGCTATGTAAGTAGTTGTATTCAGATATTCTCTAGACATCTTATCTGTTTCGTCATATATTCTAGGATCATTAAAAAACATCTTTATATTTCTTATAGATCTTGGATCGTTTGGGCACGATTTTTCTGCATTAGAACAGGTCATAACCGCTATGAAATTTTTCATTGTGAGACTATCTATAGTTTTTGAATTCAGTTTAAACTTTTTTTTATCAAAAAAAATTTCTTTCTTATTATCAACTACTAGGCCGCATTTTACTATCGACTCATATACTTGGCTATGAACTACAGTTTTAAATGCCCCGGCTGAATTTATATTTATTTTCTTTCTATAAATTTCAGCGAAAACCTTTCCCCAAACTTCACATATTTGACTTCTTCTTGAATTATGAGTACATAAAAAAACAATTGATCTTGTCTTGTTTAAATTTTCATTAATAACTGAAGCTATATTGTCTAACCTTTTTTTTCTTTTTTGATTTGGGTTGAAGCTATCTATTCTAGAGAAAAATTTATTAAAAACGGGATCCATGTTAAAAGTAATTTTAACAAATTTTAGCATGTATTTGGCTATTCAAAAGATTATTAAATAGTTAAATTTGACAAAAATTAAAGATGAGTTCTAATTACTTGAAAATACAAAAGGTTATTGATGAGGTCAGTAAAGTTGTTGTCGGTCAGGATTATATGATTAAAAGACTTCTAATGGGTCTCTTTACTCAAGGTCACATTTTATTGGAGGGGGTACCTGGGTTAGCAAAGACCCTCACGGTAAATACCTTATCCAACGCTCTAAAACTAAATTTTAAAAGGATCCAGTTCACACCGGATTTACTTCCTTCAGATGTAATTGGAACTATGATCTATAACCAAAAAAAATCTTCTTTTGAAGTCAAGAAAGGACCTATTTTTTCAAATCTTATTTTAGCTGATGAGATTAATAGATCTCCAGCAAAAGTTCAATCTGCCCTCCTTGAGTCAATGCAAGAGAAACAAGTTACAATTGGTGAAGAATCTTTTAAGCTGGAATTACCTTTCCTCGTTTTAGCAACCCAGAACCCAATTGATCAGGAAGGAACATACCCATTACCTGAGGCGCAGAGAGATAGATTCATGATGAAATTAAATATATCTTATCCCTCTAAGGAGGAGGAGCTAAAGATTATGCAGAGGATGTCTGATTTAAATTTTAAAAATACAGTTAAAACTGTACTCAGTAAAAAAGATATAAACTCAGTTCAGGGTGAGATAAATTCTGTATCTATATCGGAGTCAATACAAAAATATATAATTGAACTCGTTAACGCTACAAGAGACCCATCTTCAGTCGGTCTTGATGATTTAAGTAATTATATTTCTTTCGGAGCATCACCTAGAGCTAGCATCAATTTGTCTCTAGCTTCCAAGGCAAACGCCTTCCTTTCGAATAGGGATTACGTGATGCCAGATGATATTAAAGAGGTCGCAAATGATGTATTGAATCATAGAATTATATTAAATTATGAGGCGGAAGCAGAGGGAGTTAGACCAGAGTCAATTATAAGAAAAATCCTGGAAAAGGTAGAGATAAACTCTTAGGCTATTTTATTGAATTATATAAAATTTTAATATTTTCAAGCTCTTCGTATAAAGTCTCGAGAGATGATTTTAAGCCAACTTTTTTGGACTCATTATTCTGATAAATTTTATAAAAAAAGCCAGAATTCATCATCAAGTTATTTGGGTTGTTTCTTATAATTTTATTTTGTTTCTTGTCAATTTTCTTAATACTTTTTTCGAGCATAAAAATGTAATCGTTCAAAAACCTTCTCTTAAGAATCTTCTGAAATGTTTCCTGTAAATTTTCAATAGATGATCTATTTTCCAAATTTTTATCATCACTAATAAATATTGATGTTTGTTTTTTATCTTTTGATATAACAGTCAGAAGTGAGAGTAACTCCCCTTTGCTCTGTATGGTAGCCTTATAAACTTTTTTTTCTTTTTCAACATTACCTAACTCTTCATAAAGCATTTCCAGCTCCTCAGTAACTATTTTTTTTGGAATCACTGTTGAGAAGTAAATCGACTCAAGGCTTTTATCGTTAAATATTGCATCTGATTTCTTTATCTCACTGATTACATTTTTTGGTATCACTCTATCAATATTTACTTGACATATGCCGAGGAAAGGAGTTATTATTAGATATAATAAGATAAATATATTTATCTGCGACATCATTAATTTGATTAACTACGTATTAATTTTAATTGCAATATTATGAAATCTATTTTAATTACAGGAGGAACAGGATTAATAGGATCAAGGCTTATTAAAGAGATTGATAAATCAGTATATCAAATTTATATTTTAACTAGAAAAAAAATATCCGATAAAAATGGAATTAAATATATTCAATGGGATCCGGATAATTCAGTATTAGATATATCTCATGTCAGAAACCTTTACTCTATTATAAATCTTGCCGGTGAGTCAATAGATGGTTCCAGATGGACAAGTAGGTACAAAAGAAAAATTCTAGAGAGTAGAGTTAATTCTTTAAAGCTATTGCAAAGTAAAGTTTCACAGCTATCAAAGCTTCCGGAATCATTTGTCTCTGCATCCGCCACAGGTTATTACCAAGAAAATACACCTAAACCACAAAATGAGTTGGATCTACCTGGTGAAAATTTCTTGAGCAAAGTAGTTATCGAGTGGGAAAAGGAAATGAAAAAATTCGATAAAATAGGTGTCAGAACAGTTGTGTTGAGAATAGGTCTAGTTCTGTCTAGAAGAGGAGGGGTATTAAAAAAACTATATCCATTATTTAAATTTTTTCTAGGTGTTCCTATTGGATCTGGAAAACAGATTATTAGCTGGATTCATGAGAAAGATATGGTAGATGTTATTATTAAAGCCGTAGAGAACACAAATTTTTCAGGAAAGTTTAATGTAGTTGCGCCTGAAAGGGTGACTAATACAGAGTTTACAAAATCCCTCCTTAAAACCTTGGGGAGATTTTCATATCCAAATTTTGTAAAGGCTCCCTCATTTGTCATAAAAATAATCTTTGGAGAGCAATCTAAACTAGTTTTAAATGGGCTTAATGTCTCTTCCAAAAAGTTATCTGCTAAATACCAATTTAAATTCCCAGAATTAGATTCTGCTCTTGGTGAAATTTTTAAGAGAAACAATTTATGAGGAATAAAATAGAAATATTTGGTGCTCGCGAGAACAATTTAAAAAATATTGATCTTGAATTTAATAAGAATAATCTCGTAGTAATAACGGGTGTCTCAGGTAGTGGAAAAAGTTCTTTGGCATTTAATACTATCTACTCTGAAGGTCAAAGAAGATATATGGAAAGTTTCTCAGCTTATGCTAGATCCTTCATTGGAAATATAGAAAGACCAGATGTCGATAAAATTAATGGTCTATCCCCTGTAATATCTATAGAGCAGAAGACAACGTCAAAAAATCCGAGATCAACTGTGGGCACCTTAACCGAGATATATGATTTCTTGCGTTTACTATTTGCAAGGGCTTCTGTCGCATATTCCTATAAATCAGGCCAGAAAATGGTCAAACAAAATCAAGAGCAGATAATAGAAAATATAAAAAAAGATTTTTTTGATAAAAAAGTGATTATCGCAGCACCTGTCATTAAAGGAAGAAAAGGTCACTACAAGGAGCTTTTTGTTCAGATTAGGAAGAAAGGATTCTCCAATGTTAGAGTAGATGGTGAGATATTAGAAATTAAAAAGAATATGCAGCTTGACAGGTACGTCATTCACGATATTGAGATTGTAGTGGATAAGTTATTGTTAGATGACAATAGTTTAAATAGGCTGGCTAACTCTGTTGATATCGCGATTAAGAGTGGAGATGGAACTCTTTATGTCATTGATGAATCTGATCACTCAAAATTTTACTCAAAAAGTTTAGTTGATCCTATCTCTGGGATTTCTTATGAGGAGCCGTCTCCTAATAGTTTTTCTTTTAACTCACCATACGGTTGGTGTCCATCATGTAAAGGACTGGGTGTCGAAGATAAGATATTAAAAGAAAAAATAATTGAGGATGAAAACTTAAGTATCAGTCGAGGTGGAATAGCCCCACTTGGCCCATACCGGGACATGTGGGTATTTAAAAAAATTGATGCAATCCTAAAACAAAATAAGTTAGATATCTCTACACCTATAAAAAATATACCAGAGGACATATTAGATGATATTTTATTTGGAGAAAATATTGAGGTGGCCGTAGAATCAACCAAGTATCCAGGGACTTTATGGCATACTTCATTTAATGGCGTTTCTGGTTTTATTAAGAAAACAATAAGATTTAGATCTGGGAAATCTAAAGACTTTATGGATGATTTTATTACTAAATCACCCTGTTCAGTATGTTCAGGTAATAGACTGAAAAGAGAGTCTTTATATTTCAAAATTAATAATACCTCAATTGCAGAATTAAATTCAATGGATATAAAAAAATTAAGAGGTTGGATCCTTTCAATAAATAAAAACCTTGATAGTAACCAAAAAGTAATTGCGGAGCCGATAATAAAAGAAATTAGGCAGAGAGTCGATTTGATGTATAACCTCGGCCTGGAATATTTAAGTTTAGATAGGCCGTTAAGAACTCTTTCTGGTGGTGAGGCTCAGAGAATAAGGCTAGCTACTCAAATTGGGACTAAGCTAGTTGGTGTCTTATATATTTTGGATGAGCCGAGTATTGGCCTTCATCAACGAGATAATAATAAATTGATTGACTCACTGAAAGAGTTGAGAGATTTAGGAAATACAGTTATAGTAGTAGAGCATGATAGAGACATGATGGAGAGCGCAGATAACATAATCGATATCGGTCCTGGTCCAGGCTCTGGTGGTGGCTATGTTGTAGCTCAGGGAAATCCTAAAAATTTTATGAAGAATAAGTCTCTAACTTCAAAGTATTTATCAAGGCTGATTGACATTTCTATTCCTGACAAAAGAAGATTAGGGAATGGTAATTTTTTAAAATTGTATGGTGCATCTGGAAATAATTTGTTGGATGTCAACTTATCATTACCTCTTGGGTGCATGGTATCTGTAACAGGGGTTTCAGGAAGTGGTAAGTCTTCATTGATACATGGAACTTTGGCATCTCACCTTAAGAGACAATTATATAACTCCAGGAAAGAATCTCTGCCATTTAAAAAAATTGAGGGGATAGAAAATATTAATAAACTAATCGAAGTTGATCAGTCTCCAATTGGTAGAACACCGAGGTCTAATCCAGCAACATACACGGGTGTGTTTACAGATATAAGGAATCTCTTCTCATCTCTGACAGAATCAAAAATAAGAGGTTTGAAACAAGGTGCCTTTTCTTTTAACGTTAAAGGGGGTAGATGTGAGACCTGTAGAGGAGCAGGGGTTAGACTTGTTGAAATGGACTTCCTACCTAATGTTTTTGTTAACTGTGAAACTTGTTATGGTAAAAGATATAATAGGGATACTCTTGAGGTTAGATATAGAGGTAAATCTATCTCTGATGTATTAGACATGACAGTTTCTGATGCTGTGGATTTCTTTAGTAAACAACCTAAAATTTCAAATAAGCTTAAGGCTTTAAATGAAGTTGGTCTCGGTTATATAGGTTTAGGTCAACCATCAACAATGTTATCTGGAGGAGAGGCACAGAGAGTAAAATTAGCATCAGAATTATATAAAAAAGATACAGGAAATACATTATTCATTTTAGATGAGCCAACTACTGGATTACATTTTTTTGATATTCAGAATCTAATGCTTGTGATTAATAGTTTAGT
>CEUR01337293.1_pt1 | contig 12093 bp, 7 predicted proteins | sample 356411 | NCBI WGS metagenome assembly CEUR01 (sample SAMEA2622715, study PRJEB7988) | marine metagenome | biome: marine biome (ENVO:00000447); feature: surface water layer (ENVO:00002042); material: "saline water (ENVO:00002010), including plankton (ENVO:xxxxxxxx)" | depth 5 m
GTTTTTTCGTTTATAGACCTACCTGATGTGTTAACTCATGAAAAAAAAGGAGTACACATCATGAAAAACGACAAACAGTTAAAAGAAGCTTATCAATTTCATAAAGCTTCATCAAAAAAAATAGAAATTGAGAGAAAAAAGCAGAAATGGATACTCATTAATAAGCAGGGGAAGTTATCTGGCATTTTAGATCATAGTGATTACGATACCAGGAAGAGTGCAAAAGAATGGTTTCAAAGAACTTCAGATCTATCTGGAGGCACTATTAATATTGATGACTTTTATTATGTTCTCAAAGTTGATGAGTACGAGTTTTTGAACGAACTCGATGTTCTTGATCTTATAACGGATCAAGAAATCAATTAAGTACTAAAAAAGATGCTACCTACAAGCATCTTGAATGTGCTTGTAGGTAGTGTTAGTCAAAATAACTAAAACTGAAATTCGAGTTTACAACATGAATAACATTTTACATAAAATTATAAAGCAGGCTGTGGATTATGAAATTGAAAAGGATGAAAAGCTTTATCAACAACTTCAGCGCATGAGAAAAAACGGAGGTACTACTGCCATGAAAGAATATTGGAAAGTTTTTAACTACAGATTTGAAGGATATTATCAAGTTATAAATAATGAAATTAGTTATCAATTAAACCTGAAAATGAAGGATAGATTATTTATAATAAGTATTATTTCTCTGATTATGAATGTGTTAATGTTTTCAGGTATTTGCTACTATCTCTGGCTATATATTTACAAATGAAAACCGAATTTGTAACTTAAAAAAATTGATTATGCTTTTTCTTAATTTGGAGGATAAAACTCAAATCGTATTCCTTTTTTATATCTTTGCATCCAGTTTTTACCAAAATCTGAATCTGTGTTTGATAGAATTTTTGCATGGCTGGTGTCAGGCAAAATAGTTGAGGTCTGTTCTAAACTATTTTGATACATTTTATGTTGAGTATTAGTATATCGTATTTTTTGATAAAAAGTTGAAATCAAAATGATAGAGCTTAATAATAATGTAGCATGGACTTTTTTAAATTGCATATGTATACAACAGCAGTAAAATAAATAATGTTCCAGGATAATGATTCTGTTTTTTGGAAATGGTATATACATGATTAATAGCCAAAAGGACAATTATGATTTGTAAAGCAGAATAAATGTAAAAAATATAAATGAATTTGATAAATTATTTGATAACACTTTGTAATCTTACTTAAAAAAATTGAATATGAATTTTAAATCATTCGCCGGATCTCTGGCTAAATACTACATGGAATTCTTAGAGACGGATTTTAAAAAGAGACGTATACCCAAAAGAAGAATTAATGGTTACAGAGATAACAACAATCACCTAATTGGTCTTGATTTAAAAAAATACAATAGCTTTCAAGAAAAAATAAGATCCTTACTTAAAAAAGGGCAGATTCATACTGGAAGTGTTTTACTCTCTAAAGGAAAATATACTACCTCATTAGGTGGGCAAGCATCCAGCTTAATTGCGAAACAAATTGATTCAATTGAAGAGAGCTCAATTGTTAGTTTGATAGCAAATTTCACTTATATCATTAATTCAAATATTGATAGGTATAAAGATGATGCATTTGAGGGTATAAGTGTTTGTGAAGACGAAATCACCCAGTCTATCAAAAAAGATTTCATTCGGCCAACTATCCAAAATATTGAGAGTTTTATAGAGTCACAATCAACGCAGGACCTCGAATCTATTTTTTCTATAGAAGAAAATCTTGTAGAAATTTTGTATGAATTAATTCAAGATAAAGTATCTACAATATTTAATACTTTACTTCTAAAGCAAGAAGTTAAGGTTGATAAAGAGTTAAGCGACGCATTTGATTTATTAACCATTAAAAATGCTCTGCTAACCTATTTTGAGGACCTTTCTATTGATGATCTATACTTTGATGTACAGCGCTTGGGTAATAATATCAAAATCAAGGACAAGAGCTCACTTTACTTATATATTGCAGACGTTAGATATAATAATTCAAAATATCCTGTTTTTTATATACCTGTTGATTTAAATAAAGTAGGGAAGAAGTATGAGCTTTCTTTTGATTCATCAATCTACATAAACAAGAAAGCAATTAGTTTCGTTGTTGACAAAGTAAATGAGGAAACAAATAAATCTGGAAAATTGGATACGATCAATGATAGAATAATTTATTTGAATAATTTCGATGGAAATGAAATTTTAGAGGAGCTTCAGGTTATTTTAAATGACATCACTGATCATTTTGAGTTAAATCAATCTATTCCAATTGCTGGTGATCTAACTAGATCAAATGGACTTCACATAAGTGCATCAAATTCATTGAACCTTTATATTGATGATAAATCTGATGAGGCATTGATCAATGACTATGAAGAGCTTTTAAATATTTTGAAATCAGATGGACAATTAAGTCAGTTTTTTACCAAGCTAATTGAAAATTTTATTACTAAAAACCCTGTTAGTATAGAGGCTGAAAATGAAAAGCAGTGGGAAGAAACTCCAATTAGTGACAGATTATTACCTGTTTGTCCTATACCGATGAATACTGAGCAAAGACAAATACTCAATGCCTTACGCAATAATAAAAGCAAGTATGTATTAGTTGATGGTCCGCCTGGAACAGGGAAGAGTCATAGCATAACAGCTATTGCGTTTCAGCATATATTAGAAAGAAAATCTATTTTAATTTTGTCTGATAAAAAAGAGGCACTCGATGTTGTTGAAGATAAACTTAGTTCATCGATGGATACGGTTCGAGTTGGAGATAATATTCAAAACCCAATACTTAGACTTGGTAAAACTGGAAATAGTTATGGAAAGGTTTTGTCAACGACAGGATTAAATAGTCTCAAACAGCAATATAATGCGGCTAAGAAGCATATGAGCAAGCTCCAAGCCGATAGTAGAAATAGTGTCAAATCATTAAAGAATAATATCGATAGTCTCATTGAAACAAATGGGAAAATAAAAATAAAAGACCTTCATGCTTATGCTCATTTAAACCAAGAATATCAAATCATTCAAGATTACAATCTTGAGGAATTCATGTCTCAAAAAAATTGCAAGGCAGATGTTAATTCGCTTGTAAAAAATATTATAAAATTAAGAGACATAATGACATCTGAGGATCTAAATATTGAGGAGAAGGTTGAGCAGTATATCCAAAAAGAATCCTACCATAAAGGTCTTATAATATTCTTATCGATTATTAGTGCAATACAAAAAGCCAAGATAGAATCAGCTTCAGAAGATATATCTCTGTTAAAAAAATTCAACACCCAGTTACTTGATGACTTAAAAAATGACTTGCTCTATTTTGATGAATTAAAGTCAGGCATCTTTGGATTACTGTTTAAAGGTTCAAAGGTGAGTGATTTTAATAACCGTTTTCGAATTAAATATGATTATGATAGCATTGCTAAGCCCTCTGATAATATAGAAACGCTATCCATTGTTCATTCAAAAATGAGTGAGCTAAAGACAAAACTATCAAACGTTAATAGTAAAGAGGATAATATTGAAATTGCATCAAAGCTTTTAACTTTTGAAAAGGAGCTAATTTATCAAATCAATCCTGAGCCATTACTATTAATGATTACAGAGATAAGCAAATTAGCAAGCAAATACCCTGAAAATTCAAAGGATTTTGATATCGATCCAGCTGACGTCAAAACTTTTTATAACAATAAGTTAACTGAGCATGATGCCCTTGGTAAAACTGTTATAGATCATGTCAGTCTTGAAAAGGATATATCGACTCATTTTAAAAATATGCCTGAATTTAGTTTTGCAGCTCAGAGTGATCACATTCAAGATTTATTAGCTCAAAAAATGACAACTACTTTGGATGAGCGGGTAATTAAATTTTCTCAAGAATCAAAATCAACCATGACAACGCTGAGATCAGTTATAAGGAAAAAAGAGCGTTTTCCTAAAGATTCATTTGAGGAACTAAAAAATGCTTTTCCTTGTATAATTGCTGGTATAAGAGACTATGCCGAATACATTCCATTTGATTCAGACATTTTTGATTTAATTATCATTGATGAGGCTTCTCAGGTAAGCATTGCACAAGCCTTACCAGCTCTTTTTCGAGGGAAAAAGATTCTTGTTCTTGGAGATAAAAAACAGTTCAGTAATGTTAAATCTGCTCAGGCTCGTTCATTCACAAATGCGACCTATATGAAAAATCTGGAAGCTGAATTTCAAAAAAATATTGGAAATGATTCAGCTCAGTTGACCAGAATGAGTCATTTTAATATAAAAAGTTCCATCTTGGACTTCTTTGAATACGTGGCCAATTGTAGGATTACATTATTAAAGCATTTTCGTGGTTACAGGGAGAATATATCATATTCAAGTAGGTATTTTTATGATAATGCTTTACAAGCAATTAGACTAAGAACGATTCCAATTGAGGATGTCATTCGATTTACAAAGGTAGAACATGATGGATTAATTGAACCAGTACCTAACACAAATAAACCTGAGTATGATTTCATTCTTGCGGGGCTAAATACTCTTCTAAAAATGTCAGATCCACCTTCTGTTGGTATTATTTCTCCATTTAGAAACCAAGTATCTTTTATTAGTCAGCAATTACTCAAAGAGCAAAATGTAGATGAAATGTACGAAAGGCTTCATTTAAAAATTATGACCTTTGATACATGTCAGGGTGAAGAGAGAGATTATATTTTTTATTCTATGGTAGGGCATTCAGGCAGAGATAAACTTAGTTCGATATTTTTAAAATCTTTCGAAGGTAAAGATCTTGAGGATGGTGGTGTTATTCGAGCACAAAGGTTAAACGTTGGCTTTAGTAGGTCAAAAGAAACAATGCATTTCGTTCACAGCAAACCCTTGGATGAGTTTAATGGAACCATTCGAGATGCTTTGCTTCATTATCAGCATCAGCTAAGTAATGCAGAAAAATTACCAGGTATAGAAGATATTGATCCCAATAGCCCTATGGAAGCTAAAGTGCTTAATTGGTTGCAAGAAACTCAATTTTTTATCGATCATATTGATGATATTGAAATCAAAGCACAATTCCCTATCGGGCAATATCTAAAGCAAATAGATCCATATTATGATCACCCAGCCTATAAAATAGATTTTCTTGTCATATATAATGATGAAAATGGGAAAACGGTAAATGTTGTGATTGAATATGATGGGTTTGAATTTCATTTTGTTAACTATGAAAACGTTAATGAAATGAATTATGAACATTTTCACAATGAGGATGATGTAGAAAGGCAGAAAATATTAGAGAGTTATGGATACCGATTCATTCGACTGAATCGCTTTAATACAAAAAACAATCCAATAGAATATCTTAACAATAAACTCAAAGATGTAGTAAAAAAAAAATTCGTTGAGAATGTAGTTAAGCAAGAAATAGAGGAATCTGTATTAAAACAGAAATCTGGACAAGAAAAGTTATGCCCAGGTTGTAAAAAATTACGTCCTATATCTTCATTTGAAAGTCCAAAGCTCAAAAGTGGTTTCGGGACAAAATGTAGTGTTTGCGTTCCTGATAGGAATGCTAAAAAAAGAAAGTCAACAAGTTCCAAAAAATCATCCAATTACACCACCTGTCCTAAATGTGGCTCTAAAATGATAAAAAGGAGAGGCAAATATACTAAGTGGTTCTGGGGTTGCTCAAGATACCCCTATTGTAGAGGAACTCGAAGACTATAGAATTCTCTATTAGGTTTGCAAATTGAGTTATGATTAATCCAGTTTTATACCAGATAATAAAAATCATAGCTAAACTACTTGGGTATAAGTCAAGAGATGAATTCGTTGAAAATATCGATTCTATAACCAAGGGTATTGAACAATTTGACGGATATCTCAAAAGAGACAATTATTTTTCTCGTAAAGAGATGTGGGACTGGAGGCGTGAGTATAAAAAATATCAAAAACATGTAAAAAATTGGTTTGGTAGAGTAAAAAAAATTCCAGGATTGGAGGAAAAAGCTGAGACTTTTAATTCATATTGTGAAAATTTTATAGCTTATCGAAAAAAACATAATGAGATATATATTCAAAATAGCTTAAAAAAATATAAAAAATATTTTGATACCATTCGCACCCATCCTCTAACAAAACAACAAAGACTCGCTGTAATAACTGATGAGCATAATAATTATGTTAATGCAGGAGCTGGATGCGGAAAAACGGAAACCATTATTGCAAAAATTGCTTTTTTAGTACAAAAGAAAAAAGTAGATCCCGAAAAAATACTTGTGTTAGTATTTAATGATTTAGCATCAAAAGTAGTAATTGAGCGGTTAAAAAAAATAAATATCACTGAAGTCAATATTAAAACATTTCATTCCTATGGTAATCAAATCATAAGGCAAACATCGGAAAAAGCTCCAGAAATACTTTTCACTTATGATCGTGAAAAAAAAGAATTCATTCAAGATCTCTTCAGTGCTTGCATGCGTCAAAACAGTCAGTATTTACAAAATGTAGTATTTTATTTTTCATTTTATTTAGAGGAAAATAAAGATCCTCAAGAATTCGAAAATATCAACGAATATCTTGAGTACAATAGATCAGGTAATTTAAGAACATTCGATGGAAATTATGTAAGAAGCCAGCAAGAGCTAAAGATTGCCAACTATCTTTGTCTTAACTCAATTAATTATGAGTATGAAAAACCTTATGAATTTGATACCGCAACAAAAACTCATAGTCAATATAGGCCTGATTTTTATTTAACAGATTATGGAATTTATTTAGAACATTTTGCGATGAATCTCGATGCTGATAATGGTTATGTATCCATCTTTGATGGTTATTTAGATCAACACTATTGGAAAACGAGACAACATAAAAAAAATGGCACCAAATTAGTGTCAACGTTCTCATATCAGTTCAAAGACGGCACAGTATTTAGTGAGCTAAAAAAGAATCTTAAGCTTCATAATGTTGTGTTTAAAAAGCAATCAGACAAAGAAATTTTAAAAATGATCAAAAAAAATAATGATAAGGTGATATACAAGTTTACAGATCTTCTTCTTAATTTCATGTCTTTGCTAAAATCGAGCAGAAAATCGCTCAACAGCTTAAAAGAAACGTACAAGGATGATGCTCGCAACATAGCATTCATTAAAATATTTGAGCCCATTTTTAGTATTTATCAGGATCATTTAAAAAAAGAGAAAGCTATTGATTTTGATGATATGATTACAAATAGTACAGATGCTCTTCGTAAAAATGAATTTATCTCTGATTTTGATTATGTGATCATCGATGAGTTTCAAGATATCAGTTTTGGACGTTTTAGTATGGTTGATCGTATCAGAAATCAAAATCCAAACTCAAAATTGTTTTGTGTAGGAGATGACTGGCAGGCTATTTATAGGTTTGCTGGAGGCGACGTTTCCATTTTGTATAATTTTAATGATTATTTTGGTCGATATACTAAAAAATTAAGATTAACAAAAACCTTCAGGCTTCCAAAAAAAGTAGCAAGTTTATCTGATCAGTTCATCAAAACAAATCCTTCTCAATCTCAAAAAACAATTAAAACGACAAAAGATATACCAGGCGCTGTTGTATTTAGAACTATATCAAGTGACAAAAAGCAAATACAATTTCTATCTATTATTGAACAAATTAATCATTTTGCAAAAAAGAATGACTCATATGCAAACATACTAATTTTAAATAGATATAGTTTTCAAAGAGTAGTCCGGGATTATGATGAAATAATAAATCAATGCAAAAAATATAAAAATGTGGATGTTCAATATTCAACAATTCATAGAATGAAAGGAGGAGAGGCTGATTATGTAATTGTGGATGATGTAAATGAAGGCTTTGTTGGTTTCCCAAACAAAATGGGAGAAGATTCAGTACTAAAAATGTTGCTTCAAAATGAGGAAAATTTTATGGATGCCGAGGAAAGGAGGCTATTTTATGTTGCTATTACAAGATGCAAGAAACAGGTATTTATTTTGTCCACTGTTGGAGAATCATCTGCTTTTTTTACTGAACTTCACCATAAGGTAATAGATAGGTTGCCTTGCAAAGAGTGTGGTGGTTATATGATAAGAAGGATGAACCAACAAAAACAAAAACCATTTTTTGGATGTAAAAATTTCCCATCATGTAAAAATACTATGAGAGTAAATTCTTCGAACGAATCATATTTAGATGATCCAATACAAACTTCAGTTAAACTAATCGATCAAGTCATCTGGTAACACTTTCAATTTTCATTATGGATACCAATTGTAGCATTATGAAATATATAGTTGTATATTTTCGTTTTTGCTAAAGAACCTATTTAGAAGGAGAAAATATGTCTGATCAACAGTGGGGAGGGATTAATTATGGCGACTTATCGGATACCCAGAAAAGATTTTTAACATCTGTAGTAGACAACAGCGATAAAAATTATTTTTTGCAAGGCTGTGCCGGTTCAGGGAAAACGATCATGGCAGCATTTGCCACGGATATGATGAAGGCCAGACAAAATAAAACAGTCAAATTACTTGTATATACAAAGCTTTTATCCAAATTCATTCGTGATGGTTTTCCAGATGCTGATGCAGGAAGATATAACGTTCAACATTACCATGAATGGAAAAAATCAGGAGGGTCTGATTATGATATGCTAATTGTTGACGAGAGTCAGGATTTTAAATCCTATATGATTGAAGGAGTAAAAACAAGATCAAGAAATCAAATTTGGATGGGCGACGCATCCCAGCAACTTTATCAAGATGCGAAAGATGACCGAGCATTTGAAACTGTTTATAGACAAATAGATTCTCAAAGTAGGATACTTTTTGATATTAATTTTCGAAATTCAATTAGCATCGCTCAACTTGCGAAAGCATTTATAACCGTAAATGATCTCGATCGTGAGGCCAATATTACTCGAAATCAAAAAATTGATAATTTTATACGTCCGATTGCTGCAAACCCCAGGCAGACATCCGGAGCAAGAAACCAGCCAAACTTATTTATTCAGGCACGAAGTGAGAGTGAAGAATTTGATGCTATTGCTCAAATTATAAAAGATATTCAAGGTAGTGTTGGTACAGACAAGCAAATTGCTGTTGCACAGCTTCACAATAAACAGGTTGATTTATTAGAAAGAGAGTTAACTGCAAGAGGTGTTGACGTTGAAAGATTACCACACATGAGAGATCGAAATGTGGATTCTTTGCCTGATTTTAAAAACAAAAACCTGACGTTACTTTCTACTATTCATAGTTTAAAAGGTTTAGAGTTTGATTATATAATTTTTCCAAGGTCTGAAACATCAAAAATTGATTTCTTTGCAGATGATGACATCAATATGAATTTATTTTTCGTGCTGTTTTCTCGAGCAAAAACGCGAATCATCTGTAGCTATACAAATAGAGAGGAGTCATTTGTTTACAATGCAATTAGAGGCGATGTGAATAATGCATTCTTTCAATTTGTAGAAGCTTCAGACTATATTAATGAAGAATTTGAGGAAGATACTGATCAACCAATATCAGATGATGAAGAGGTGGTAGAAGAGCAAAACCAGACTGCTGAACAGTTAGTAGAGGAATATTTCGCAAACATGTAAACACTTAAAGTAGGCAAATTATAATGACTAAAGTATATTGTATAAGACATAAAGATTACGTTCAAAAAGCACTATCAGAGAACATGATCTCCATTGACATGATAGATAATTCTGCCACTCAGCAGTTTATAGAATTTTGTGAATTTAAAAATCCTCATATTCTTTATAATGTTACTGACTTTTTATTTGAAATTTCTGATGAGCAGGATAAAATTTTTACGAACAAAAATTTTATAAACCTCTCTCAATCAATTAAAGCTGGTTGGTACTATGGAAAAACACATAAAAGTGAGCTTCAAGTATTTAGCGCAACAAGCTCAATAAAATATCAAAATATAACTGATCAAAACCCTAATCTTATCTTTACCTCCTTTGATAGGTTTAGGGAGTTTTATCGTCCTGTAAAAGCAACTAATCTCTTAAATGGTGCATTTGGCCTTGCTTATCTTTCTTTTAAAGACGATTACGATAAATTATTTCGGAAAATTAAGGTAGAAAAAGATCAATGGATCATTAATTGGAAGGATCTTGAATTACCAGAAAAGATCATCCTTGTTCAATTATTTAGTTACCATAATGCTGAAACTGAAATGCTATCTAATAAAGTCTTTGTTGGTCCTGATTTACCATTAAAGATGTTTAGCACTGTAATAGAACGAGCGATGACCTATTTTCTCCAAAATGATTATACTATGGACGATTTTTTGATGAAAATGTCTAATAGTATTCAACAAGAGCCAGGATTAAAGCCTACTGCAGATGAACTAATTGAGTTAAATGAAAAATACATAAAAAGAGGCGCACCATATGATCCGAAAAACCCTTTTGCGAAAATTATAAAAGAGTTTATAGATCTTGGTAAAACTGATACAGATAAGCTTGATAAAATAATATCGTTGAATGAACTAAATCCTACTTCTGTTTTCTTGGTAGGCATGCTGAATCTCGGAGATCGTATCGATGAAATACTAACATTTGATCATTTTATTTTTGCGATGGTTAACTTAACAATGAAGCACATTGTGGATATTACTGCAACAGAATCAGAGGTTTTCATTTCATTTGATAAAAAGGTTATAGATAAAGATAGAAACAATCAATTTAAATATGTCGCAGAATACTTTGAAGAGCTTAGAAAGCTCAAAAAAGTAACAGATAAAATAAATGATTTATCTGAAAAAAATAGTCTGTTTAAAAAGATTTATAATCAACGTGAAAATAATATTGATCTTCAAACTGATATTGATGATTTAACAGCTAAAATTGAAAAACTTACTGAAGAGGAAAAATCTTTAACAGAGGAGGCAAAAGAGCAAGAGAAAATAAGAAATGCTGCTAAAGAGTATGTTGAAGGAGTAAAGAAAGAGAAAAGTCAATTAGAAGAGGAAATTGATAAGATTGACCTGGAGATTAAGACACTGGAACAGAAACGTAATGCAAAAAAGCTGCAGTCAGAAAATCTTAAAAAAGAATTGGATGATAAAAAATCTAAAGAAACGAAAGATGAAGAAAAGGAGAAAAAGGACGATGCAACGAAAATAGAAGAAAAATCTACTAAAAGTAACCCACGACAAAAGTCTAAACTCCCTTCCGCTGATGAAATGGAAGAAGAAAATAAGAAAAATGATCAGGGAAAATAATTTTCTGAGAACTGAATAGATTAGAAATGAATTATGGCTGAGTTAAATAAAGATGATATTCTAAGGTTTTCATTAGATAATGTTAGTTTCAAAAAAGAGCTACATAAAATATCAGAGGCAACCCTTGTTAGTACTTCCTTAAAAAATATAACTCAAAAAAAGACCTATGTAACAATGAAGGACCTTACTTTAATTCGTTCAGATGGGATACAAATTAATACTGTAGCAGATGCTCAAATACTTGATACCTCATTTGTAAGCGGCGAAATATATCCTGGAGCGACAGTCTTAAGTGATTGGGTTTTTTTTTATCAGCATTTAAAAGAGGTAGATGTAGGGGATAAATTTATTTTATCTACAGATCATGGCGATTTTAGCCATATATCATTGAAGAAGTATGGAGGTTTTTGGTCAACGATTTTTAGGTAGTTGTTATTATTATTTAATTACTGAAAAATTAAACACTAAGGATTAATAACATGGATGATGAAAAATTATTAAAAGAGTACATAAAGCTTTTTGGTGATCAACCTCCTTTTCCACCAATTCATATAATGAAAACTTTAGTAGAGATGAAGAAGGGCGGAACGTTTGACAGTGCTTTAGAGGCAATGGCTCCTCAATTCGGTGAGCTGCGGAAAGGTATTGAAGACATTACCGGACAGCCAATGAGCTTAGATAATCCATTCTTTGACATGGATTTCAGAGAGAGTGGTGATGATAAAATTTCTCTTCCTGATACATTTAAATTATTTACTGAGAAAATTCTTACAAGCTCAACCAAAAACTATTTAGATCTTTTTCGAGATATGAATATGGAGGAGATTGAATTTGTTGTT